>Ga0209013_10002261_pt1 | contig 17505 bp, 12 predicted proteins | sample Cruoilmetagenom2_FD_187291 | JGI IMG/M metagenome (GOLD analysis project Ga0209013, IMG submission 187291) | Oil polluted marine microbial communities from Coal Oil Point, Santa Barbara, California, USA - Sample 2 (SPAdes) (version 2) | ecosystem: Environmental > Aquatic > Marine > Oil seeps ...
AATTCAAAATTAAGAATTGTCGTAGATCCGCATCGGGCGCAATCGATCAATGAGGCCGAGGTCGTGGCACTTCGACCAGAAGAGTTCGACTGACTCGAGCTCGTGGGCGCCCAACTCGTAACGGAGTATTCGGCCCAGATACTCATCCGCGAGATCTCGAGGCCATCCTGAAGCTTTGCCGTGGGCGGCGACGATTTCCGCCGTGCGGTGGCGGTTGATGTGACGCCGTCGCACGAGGACCTCCGGCAGGTTTCCCAGCGCATGATCGGCGCGCGCCATCCAGCAGGCAAAGACGAATGGCAGCCCGGTGAGTTCCTTCCACGCCTCGCCCAGGTCCAGCTGGTGGGGATAGCGGGATGGATCGGGCTCGTCGCGGACCACCTTGTCGCCGATGAGGAGCATGGTAGTCGGCGCGTCGTCCGATCCGTTGAGGTCGGTCGATTCGAGGGCGCAGAGCTCGGGTGTCCGGCCGAAGAGTTCAGCGAAGACGATCTCCAGCAATGCCACCGAGGTGTGGCTGTCGCCATCGACATGGATGCGCCGTACGTTTTCCATCGGTTTCCGGCTGAAGACCCGCACGGTGAGGGTGGGGCCGTCGGAGCCGATGGCGCCGACCGGCACGATGCACAGCTCTTCGGTAGAACGCTGGAAGTCGATCACCGGGCACAGGGCAACGTCCGCGCGACCGAGGATCAGGGTCTCGAGCAACCGGCTCGGAACATCCGTTACCAGCCGTATCTCCGGCTCCTCCTCCAGCCCGTCGATGAGGGGACTGGCGTTGAGGAAGCTGACGGCGGCGACGGTGTGCAATCTGCCGCCTTCAAATCAGCGGGTCGTGGGGCATCGAGCCGCGTCGGCTGCGAAGGTAGGCGAAGGGGGTGGCGAAAAGAAAGTTCGACACTCTCGAGGTGTAGACGTCGGCCGAGCGTTCGATCTGGCGGGCGAGGTGGCTCTTGTCGTTTCCCGCGCGCAGGAGCGCCCCCCAGATAGGGTTTTCAAGCTCGGAGGCGGCCCGCGCCAGCGGCGCGATACGCCCGTCGAGCTCCTCGGTCTCCATCCGCAATCGCGCCATCTCGGCTTCGAGCTCGCCCGCGGATGCCGCCGGTTGCCGTCCGTATCCCTTCTGGAGTCGTTGCAACGCCAGGCGAAGCCGGCGGTGGGCGGTCTCCAACTCCACCTTCTCGTTCATGAGGTTGACGAGCTCTTTCTCGGTGTCCCGGAAGGCCTCGACCGCGGCCAGCTCCTCCTCGAGCTCGCGCAGGATTAACGTGGTCCGCCAGCGGAGGCTCGATTTGGACATCTTCACGTCGGCATAGACGTGATCACCGACATAGAGGATCGCCGCCCCGGACAACCCGAGGTACTCCTCGACCTTGGTCGCATCGCCGCCGAGGTAGGCGCCGGGACCGGGGATCGGTCCGGCCACCGGCTGCAACAGACCCGTCTCCTCGTCGGCTATTGAAAAAAGAGGCAGGTTGTAGCTGAAAAAGCCAGGCTTTCGGGCGCCGACGATGACCAGCTCGAAGAGGTCGCGCCAGGTGCGGTCCGGGGCCAGGTAGCGGTCGAACGCGTACGACATGATCTTCTGCGCATAGGGCCACTCCGAGTTCGAGATCAACATCAGGCGCTTGCCGGCCTCGAGCTGGTCGAGCAACGCCTGCGGGGCTTGCGGGTCGAGGGCGATATACGGCTCCGGGTCGGCCATGATGTCGGCCTTGAGCGAGCCCTCGATGTGGGTCTCGTCAAGCCGCGCGTTGACCTGCCGGAAGAGATCCTCGTAACCGTGGACCTCGGGGAACACGTTCTCGTCATACAGGTCGACAAGTTGCGCGTAGAGACAGCTCGCGGAGAGCGAGAAGAGGGTGTTGAGAAAAAAGAACCGCGGCTCCGAGAGATCGACCGGGGTATGGCGATAGACCTCGCGTTGCTCCTCGAAGTTCATCGCGCGGGTGCCGTGGGAGGCCCGCATGACGTAGCCGAAACGGTTGGCCTTGACGATGTTGCCGAGTTCGGTATCGATCACGAGTCCGCGGATAACGAGCTCGGGGTCGAAGCAGAGATCTCCGACCTGCCAGCCATCGCCTACGAACAGCTCCTTGAGTCGATCGTAGACCCGTTGCTCCCAGACATCGGCGTGGTAGTGGACCAGGGTGTAGTCCATGTCGTAGCCGATCGCACGAATCGTCCGCAGGTTGAGGGTCCGGTTCGAGTAGATCTGCCGTCCAGGGGGCACATGATCGAGGCCAAGGGTCGTTTCCGTCATCGGCCAGAGTGTAGCAGCCATTTTTCTCCTGCTGCGGGTTACTGGCGGCCGTTGGCCCCCAGTGACCCGCAGCAGGAGAAAAATGAGGAGAATGACTGACTTGACGAAATACTCCAACCAAGGTATATTCATGGTATGAAAATGAAGACATCTGTCACACTGAGTGCGGAGCTTGTCGAGGAGCTCGATGGAATGACTGATGAGAATGCCAATCGATCTCAAATGATCGAGAAAGCCGTAGCCGAGTTCATCGAGCGTGAACATCGACAACTCCGGAATGAACGCGACCTCAAAATCTTGAACCGCTCGGCCGATGAGCTGAATCAGGAAATCGACGACATACTCACCTATCAGGCGATTCCGTGAATCGGGGTGAGCTTTTCCGCGTGCGCCGCCCGGGGGGCGGCGACCCTAAACGGTCGCGGGTTTTCGTCGTGGTGAGCCGCCAGACGGTGATCGACTCCCGTTTTTCCACCGTCATCTGTGCGCCGGTCATGAGTCGCAGAGACGGTCTCGCCACCCAGGTTGACATCGGCATCGACGAGGGCCTCAGACACGAATCGAGCATTCACTGCGATGCCCTCGTCAGCCTCCCGAAGTCGGCGTTGACCGATTATGTTGGGCGTCTCTCTCTCGAACGAGCCGCCGACCTCCATCGCGCTCTCTGCATCGCTCTCGATGTGGAGTGATACCGAAAATGTATCAGGCCGCTCTTTTGTGACATCGCTCACATTTCAGAGGCGACCCCGGATCTATGATGGTGTTGGACGCACCGGACAATCTCCTCCTTCACAAGCCCGTTCGCGGGCTTGCTTTTTTTGACCGTTTCTCGACGCGCTTCCCGAGGAGCGCCCTTCGCATTGACGCGTTGTTGGGAGCACGTGAATCGCGCGAGGCGGCACGCGATTCCCCGGACGGCAGACGCCACAACGCAACAATGCGGTACGAGGCACCCGGAACGTAGCCACCTCACGTTTAGCTTCAGCCCTCCAGCAGCTGCGATTTCACGAGCGGCCGGCCGGCGAGGGAGATCCAGAACCCGTAGCCCGCGATCCCTGCGAAGAGCAACAGGGTGAACCACGATCTGCCGGCGTACCAGGCCGAGGAGTCCAGGGTCAGTACCACGAAGCTGCCCAAATACATGTATACGGCCCAGAACGCCGCGGCCAGCAACCCGAACCGGATCAGCACGAAGAGGAATGCGCCGAAAGCGACCGCCAGGAACACGGTGCCCATCACCGGGTTTGCCCACATCGGTATCGACGTCCCTGCCGTAAACAGCAGGGCCACGGGAATCGCAATCCACTGGCGCCGCAGAAGAACTCGTAGGAGCAGAACCAGGAAGAGCCATCCCACCGGCATATAGAGCGCCAACGCGAAAAGCTGGCAGTAGTTGCCGATCGTCTCGGCTGCACCGGAAAGAGAGATCAGCGAGTCCATCCACGGTTGTTCCGCCGGCATGGCAAGCCGGCCGACCACCAGCCCATAGAAACCCCACCAGCACCGGGTGAGGACGCCGCCAGCGGCACCGATCAGCATATCCCTTCCGACGAGCGGGTCGCGAAGGCGCCCCGAGAGCAACCGGCTCCAGGAGATGAGACCTTTCGGCCACAGGCGCCGGGCGTAGGGCTCGAGGGCGATGTAGACCACCCAGACGAGACCGGCGACCACCAGACCGTATCCCAAGAAGTCGAAGAAGAGGCCGATCTCGGAGAAGGACGGCACGTGATGTGCCTGCAGCACCCAGGCGAGGGCCAAAAGGGAGAATGCAAAGGAAGCCACGCGCAAGGCGCCGCGTCGATCCCCGCGGCCGAGCCGCAGGTTGCGGCGCGCGACCATGATGCCGCCGACCACCACCCCCAACAATAGGGTGGAAAAGAAAACGGCCTCCCAAAAGGACGAGGACGACTTGGTGGAGCCGGAGTCTTCCAAACGCCAGCTCGGAATCACCTCGAAAAAGGCAGGGAGGCCGGCAAAGGAGCAGGCCTCGATGCGAATCGGTCCGGCCTCGAGGTCGGCGCTCTCCCACGCCAGCCGCCGGTCGCAGGTTATCAGGGGGTTTCTTCTCGGGGCCGCCGGGGTGAAGCTCGCGGCATCGAAGCCGGACGCCTCGAACAGGGGCGACCAGTCCACCGCACCAGCCGTCGACTCAACCGTCGAGTACGGCGGCGGTACGACCTGAAGGTGGAGCAGTCGGCCCTCCGGATCCAGCCACACCCCCGACATCCCCTCCACCGTCCACGGCGGGTCGGACGGTGAGATGAACTGAAACTCGTCTTCGGAGTAAAAATGGGAGGCGACGAGGTACTCCGGGCTTTCCCGGTACCAGAAGTGGATCGGCGCTGGGCGGACCGAGGAGAGGCCGGCCCACCGGTCGGGTGAGGGTTCCTGGGCTCGCACGAAATCGAAATAGTCATTGTCATAGGTGAAACCACAGGCGCTGTCCTGCGGAGGGCCCGTGTGCCCGGCAAGCTCGAGGATCTCTCGCGCTTCCACCACCAGCGCCTCCGGAGGTTTCGGGAGCGGAACCAACCCCTCGACGGCGAACCGGTCCCTGATCGCGGTGATGGTGAAGAGACCCGCAATCACGAATACGAGAAGGGGCACCGCGATTGCCGGCCGCAGGCCGCCGCGTCCTCCCGCGGCGGCGACCATTTCCGGCGAAGGTGTTTCCCCTGCCGCGAGAGCCGCCGCGAGCGGATCGCCACCCGGGAGGGATGCGGCCACGGCAAGGGCCGAGCTGGGCCGGTCGAGGGGATCTGTTTCGAGACAGCGCACAATGGTCCGTTCGACGGCGGGATCGAGATCCGGGACGTGGCTGGACGGGCTGGTTGGCGTCGATTCTTCGCGCAGCCGCTTGAGATCAGCCGGTGTCGCTGCGTCGAACGCACGCCGCCCGGTGAACAACTCGTACAGCACCAAGCCCAACGAGTAGATGTCGCTGCGGGTAGAAACCTCCTGCCCCTCGGCTTGCTCGGGCGCCATATAGAGCGGTGTGCCGGCGCGAACCTCGTCGCCTTCAATGGTCTCGGCAAGGCCCGCCAGACCGAAATCGGTGATCTTCGCCCTGCCACGTCCGTCGATCATCACATTGGCCGGTTTGAGGTCCCGGTGGAGAATGCCCTGCTCGTGGGCGGCGGCGAGTCCGGCGCAGAGCTGGCGCGCGATCTGCACCGCCTTGTCCCCGGGCAGCCTTCCGATTCGCCGCAGCAGTGATGCCAGATCCTCCCCATCCACGTACTCCATCGACAGGTAGTGTTGGCCGTCGATCTCGCCGATGTCGTGAACGCGGCAGACGTTGGCGTGGGTCACCCTGAGCGCACTTCGCACCTCGTTGAGGAAGCGATCGAGCCGGCCGCGGTCCTGATCCACCTCGCGCGGTAAGAACTTGAGGGCGACGGGCTGCCCCAGCTTGAGGTCGTCGGCGCGATAGACCTCCCCCATCCCCCCGCGCCCGAGGAGCCCGACGATGCGGTAGCGGCCGTCGATGATCGTGCCGGGGATGAAACGCTCGGGCTCGGTCGAAGAACCCGATCGCCCTGCCGTCGGTCCGTCCTGCAAACTGCTTTCGGTCGGTGCCGACGTCGTCGCGTCGAAAGGCGCACCACACGTCGGGCAGTATTTGCTGTCCTCCGGCGCCTCGGATTTGCATTGCGCACAGAGTTTCACTCCGCCATCATGACACGCCCGGTCGGGGTTGTGAATGAACAGGGGCGTCATTCAGGGGTGTCACCCTCATGCATCTTGCATCTGAGCTCGGGTTGGGAGGGAATTGAGAATCTGAATCCCCAGGGGCCTTGTGGCCGGAACTCAAAACTCAAAACTAAGAACTCAAAACTGAAGTGGGGAAGGTGGGCGGCTTCACTCCTCCGGATGCACCACCCCGATGTACGGCAGCGCGCGGTACTTCTCCGCCCAGTCGAGACCGCAGCCCACGACCCAGGCGTCGGGGATTTCGAAACCCAGGTAGTCGATCTGGGCGTAGACCTCGCGCCGCTCGGGCTTGTGCACGAGAACGCAAGTCTTGAGCGAAGCCGGCTGACGGGCGGCCAGCGTGCGCACCAGGTAGGCCAGGGTGTAGCCGGTGTCGACGATGTCCTCCACGATCAGCACGTGCTTCCCCGAGATGTTGCGGCGTAGGTCCATGATCATCCGCACCGCACCGTCGGTGTCGGTGCTGTCGCCGTAGGTCGAGAGCGCCATGAAGTCGATACTGCGCGGAATAGTCAAATGGCGTGCGAGATCGGCGAGAAAGATGAAGGACCCCTTGAGGACGCCGATTAAGATCAGGTCATCCACATCGCGGTAGTCGGCGGAGATGCGGCGGGCGAGCTCCTCCACCTTGGCGTGGATTTCTTCCTCGCTGATCAGCACCTCGGGCAGGTTTTCGGTCATCTGGGTCCCTCCTCTTGATCACTCGCGTGTAGCCTAGCGCGTTAGGTGAGTCGGGTCCACCCAACGTTTAAACGTTTAAACGTTTAACGTTTTAACGTTTCGGGAAACATGCGAGGATGAATGCGGGTTAGAGTGTGCGTGGAGATGAAGACGAACGCCGAACCGACGCATCGTGTTACCGGGCGGCCGATCCTGCGGCTGCTCAAGGACTACGCCTGGCGCTATCGCTGGAGTTACCTCGCCGGCGTATTGTTCCTGTGGGTGACGAACTACCTGACGGTGAGCATCCCCGGCCAGATCGGCCACGCCATCGACGCTCTGCGGGCGGACCAGCCCCTCGGTCGCTACGTTGCTGCCATCGCGATCATGGGGATCTTGGTGATCGTCGTGCGCAGCCTGTCGCGAATCCTCATCTTCAACCCCGGTCGCCATCTCGAGTACTTCTTGCGTAAGGACCTCTTTGCCCACCTGTTGCGCCTGCAGCCGTCCTTTTACGCAACCCACAAGCGCGGCGATATCGTCAGCCGTGCCTCCAACGACATCACATGGGTACGCACCCTGGTCGGCTTCGCCGGGTTGCAGGCCGTCAACGTCACCCTTGCGATCGTGCTCACCGGCTGGAAAATGGTTTCGCTGTCACCGCGTCTGACGCTGATGGTGCTGCTCCCGATCATGGTCGGGGTCGGCCTCGTCCAGTTCGGGATCCGTCGTCTCTTTTTTCTCGCACGGCGGAGCCAGGAACAACTGGGTGAGATCTCGGAGCACGTTCTGGGGAGTCTGCAGGGGATGGCGGCGATTCAGGGCTTTGCGGCGGAGGACGCATTTGTCGAACGATTCGAGACCCGCAATCATGACTGGCTGCGCACCGGGATGCGGCTGGCCCTGATCCGGTCGATCGCTCTGCCGGTTCTCGTGCTCGCGGGTGGCGTCTCCATGTTCGCGCTGATTGCCGTCGGTGGCCCCATGGTCCTCGGCGGAACTCTGACGGTTGGCCAACTCGCGGCGTTCACCGCACTCCTCACCGTCTTCCTGCCGCCGCTGCGCTCGATGGGCTGGATGATGTCGGTGGTGCAGCGTGGGCGGGCCGCTCTCGAGCGCATCTTCGAACTCATGGACGCGCCGGTCGAGCGGCCGGAGGGCGCGGCAGGCAGGGTGCTCGAGGCCGGACGCGGGCCCGAAATCGAGCTCAAAAACCTCCGCTTCGCCTACCCCGATGAACCGGGCCGGTTCGTGCTTGACGGGCTCACAGCCACCATACCGGCGGGCGCCGTTGTCGGTCTCTTCGGTCGAACCGGCAGCGGCAAGAGCACCTTGCTGCGTCTGCTGGCCAGGATTTACAACCCGCCCCGCGGATCCATATTCATCGACAGCGCCGATCTCACGACGCTCGACCTCGAAAGCTGGCGGCGGCGGCTGGCGGTGGTGCCGCAACGGCCGTTTCTGTTCTCCGACGCCATCGAGTCCAACGTCGCCTTGGAGGAGGATCCCGATGATCGTCTGGTCCGCAGGGCGATCGGGATGTCGGCCCTCGAGGCAGACCTGCAGACCCTCCCCGACGGACTGGAGACGGTTGTTGGAGAGCGCGGCATCATGCTCTCCGGGGGCCAGCGGCAGCGGGTGGCGCTGGCCCGGGGGCTGTATCGCGGCGGCGATCTCCTGATCCTCGACGACGTGCTGTCGGCGGTCGACCACTACACCGAGGCCCAGCTCGTGGACACCGTGGCGGGGCTGGCGCGGAGTCCGGAGGCGCCGACGGTGCTTATTTCCAGCCACCGGCTGTCGGCCCTCCGCCACTGCGACGAGGTGCTGGTGCTCGACGGGGGTCGTTTGGTTGACAGCGGTCCTCACGACGAGCTGGTTGGTCGGCCCGGTCTCTACCGCGACACCTGGATGGTGCAGAGCCAGCGCGCAACCGATGGAGAGCAGGTGGCCTCGTGAGGGAGGCTAGCCAGCTGCGTCGCCTGTGGCCTTTTCTGAGGCCGGACGCCTGGGCCTTTGCCCTGGCCTTGATGCTCACGCCGGCCACCGCCGGTCTCAGCCTGGTGCAACCGTGGATCCTCAAGAGGGTGATCGACGAGCACCTCGTGCCGGGGCTGGCCGACGGTCTGATGTCCCTCGCCCTCCTCTACCTTGGAGCGGTGGTTGCGGCGTACATTCTCGAGGCCGGTTATGTTCTGTCTCTCGCCTGGGGCGGCCAGCGCAGCATCGTTCGCCTCCGTTCGGGCATCTACCAGAAAATTCTCGGGCTTTCCCAGAGCTATCTCGACCGCCAGCCTGCAGGACGTTTACTGACCCGAGCCACCTCGGATGTCGATGCCCTCGGTGAGGCGTTCTCGATGGGGCTCATCAACATCATCCTCGACCTACTGATGATCGCCGGGACCCTGACTGCGATGCTCCTACTGGACGCGAGGTTGACGCTCGTGCTGTTGTTGCTGGCGCCGCCGATCCTCATCGTGCTCGAGATCATCCGCAGGCGGTTGCGCGTACTCTTCCTCCAGGTACGGGAGGCGTTGGCATCGGTTAATGCTTTTCTCGCCGAACGGATCGACGGGGTCGAGGTGGTGCAGCTCTTCGGGAATGAGGGGCACAGCGAGGAGCTTTTCGACGAACGCAACGACCGCTTCCGTCGGATCACGACCCGCACCAACGTCTACGACTCCTTCATGTACGCCCTCGTCGACGGCGCCGCTTCGATCGCCGTCGCCGCAATGCTGTGGTACGGCTCGGGTCTGGCCTCGCGGATGGGGTTCCCGATCACTCCGGTCGAGCCGGTGAGCGCCGGGCTGCTGGTAGCTTTTATCGAGTATCTCGATCGTCTCTTCAGACCGCTGCGCGAGCTGTCGTCGAGGGTGGCCGTGCTGCAGCGGGGAGCAGCGGCGGTCGAAAAGATCCTCGGTTTGCTCGACGTCGAGGCGACCGTGTCCGAAGGCGGTAAGTCCATCGCGGAGGTCGAGGGGGAGATCGTCATACGCGACGTCAGCTTCCGCTACCGGCCGGAAGCCGACGACGTGCTGCATGGCATCGATCTCGAGGTGCGGCCGGGAGAGGTTGTGGCGGTGGTCGGCGCCACCGGCTCCGGCAAGACGACTCTGACCCGGATCCTCGACACCTCGTACACCGGCTACCGCGGCAGCATCACGCTCGACGGATTTGAGCTTTCGGAGCTGCGACCGAGGGATGTCCGCCGCCACATCGCGGGAGTGCGCCAGGACCCGCAGCTCTTTTCGGAGACCGTACGGTTCAACGTCGATCTCGGCAACCCGGGCATCGACGACGCCGCGACCGAGGAAGCTGCGGTGTTGGTCCATGCCGACCAGGTAGTCGACCGCGTCGGCTGGAAGCACGTACTGCGCGAGCGCGGCGCTGATCTGTCGGTGGGGGAGGGTCAGCTCCTGACCTTCGCCCGCGCTATGGCCCACAATTTGTCGGTGGTGGTCCTCGACGAGGCCACGGCGTCGATCGACTCCCTCACCGAGCAGCTCATCCAGGACGCCCTGGTGAGGATCTTCGAGCGCAAGACGGTGATCGTCATCGCCCACCGTTTGTCGACGGTCGAGCGCGCCGATCGCATAGTGGTCATGGATCGCGGCCGGATCGTCGAGCAGGGGACGCACAACGAGCTGATGGCCGCCAAAGGCTTCTACTTCAAGCTCGTCCGCGCCGGCGAAGAGCTCCTCGTCGCCTGACCCCGTCTCCGTGCCCGTGCCTGGACGCCCGCCGTCCGCGGGCCGGGCCCGCGGCCACGCGGCCTCGGCCGGCGCGCCCTCCGAGCGCAGGCGCTCGTCGGTCACGCCGACCTCGCCCGCTGCGCGCCTTTGGCGCGCCAGCGGGCTACATCCGAGCGACGGGACGCCCTCGAACTCTATTTTCCCGCCCCCACCCCCCGCCCACCCAGCCCTCGGAAAGCCGCGCTGGGCTTCGCCCACCACGACTTTCCAAGAGGTAGGAGTGATAAATGGCCTTGGGGGCTGATTGTGGTTCATCGACGGTGCTGGAGATGATGTGCGTAACGACCACACCGGGGCGACCGCTAACTTCGTTTTTCCTGGGTCTCGCGACGAGGCCCTCCGCGACATCGCCACGCCGACTGGAGCTTCCCGGGGAGAATTCGGAGCTCGGGGTGGATGGGAATTGAGAATTGAGAATTGAATCGGGGGTGGGTCAGCGGAAAACCCGACATGAGGCCTCGTGCTTCCAGTTGCGCGCAGCCAGCGGTCCATCGGGGATCGACTGAGGATGGAGTGCGGGATATCATTCAGTCCATCGTCAAGTTAGGATCGGATTTGAGGTTGGTTCAGTGTTTCGTGGTCTGACGCTCAAGTTTGCCGGAATCGCCGTGTTGCTGATGTGTGTCGCCGGCTGCACCCGTGACCAGCTTGGCCTCCCCCGAATTGCGGCGGAAGAATTGTCGCCTGACGGCTCCCACTTGGCGTGGGTCAAGAACCATTTATCTTTCGATCCCCCTGCGCAGTCGCTGTGGATTCGAGATGTGCGAACCAACGAACCAAGGCGGGTCCTTCTGCTCGCCGAGGATCAGGATTGGTGCGACACGATCGTGTGGGCGGCGGACAGCTCGGCCGTTGTTTTCTTGGTTCAGAATGCGCGGGCGATTATTTACGACCCCCAGTCCGACAGAATCCTCGTAGATCAGTGGCTCGTGGCGCACGACGGCAGCTATCCGTCCACGATGTGCGCACGAGCCCTTTCATTTGGTGTCGACAACCGAACACTCATATTCCGAGAGTGTGACCGGAAGGGCGAAGGGTGTTCGGATTGGATCACCCTCTCGCTGACCGACTGCACGCGAACTCCAAGGTGACCAAGACCCCCTCCGGGGCAACGCGCTGGCGTTGTGGGGGAGGGTGGGTGGCCAGATCCAGCATCCAGCATCGAGCATCGAGCATCGAGCATCGAGTATCGAGCGCTCGGGAGGGTGTACCATGGTGCCCCATTTCGTGCGAGGTGAAAACGGTGGCTTCTCGTGACCATCTGAGAATTCGCGCCGGATCCGAAGTGGATGCCGGTGCGTCGTGGAAGGAGGCTGTTATGCGTAGTGTGATTCGTTTCTCGTGTGTGATCGCTGTCGTGTTGGTGATGGCCGGCGCAGCGGCTGCCAACGACTACTTTCCGCAGTCGGTGGCTTCGGGCGACCCGCGGCCGGACAGCGTGGTGCTGTGGACACGGGTGAACAACCCGGAGATGCCGGACGCCATCCAGGTTGAGGTGGCGGCTGACGAGGCGTTCTCGAATGTGGTCTTCACGCGCCAGCTCACGGCTTCGGCCGACAACGACTGGTGCCTCAAGGTCCGGGTCGAGGGACTCGAGGCCTACACCACCTACTTCTACCGTTTCGTCTATGGCACGGGCGCTGCGATGGAGTACTCCGCCATAGGCCGGACGAAGACCGCTCCGACGCCGGACATGGTGGTGCCAATCCGCTTCGCAGTTGTCTATGGCCAGGACTATGTGGACCGTTACTACAACTCCTATCTCGAGCTGCTCGAAAAATATGACGACGAAATCGATTTCGTCGTCCACCTTGGCGACTACATCTATGAGACCACGGGCGGGTCGGACTCGGTGCCGGCGGCAACTGATCGTACGATCACCTTCGAGGACATGGACGGCGTGATTCCGGTCGGCACTCCGGACGAGCCGAGTTTTGCTGCGGCCAGTCTCGCCAACTACCGCACGATCTACCGGACCTTCCGCTCGGATGAGATCCTGCAGCGGGTCCACGAGCGCTGGCCGATGGTCGCGATCTGGGACGACCATGAGTTTTCCAACGACTCGTGGGGCGCCAACGGAACCTACTTCAACGGCCGGGTCGACGAGTTCGACGAGGCGCGGCGGCAAAATGCCGAGCGCGCCTACTACGAGTGGATGCCGACCGAGGCCGGCCTCGGTGACGACGGGGTGCTCGCCATCGACGCGGGGGTGCTGTACCCGAACTCGGGATTCTATCGTGCCTTCAGCTTCGGCTCGCTGCTCGATCTGGTGCTCACCGACACCAGGGTCTTCCGGCCGGACCACCTGGTGCCGGAGGACGGTTTCCCCGGGACCATCGTGGTGGATGAGGCTTCGTTGGCCGCGATGCTCGGCGAGGAGACCTGGGGGCAGATTCGCACCAGCCTCGACCCGTATGTCGACATGGATCTCCTCGGCGCCATGTTGCCCATCCTGCGCCAGACCACGACCCTAATCGCGGCCGGCGCCTACCAGATGGAGAACCCGGCACTCGACACCTTTGCAGCGGTACGTCTGGCCGAGGAGAAGCTGACCGGCAACGTCAGCACGACATATGTCAATGCGCTGTATGCAGCGGCTGGGTTGCCGGCGCCGTTCACCCCCGAGATTCAGGCGGTGCTGCCGCGCGGCGTCTCCTATCTCTTCGTCGGCAAGAGCGCGATGTTCTCGTCGAGCGGCGCCCGCACCCAGGTCGTGCACGACACCTTCAACCTCCTCGCAGCCTACCTCTGGCTGACCACCGGCGGCGCCGCCCAGGATGCCCTCGGCGGTCAACAGACCGCGTGGATGCAGGGTTCGCTGCTCGCCAGCACGGCGGCGTGGAAAGTGCTCGCGAACTCGGTGATGATGACCCCGATGGTGGTCGACTTCACCAACCCGCTGATCGCCGCCATGCTGCCGGAAGAATTCCCCGACGTCCTGCGGGTCCGCCTCGATCTCAACGTCGAGGACTTCAACGGCTTTCCCCAGAAGAGGATGGAGATCCTCGGCCTCCTCGGGCTGATCCAAAACCCGGTCGTAATCTCGGGTGACATCCACGCCGGATACGTCACCGATCACGGTGGTGGAATTTACGAGCTCACGGGACCGGCGATCTCGTCAGCGACCTTTGGCGATCTCGTAGCGCAGCGGGTGGCTTCGGATCCGAACTTCGGTCAAGTGCCCGGCGTCGAGGACCTGCTCGCCAACCTCGATCTCATGATGCAGGTCTCGTCTTTGGATGACGAGCATGTGTCGCCGTCGGACCTCGTCTACGCCGACTCGTGGGTTGACGGTTTCATGGTGGTCGATGTGACTGCGGATGCGCTCCACGCCACCATGTACGAGCTGCCCGGCGCCGCCGTTCACACCAGCTACTACGATGACCCGGAGGGATTGGATGATCTTTTCGAAACCGTCGACTTTACGATCGAGAATGGGTTGCTGATTCCCGGAGAGTGAGGTTGCCCGGCGACGGCGGTCAGAAGAGAAGATACAGGGCGACGCTCGCGGCGCCGAGGAGGGCCAACAGGGCGAGACTGAGTCGTCCGGTTCGCGGTGACCCGAAGATAACCGCATAGACGCCCTTCATGAGGTTGTTGACTGCCGACGCGATGACGACCGCAAACGCCGCGACGCCGATGTCGAGACCGGGGCCGATGGTCTGGGTGAGTCCGAGGATGAAGGGGTCGACGTCGGTGGCGCCCATCACAGCCGCCATCATCAGCACCCCGGTGTCGCCGAATCGCTCTGCGACGATTCGCGTTGCCACCAGCACCGCCAGGAAAATGACAGCGAAGGTGAAGGCGGAGTTCATCTCGAGCGGATTGCGTTTCCCTTGCTTGCCGGTGGGCTCGAAATCGCAGTCGGCGGCACCGGCGCCGCTGTGCACGAGCAACGCCCCGACGGCGATGGTGGCCGCGCCGAGACCCCCGAACAACCAGGTCAGGCGGTAGGCGAGCGGTGCGGCGAAGAGCAGCAGGAGGATCCAAAGCCGTATGTACATCATGCCGGTGGCGGCGACGATGGCGCCCGAAAATCGGCGCGAGCAACCGCCCTCTTCCTTGGACTGGCGGGCCAGGACGACGGTCGTCACGGTCGAGGAGTAGGCGCCGCCGAGGAGACCGGCGAGCATCAACCCGCGGTCGTCCCCCCACCACAGGCGCAGCAAGTAGCTGATGTAGGACACGCCGGAGACTGCCACCACCACCAGCCACAGCTTGAAGGGGTTGATCCCGTAGGGCGTGAAACTGCGGTTGGGGACGACCGGCAGGATGACTGCGGCCAGCAGGAGGAAGCGCAGCAGGGTGCGCATCTCGTGGCGCGGCAGGGCGGTGGCCAGACCCTCGAGCAGGCGTTTTTCCTGGAGCAGGATCACCGCCACCACGCCGGTGGCGATGGCGATCCAGAACAGACCCTTGGCCGAGCAGCCGCCGATCGCATAGATGAGAAGTGCCGCGGTCTCGGTCGTGATGCCCGCCTCCCCCTGCTGGAGTGAGAACCAGTGCGACAACGCCACCAACCCGCCCATGACGACCAATCCGAGGGCGAAGGGGATGGCGGTGTCGGGAAAACCCGCGATCAACAGGAAGCCGGCAAGACCGATGATCGGAAAGGTGCGGACGCCGCCGATGCCTTCGGGCTCGTGCTCTTCGCGCTCGAAGCCGATCAGCAGCGACAGCCCGAGGGTGAGCACGAAACCGAAGAACTCGGGCGGCAGCTGGGCCATTAGAGCATCCACGCAACCAGTTTAATGCACGGGGTGCAATTCTCAGTTCTCAATTCTCATTTTTGAATGCCGGCTCACCCTCGCGACGAAGTCCTGGACGGGTCGATAATTGAGAATTGAGAATTCAGAATCGAGAATTCAAATCTTTCAATCATCGACCAGGCGGTCTAAGAGCGCCTCATCAGCAATTCGCGGGACGGTGACGTGGCCGCGGGCGGCGTTGTTGCGGTTCCACTCGCTGACGGTGTCGATGGCGTTGTCGTTTCTTGCCCAGGCGCGTCTCGCGACGCCGCCCATGGCGTCCCACTCGAGCGCGGTGTCGAGGATGTGTTCGACCCTTTCAGAGCCGTCGAGCACGAGCCCAAAGCCGCCGTTGATCGCCTTGCCGGTGCCGACTCCACCGCCGTTCGACAGTACGGCCATGGTCATGCCGCGAGCGGCGTTGCCGGCCCAGCACTGGTGCGACATGTCGGCGACCGTGTTCGAGCCGTCGTAGATGTTGGCGGTTTCGCGGTAGGGCGAATCGGTGCCGCCGGTGTCGTGGTGGTCACGGCCCATCATCACCGGTCCGATCTCGTCCGAGCGCACCATGCGGTTGAACTCGCGCGCGATCTTCGTGCGACCCTCGGCATCGGCATAGAGGATCCGGGCCTGGGTGCCGACCACCAGTGCGTTGATCTCGGCGTCGCGGATCCAGTGCCAGTTGTCCCGGTCCTGACCGCGGCGCGTGGGATCGATGCAACTCATGGCTGCGGCATCGGTCTTATGAAGATCTTCGGGCCGGCCCGACAGACAGACCCAGCGGAAGGGACCATAGCCATAGTCGAAGCACATGGGACCCATGATGTCCTCGACATAGGAGGGCCAAATGAAACCCTCCGAGGTGTCGCGGCTGTTCTTCGTGATCTCCGGCGCCCCGGCGTCGAAGACAGCCTTCATGAAGGCGTTGCCGTAGTCCCAGAAACGCGCGCCCTTTTCGGTCAGGCGCTGGAGGACGTGGAAGTGGCGGATCAGGCTTTCGTCCACCAACTTTGCAAAGCCCTCGCGGTCGGAAGCCAGCAGCTCGCGGCCCTCCTCGAAGGTCACGCCCGCCGGTGTGTAGCCGCCGTCATACGGCACGTGGCACGAGGTCTGGTCGGAGTAGAGATCGACCGAGATGTTGTTGGCGTCGAGATACTCGAGGAGATCGACGATGTTGCCCTGGTAACCGATAGACAGGGGTTCATTCTCCGCGGCCGCATCGAGCATCCACGCGACCGAGGTTTCCAGATCGTCAGTCACCTTCGACACCCATCCCTGTGAGTGGCGGGTCTCGACCCGCGACGGGTCGACCTCGGCGACGATGCCGGCGCCGCCGGCGATCTCCAGCGCCTTCGGTTGTGCGCCCGACATCCCACCGAGCCCGGAGGTGACGAAGGTCTTGCCGGCAAGGTTGCCATCGTCCGGTACGCCGAGGTAGAGCCGGCCGGCGTTGAGAAGCGTGATGTAGGTTCCGTGGACGATGCCCTGTGGGCCGATGTACATCCAGCCGCCGGCTGTCATCTGACCGTAATTGACACAGCCCAGTGCGGCCAGGCGGTGGAAATCCTCCGGGGTGTCGAACATTCCGACCATGAGGCCGTTGGTGATGATCGCGCGCGGCGCCTCGGGGCGCGAGGGAAAGAGGCCGAGCGGATGACCGGAACTGACGACGAGCGTCTGGTTGTCATCCATGATCTCGAGGTAGCGCTTGATGAGCACGTACTGCATCCAGTTCTGGCAGACCTGTCCGGATTCTCCATACGTCACCAGCTCGTACGGGTACAGCGCGACCTCGAAATCCAGGTTGTTGTCGATCATCACCTGCATCGCCCGGGCCCCGGTGATGCGACCACGATATTCATCGATCGGCCGGCCCGTGATCTCGCCGGCCGGCCGGTAGCGGTAGCCGTAGATCCGGCCGCGGGTGCGCAGCTCCTCGAGGAACTCCGGCGCCACCACCTCGTGGTGCTCTTCGGGCACGTAACGCAACGCGTTCTTGAGAGCGACGATGGTGTCATGACGGTTGAGGTCGTAGCCGCGATTCGGTGCGCGCCGAATCCCCGGACGGAAGTCCTTGGGCTTGGGCAGCTCGGTGAGCTCGACGGTCAAGACAGGCTCAGTCATCTCATCCTCCAGTGGGGGGATTGTAGCGCTGTTGCACGGGGAAAGTTTTGAGTTTTCAGTTGCGGAGGGCCTCTGGGCGTCGGGTTTCGCCCCCGCCAGCGGGTGGCTGATGGCCGGCTCCTTCACAACCTTTCCGGCTTCACCTTCGGGCTAGTTCTCGTCCGGAAACGGCGATTTTTTGCAATCTCGGCGTCAGGCGGCGGACTTCCTTGTGCGGCGTACGCGAGTACGCCTCCGCGCAAAT
>Ga0209013_10002262_pt1 | contig 17503 bp, 15 predicted proteins | sample Cruoilmetagenom2_FD_187291 | JGI IMG/M metagenome (GOLD analysis project Ga0209013, IMG submission 187291) | Oil polluted marine microbial communities from Coal Oil Point, Santa Barbara, California, USA - Sample 2 (SPAdes) (version 2) | ecosystem: Environmental > Aquatic > Marine > Oil seeps ...
GATGCTCCAGTTAGGGATGCGCGATCTCGATAATTCGGCCGTGATTGGTGCCCTGGAGGCAATAGCTGGAATTCAGCTCACGAGCCGCTAGGCAGGGTGGGAGAGTCAAAGCATCGAACCAGAAGGATTTAAGACTCAAATTGAATCGTTCAGTCTAATGTGAATATGACCAACCGCTCCGGACCATGAACGCCGAGGGTGAGAGTCATCTCGACATCGGCAGTCCTTGATGGTCCGGTTATCAATGTGAGCTGGGATGAGGAAGCGATCGCCTCTCTGCCTCCGGCGCGGATCCAGTCATCAAACGACGGATATATATCCTTTGCTCGTAGAAGTACCAGGTGTGTTCGCGGAAGCAGAGACGTGAGGCTTGATAAACCCGCTCCCGAGGGCAAGATGACCGTGCCGGTATCCGCAAGTCCAGCCAGGCAGGTTGTGAGACCTGCTCGAGCTTGATCCAACCCCGCTAACGTCTTGTATCGAGTGTCGCCATCTTCGGAGCGTGGAATCGCTGCATCCAAAATCTGTACCCCCGCTTCTCGGAGATGATTGGCGATTGAGTTATATTCCTGGCTTTGCTCGCCCCAACCGAGAATCTGGTCGGCCTCAATCGAGGCGAGGAAATCTACGACCTTATGCGGCAGTTCCTCGGAAGAACAACGTACGAATTCCCCATCGACCCGCTCGAGTTCCTCTCGGAAACGAACGATGAGATTGCCCTGGAGAGGCACATTCTCCTGCTCCTGTGTTTCCTGGTGCTTCTCGTCAACTTTGGTTGGGCCGTTCCCGGTCGACTTCATCCGGTGGAAGCGCGCATGGAAGGGTTCTGCCGCGAGGGGCGGAAAGTCCCTGGATCTCGTCCAACCTGACAACGGGGGCGGTAAACGATAGAGCCAGCCGTCGCGGTTTGGTAGGAAGCGCATAAAAAAAGCGGCGATAGATTGAACCCAGCGATATCTTCCCGGAGAAGCCATCATCCAGGTAAAAAGTGGCATTCCCGTGCGCAACCAGGCGGGTTGGGGGACAGAACTTACGTATTCTCCTCGAGTGCGAAGGAGTAGCTTGGTGAAGTCGATCCCCGCTGGGCAAACCTCGGTGCAAGCGCCGCAAAGCGTGGATGCTTTCGATAGGTGTCCATATTGCTTAATTCCGAACAAACCAGGGGATACTAGCGAACCAATCGGTCCTGGATACGCGCTGCCATAGGTATGGCCGCCGATCTCGCGGAATACGGGACAAGCGTTTAAGCACGCGCCGCAGCGGAGGCAGAGCAATGCATCTTGAAGCTGCGAACGGCGCATTGCCAGGCGTCCGTTATCGACCAGGATGAGATGCCGTTCCTCGGCTCCATCCGGATCGTCGCCGGCTCGCGGGCGCTGGATCAAGGATATATAACTCGTTAGATTTTGGCCCGTCGCCGAGCGAGGCAGCACCTGCAGCAGGACGGCCAGGTTATCCAGCGAAGGGACGAGCCGCTCGACGCCCATGAGGGCGATGTGGACGGGAGGTAAGGTGGAGACCATTCGCCCATTTCCTTCATTGGTAACGATGCAAACTGTCCCGGTCTCGGCGACCCCGAAATTCACCCCGGTAATTCCAATCTCTGCTGTCAGGAAATCCTTACGCATGACCCGCCGCGCGGTTTCGGTCATTTCGGCGACGTCGGTGGAATGAGGGACATTGAGCTCGCTCGTGAAGGTTTTTGCAACGTCTTCCCGCAGCAGGTGTATTGCGGGAGTGATGATGTGGCCAGGCGCTTCGCCGCGCAATTGGACGATGAATTCGCCCAGGTCTGTCTCCACGACACGCATACCCGCAGTTTCCAGCGTTTGATTGAGTTCGATCTCCTCGCTCACCATTGACTTGGCTTTAACGATCAGGCGGGCATTATGCTCTTTGGCGATTTCCGCCGCGGTTAGAGCTGCAGCGTGTGCGCTGAGGGGGCCGTGGACCTGGATGCCATTGTCTTGTGCGCGCTTGATGAATTGCGCCAGATATTCTTCTAGATTGTCGACCGTCTGACGACGGATCTGGGCGGCTTCCTGCAGAGTGTGTTCCGGGTCTGGCAGCGTTGAAAAAGCGAGTTCGCGACCGCTCCCCCGCCGTTCGGCGTTCTGGTCCAACGCTTTCTGGAGAGTGGGGTTCGCCAGCGCTTCATGCGCCTTTTGGAGGAATTGCCGTCTCATCGGAGTCCGGGCTCCTTCATGGCGATAATTTGGGCGATGTGTGCGCAGCGGATCGATGATCCGCGTCGGCGAAGACCACCTTCGATTTGCATCAGGCAGCTCACATCCGCGCCGACGACGACATCGGCGCCCGAGCTCTCGATGGCATCGAGTTTGCGGTTCATCATCTCGCTTGATATCTCGGCGTGGTCGATGGCGAACACGCCGCCGAAGCCGCAGCAATCCGGGGATAGTGAAATCACATCCGCTCCCTTGAGTTGATTTAGCAGGTCGAGCGGTTGAGTCTTCACGCCGAGGCCGCGCAGGAGATGGCACGATGGGTGGTAAGCAATCCGCCCATCAAACGATGCTTGAAATTCCGTGTGACCCAATATGTCGACAAGGAACTCGCTGAGTTCATAGGTGCGAGAGGAAAGCGCCTGTGCGCGTTGCTGCCAGGGGGGATCTTCACGAAACAATTCTAAAAATTCTTTGCGGATCATTACCGCACAGGAACCAGAAGGGAGTACAACGGGATCGTCTGACAGGGTCAGAATCTCGATTGTGCGCTTGGCCAATATTTGTGCGTGGTCGCGGTATCCGGCGTTATAGGTTGGCTGGCCGCAGCAAGTCTGGTCGGTTGGAAAATGGATCTCCACACCGGCAAGTGACAAAACATCGAAAACCGCTTCGCCTATTTGCGGAAATAGGCTGTCGATCATGCAGGTGATGAAGAGCTGGACGCGCATGGATACCCTTTACGATGACCGGTGGAGATCCGCAGGGGCATAGGGCCCGGCTGGATTTATCCTCCGTTGCTATAAATCGCCAACCACGTTGGCGATTAAACGACAGGGAAAATATTTGTCAAGCTGGAAAAGACGGATCAGTCTCACAATGGATTTCGAGCAAGCCCCCTGGCTATTCTAGCCGAGGCATTTCTCCACCTGCGGCGAATGAAAAAAAGGTTATCATTGGCAGATATGATGCAAGAAAAGGTGAAGATACGATATGGTTCTATTAGATGGAATTAAGGCTGTTGTCCTTGATTTTGATGGCCTGATGATCGAAAGCGAGTCGATCGCCTATCGGGTTTGGTGTGAAGTACTTGGTCAATATAATAAGAATTTCACGGAAGAGATCTATCACAACTTGATAGGGCGGGGGCCGGTAGAGTCGGTCGAGTATCTAATTGAGGTCCTGGACCTTCCACTTCCGCCACAGGAGCTATTGGAAACCTACTGGCTGAAAAGGACGGCGAGGGTGTGCCGTGACGGCTTTCCGGCGCCGGGTCTCATCGACCTGATGCAATTCTTTATGGATCGAGGCCTGGTCTTGGGGGTGGCTTCCAACAGCCCTTCGAGATATGTCATCGAGGTGCTCGGAGCAATGGGACTGGCGGAACATTTCGGTTGCGTTCGCTGCCGGGAGGATGTTGTCCAGGGCAAACCGGCCGCGGATGTCTACCTCGCCGCGGCCACGTGCCTTGAAGTGGACCACGAGCGCTGCCTGGCGTTGGAAGATTCACCCATCGGTCTGCAAGCTGCGTTGAACGCGGGCATGCGCTGCATCGTCGTCCCAAATGAGGATCTCGAGGGAGAAGATTTCTCTGGAGCCGAGGGTCGGTTTAGCTCTCTAAGCGAGGTACTTACAGCGTTGTCTTGAGATCGATGGTTGGTGTGATTTTCCATGGTTACTGATTGAGCGATTCCACGAAGTTGGATCGTTAGCAATACTCTTGTTTCCACCCATCAATCTCAGCCCGACGTTCATCGATAGAGTTGTGTATGTCGTTGATGAGCGTGCGTGCTAATAGAGCAAATCAAGTGTCAGTGAGTTCAACTCCATGGTAATCAGATAATATATCGAGAGAGCGCTTGATCTCCTTCCGTCTCCGATTCGCTGACCAGCCGAGTTCTTCACCAACGATCGTCGCGATTTCATCAATTAAGTCAGATGAGAGTTCTCCTAGCATTCCCAGCAATGTGCGGCGCAATAGAATGTCATCCAAGTGTGCAACCTTTTCGTTAAGGGTTAAAAAGGCGACTTCGCGGTGGCTCAGATCCGGTTTGTATTTCAATGGCCTATCTTCATCATCGATTATAAAAGTTGCTACCAGCTCAGCACGGGTTCCATAACGTTCAAGCAATTCTTTCATTCTATTGAAGGGTATTCCAGTTCTGGTTTGCATGGAAGACAACCATTGCCGTTGCGCTGAATCAGTCAGCGGGAAATTTCGGCCGCCACCAATAGGAAGATCATTCGTATTTGTGATGCGGATTTGGCCAAGGCGATTAAGTAAACTATCGGTTACTTCTTCGGCGAAGGCATTGAACGTGGTCCATTTTCCTCCCACCAGGCTGTAAATTGGGAATTGGAGGCCATCTCCGGGTTCCAAGAGTTTGACGCTGTGATCACGACTGATTTGGCCGGTTCGGGATGCTTGACTTGGGGGTAAGGGCCGTACACCGGAGAATTCAAATACAATTTGTGTTCGGTCGACGAAGATGTCAGGAAAGACTACGTTAATCATGGAAATAAAATAATCCACTTCTTCCGGAGTACAGCGAGCGAGATCCGGGTCATGAATATGGATATCTGTTGAACCTACGATTACTTTGTCTTCCAGACCACACATCATGACAATGCGACCGTCATCGTTCTCAAAGAAGAACATCTCATTTCCTAAAGCCATCCACAGCTCATTGTTTTCGAGGATGATATGGGAACCCTTGGTTCCTTGAATGAAGTGCGTTTGCCTTCCCATGCAATGATTGGCGGAGTCGATCCATGGACCGGTAGCATTTACTACGAGGTTGGGTTCTACTGCGTACGCGGATTTCGTGATCTCGTCCTGTAACTTAATAACCTTGTTCTGCGCACTTACAAGGGATAGGTAATTAATGGCTTTGGCATGGGGACAATCCGCTTCTGCATCGAGAATGAGCTCAATGCCAATTCTTTCCGCATAGGGCATCTGGGCATCGTAGTAAGAAGCAGTACAAACAATTTCAGGATTTAGCTGAGGATGCAATTCAAGAGATTTCGAGCGGGAACTAAAATAGTGCTGGGGAACGGCTTTCTGTTGACGAGTGTACCAATCGTAGAGAGAAAGGCCGATTTTAATAACAACTGCGCCACGGTCAGTCGGTTCATCTCTCGCGCCGATGAATTTCAGCGGAGCATTTAGTAGCCCTGAAAACCACGTAAATATTGGGATGGTCGTTAGTTGAGGTTTAACGTAGTGAGGCGCGTTTTGCAGCAGGCGATTACGCTCTCTTACCGACTCGCGGACAAGGCGAAATTCACCATTCTCCAGATAGCGGAGGCCTCCGTGTATCATGCGTGAGGTAGCCGCGCTGGTCTTCGAACAGAAATCATCCTTATCTACCATTAGAACATTCACACCTTGCAAGGCTAGATCGCGGAATATACCAATGCCGTTGATCCCCGCACCGATGATCAATACCGATACTTCTGGTTTCTGCTTAATTGAGGCTAGAGCTTCATCTCTTTTCATTCATTTTTTCTCATTCTTGCTACTTATCAAAGGTCGTATCTGATATCGGTAGAGCTGATTTCAGGCTGCTACTCGCGGCATAGCTATTAAACCGCGAAATGCATTCACATCACCACTCGAATAGTCTAGTTTTCGTTTATTTCGTAGACAAGAATGACTCGATTGTATGTGATTTCCGATTAGTTACTCGTCTATAATCAAGTATCCGTGGTTGATTTTAGTAAGCCGTGAAACTCAATTCACTGCAAGCAACTATTCTGGAAAATCTCATTGAGGCGCAAACCCCACTGACTGCTGGCACGTTGGGTGATCTATTGGGTCATTCGACGGGGGTGATCCGATATAACATACCCGCTATCCGGCAGTGGTTGGACGCGCATGACAGTGCTTTACTTTCTTCCCCAAACGTGGGATTCACAATCCATTCTTCTGACGAGCAGCGTCAGAAGCTAATGTACGACTTAGCTTTTGAGGATATTGAAGTTGTCTTTTCTCCGTCTGATCGGCGTAACATCCTCCTATTGGAATTGCTATTCAGCTTGGAATGCAGAACTCTGACTGAATTGGCGAAAACCCTGTCGGTTTCTAGAGCAACTCTAATGAGGGATTTGGAAACTGTAGAGCAAGAATTAGCCGGCCACAATCTTTCTCTGCAAAAGAAGCCACGCTTAGGAACTAAAATAACCGGACAAGAAACCGAGCTGCGCCAGGCGTTGTTAGCGATGATTATTCACAAGGTGCCCGGATATGTCCTGATGAAATTATGTCGCTGGGGCCTCAGAGATGTTTCGCCTAGGAACGCGTATCGTTATCCGGTGCAAACGTTGATCCTAGACAAAATCAGCCAATGGGATCTGGCTGACGCGTGGCGGAAAGTGAACAGGATCGAGAGCGAGCTTTCATTTTCCTTTGGTGATAAACGGCATCTTTTTCTGGTTCTTTACTGGGCTGTCATGGTATATCGCTATCGTGGTGGGTTCTCCATTTCTTTTTCGAATGACTTGCTTGAATCAATACTTACAACCTCTGAGTACAGAGTCGTAGAGGATATTGCCCAGCGATTATTTATTTCTGAGGGGGTTCAGATACCTGAGGTTGAATTGGCGCATTTCACAGCAGATATTATTTCTTCACCGCGCGAGGCCTACACCGAGATTGGCAATATCAAAGCGAGATTAGAGCCCATTGACACCCAGGCCGCTGGATTAGCGAATAATTTAGTCAACCAGATTGCTCACCAAACTGGATATTCGCTTGATAACCCTGTGGTGCTTGAAAGAATGACCAATCATATATCGAGGACGTTATTCCGACTGCGTTATGGCTTACCAATTGAGAATCCATTCACGGGAGATGTAATGCATTCTTATCCTGAGATCTGGAAAGCCACTCGAGAAGCTGTTCATCAAATGGAACCAGAGATTGGTGTCCTTAGTGATGAAGAGATTGCCTATCTCACCATGTATATGGCATTAGCCCATCAATTGGGGACGTTGGGCAGTTCAAAAACTATTCCGAGAGTAATTGTCGTTTGCCCGAGTGGTGGGATTACGATTTGGATGCTGGTTTCAAGATTAAGGGAGGAAATGCCCGATCTTGAAATCGTCGATTCCATCTCGTTAAGGGAACTCGCCAAGGTGGATTTAAGCCTGGTGGACGCAATAATCACCACCGCGCGCAATGTCCAAGTAAAAGATATTCCAGTTATTTTTGTTAGTCCTTTACTCACTGATACCGATGTCTTAGCGATCCGCAACCGGATAAACCTCCCTCAAGTGTATTAATGGGCTTGTGGCTGGGTTGTAGCTTTGAAGCATGAAAACTGAAGTTGTTGAGACGAAGGTGGGATAAACATTGAACATATTGTCCCGAATAGGAGCTTCTTTTGCCTGAAATCACGATCACGCTCCGCCATTCTGAAGGATTACACGCTCGCCCTGCAGCGATATTTGTTAAGAAGGCCCAGGAATTTAATTCCGATATCAGAATATCTCTCGATGGATGGGACGTGAACGCTAAGAGCATCTTAGAAGTTCTTGCGTTGGGTGCGAACAAGGGCTCATCGATCACAATTAGCTGCACTGGTGTAGACGAAGAAGAGGCGATCAAGTCTCTGGAAGATGTGATCAAGAATAATTTTGGGGACCCAATCGAAGAGAATTAGCTATAAAGAAACGATCCAATCGAGATAGTATTCTGATGTGAAGGAAGATGTTTGATGACGAATTCGGCGCCAATGATATCGGATGTTCTCCTCCGTGAGACGGTAGAACTCGAATTAAACGAGATAGAGGACAAGGAACAATTAATTCGGCACTTATCCCAATTGCTTTTCAATACCGGAAAAATCCGATCGGTGGATGAGTTCGTGAATGCCGTGTATGAAAGAGAAAGTATGGGGCCAACCTACATGTCGGAGAATGTTGCCTTCCCGCATGCTAAAAGTGACACTGTTATTAGTGCTGGCGTTGCTTTTGGGCGATCAAAGGATGGCATTTTATATGAGAGCGATGATATTAGCGGTCTTGCCAAGATCGTTTTTTTAATTGCTATACCTGATGAGATGGAATCAAGCACTTATATCGAAATTCTAAAAAACTTGGCTAGATTGTTGATGCGTGAAGAATTCCGGGAGTCACTGCTTAAAGCAAAATGCTACGAGGATGTGATTGGTGCAGTGCAACACCACGAAGCTCTGCTAGCGAAGAGATCTTTGTCTCAATAATGTATCTTAGGTTATGCGAGGAAGAAACGGATCGCTTTACCCAGGATCAAGGGAGGAGGTGGAGGAAGAAATCAGAGCGGTGACTTATACCTAACAAAGAACCTACCTTTCTTAAAGTAAGGAGAGAAAATATGACATATAGAACGCTTAAGATACTTGCTGTGTGTGGGTCGGGGGTTGTAAGTTCATCGATGATTGTTACTCAAATCAAAGATATCTTGGGTGCATACAATATCAAGGTAAAGACTTTTGAGCTTATGCCGCAGATGGTGAAAACCCATCTAGAGAGTAATGAAGCGGATCTTGTGGTAGCCACCACAAAAGTTCCAGGCGATATTGATATACCTATCATTAATGCGGTCGCCCTTCTTTCAGGCATAGGGAAAGATCAATTCGTTGAAGAATTGGTGACCACCGCCCAAAGTATATTAGACGAGGGGAATGGAGGATAAGTAAGATGGATTTCACTGCATTTTTTGAATGGTTAGGTCTGATATTCAACACTTTTGGGTCAGCGGTATTTGTTCCTATCATGTTGTTTATTATCGCGATGTTCTTAGGAACCGGCCTAAAGAAGGCTTTCTTCTCAGCAGTAATGGCGGGAGTTGGCCTCACGGGTTTCAACTGGTTGATCAACGAGTATATTCCGATCATCGTTCCTGCGGTTCAAAATATGGTTGCGGCTACTGGAATTCAATTGGAAATCGTTGATATCGGGTGGCAAGCTACAGCGATTGTCGCTTATGCCACAAAGGCCGGCATGGTCTTTCTAGGTGTCGGTCTACTGTTCCAGATCGTGTTATTCCTGGTTCGCTGGACGAATATTTTCCAGCCCGGCGATTTGTGGAACAACTACTCCTACATGGTCTGGGGTTCGATCGTATATGTCGCTACCGATGATATGCTTCTGGCGTTAGCCTGTATGTTGGTCCTCAATCTTTACAGCTTACTCTTCTCAGAGATGCTGCAAAAGCGTTGGTCCACATACTATGGCTATCCTAACTGCACCATAATTCAAGTTCACCATGTTGGGGCCACGCCTTTCGCGATCGGCATGAACTGGATCTACAATAAGATCGGGTTGTCAAAGGTTAGGTGGTCTCCGGAGAAGATTCAAGAAAAGCTTGGATTCATCGGTGAACCCGTCATGCTAGGCCTGGTGCTTGGCCTTCTTATCGGGATCCTTGGAAACCTTAAAGCCCTTGGGACTTTGGCTGCTTGGGGAAATATCCTTACTATCGGCATAGCCACAGCGGCAGTGATGGCGATCTTCCCACGCGTCGCCGGTTTGTTTGCGTCGGCGTTTTCAGCAATTACCGAAGCTGCACGTGAGCGAGCCGTGAAGGAAGGGTCAGGGCGTGAGATTTACATTGGTGTAAATGATGCCACTGGCTACGGCGAACCTGCCACTTTAATCTCGGGCATCATCTTGATCCCGATTATGGTGTTGGTTGCTGCGATATTGCCCGGCAACAAAGTGCTTCCATTGGTTGACTTGATTGCGCTGCCCTTCATGGTAGAGGCGATGGTCGCCATCATGAACGGCAACATCTTAAAGGTCGTAATATCGGGGACAATCTGGTTCAGCATGGGGTTGCTTGTTGCTACCAAATACTCTGCCCTCTTCACTACAGTAGCGGCAGGATTGGGCGTCGAGCTTCCCAGCCCGGATGCATTGGTAACGAGCTTTGGCATCCTGACCAAACCGATCTTTGGAGGCTTGATTTTCCCACCCTTCGTAAATGGCTCTTGGTTCTGGATCGGGGTGGTTCTTGTTGTTTATTTCATCCTTTATTTCTGGCTGCGAAAGAACAAGACCCAACTTCACGAGTATCTAGAGCGAACGGCTGACGGGGACGTTCCCGCGTAGAAATTAACAAAGGAAATAGCCCGGTTTACAGAAGTATATGAAAGGGCATTCCAGTTCGATCATCTCCATTCTTCGAGCTTGCGAATGCCCTTTCGCTTCCATGGATGGGTTAGATCGCTCGTTATTCGGCCATTCATAGGACTCGCGAATTAGCTATTCACAACCTACAAAGTTCAAACGGTTTACTCATGAAGGAATGATGCGGCTGATGGACCCGGTCCGGGATTGATGCATCCAGGGAGAAAACTTCCCTAGGCGGCTTTCCCGCTGTAGCCGCGCGCCCCGCTATGAATCTTGGCTGATATTTGAAGTGAGAGGATTCAATGCTTCAGACCGCGGTGATTGCTGCGTTGCCTTGAGATTGCTGAAAGTCATCCTTGAATGAGCACTAAATTATCTTTGCTAACCTTCGATAGGGCTGCCATATATTCACATTTAATGAGCAATAAAAAGAAGAGTCTCTTATCAGCTATCGGCAACAATGTCTCGAAATTTCCTTGACCTTTGGAAAGTATCACGTCTGCAGAAGCAAACAATTTCTGGAATTCCTCGGTTGTTTCGGGAAGAATAGTTCCCGGATAGACGCTGCCGCTCGAGATTGTCGTGACAAGATGGTCAAGTCCTACCGCTTTGGCATCCTCCAGTGTAGCATCATTGATGATGGGCTTATCACGAAGTGCTGCCACTAACTGCAGGTTCGGGTACTCTTGTTGTAGCTCCTTAATGAATAACATGTCAAAAACAATCTCCCCGCTATTATCACAGATGTAGAGAAGTGTTGAAGCCCTATCCAGCGCCTTCTTAAATGGCTCAATATCGTAACGAGCAAAGGGAATTTTATATAGAGATTGAAGCTCCTTGTTCAGATTGATAGGACCCTGATTGATAGCTCCGAAATCAATAATATTCCCTGCTGCTGCGATTTGCAGACCTGTTTCGAATGGCGACTCACTTGCATCTAGTTTCTTCTGAAATTCCTCTGCATAAGCAAGAGATAAGGTGTTAGATTTGTCTTTCACCTCTGCATAAATGTCAAAATCCTGAGACTCACCTCGTTCTTGAATAACTGCGTCCGCTACACTACGAATAATATGCTGTACCAAAAGCGGAGTCGTTTTAGACTTCTCCAGCCCTGTCTTGGCTACAGTGACAACTCGCTTGGTCTGCTCTTCATTAAGTTCTCCAAAGCGAGCCGCCGAGCGTGCTTGGTTCATGACACAGGAATAACAATCCGAGGCGATACCAGTAAAACGTTTTTTGTTTTCTGCAGTTGGGTTCATTTCAAGTCTCAACTCTAATCATCATATAAAGGCTTTGGGCCCAGCCGTCTCGCTCTGTCTTTCGTGTTATTTTTTTAAAAAAACCAACTCGAACCATAAATTACAGATCGCGATTTCTGCGAGGTTGGAGGGGGTTGAGATAGTTAAAGAGGATGAGGTTTATCATCTGACCCAATGTAGCGGGAGCAAGGAGCTCGGGTTATTTTCCAAGAATCTCGAATTCATGCGTGACATCGGCTTTGCCGGAGACAGTTGCGGCGACCGAGCAATATTTGGTTATGGAGAGTTCGATGGCTTGTTCGACTGCTTTGTCCGTCAAATCGGGCCCGGTAAGAACAAATCTAAGATGAATCTGACGATAGGTCCATGGCGGGTCAGGCTCTTGATCACCGCGAACCGTTATTTCTAAAGCATCGAGCTGAAGGCGTTTCTTCTGAAGGATGTTCACAACGTCATAAGCGCTGCAAGATGCCAACGCGAGAAGCAATAATTGAGAGGGGCTCATTCCAGTATTGTTCGCTTCGTCGTGGGATGAGATCACGATGGAATGCTTTCCACTATCTGTGCCGACGAATTGCTTGTTGCCGGTCCACTTAACGAACACCTCTTTCTTTTTCATGTCCGGTATCTCCTGTAAATTGTTTAATCCCCGAGAATAATTCAATGAATTTAGTGACGGATCAGCTTCCAGCAGTAAGGAGATCGTTTCCCCATCGCCATCAAACGCGAAGCGGGGTGTGATCCGTGCTCACATTTTTTCACTCATGTATACACCGCTTTAATTTTACTGCGCCTGAATGTTTTCGGGCGACCCAGTCTCAATCAGATGCTGTAGGATGAAGATGCTCGAGATAAAGTTTGCGAACTTCTCTCACTTCATCATGGTCCATTGAAATTGGCTCGGAACCCATAGAGCGAGCCATGATGACAAGGCGGGCAGAGATCTCTGTAGCGATTGTTGACGAATAAGCTTCGCTCAGGGTTGCTCCAACCGTAATCAAGCCGTGTTGAGCAAGCAATACAGCGACTCCGTCCCCCATTGCATCGAGTACGATGTGTGCCAATTCATCCGTTCCTGGTCTACCGTAGGGAGAGACGTTTACGGGTTCGCCAATGTAGAGTGCCGCCTCCGCCACGACCACAGGAATGGATTCGTTGGTGATCGCAAATACAGAGGAGTGAGGTGCATGCGTGTGAACGATCGCACCAACGTCCTTTCGCTCGCGGTAGAAGATCGTGTGCATGGATGTTTCGCTTGTTGGTTTCCACTTTCCCTCGATCACCGTTCCATCCACATCGATGACAACCACATCTTCTATCTTCATCTTGGTGTAGTTAAGAGCGCTGGGGGTGATCGCGATAAGACCGCTTTCTGAGTCGCGCGCGCTGATGTTGCCGCCGGCTCCGTAGGCAAGCTCATCGGTGATCATCTGGATGGATGTTTCTAAAATCTGTTCTCTCAGTTCTCTAAGCAGCATTTCCTTCTCCTGGCTTTTTATCGATTTCAAAGCTGTTTGTCAACGGGACCGGCTTTGAGCTAAGCGGCGCCGGCTCGTTTCATCAACTCAATTTACGCCCATCCTCCGGCGTTCGCTTCAGCGCTTGGTTAGGTCGTGGCACCTTCTGCAAAACGTTAGCCATGCGGACTTAGTCGGTGCCGAATGTACCCAATAGTTCGATGGATGCCCCAGGAGCTATCACTGTTACATTCTCCCGGATATCCTCCAGGTGGCAGCTGACATCTCTCTCTTCGATCCCCGATGGGGCATAGGTTGTGAATACAACTCGGTTGGTTTCTGGCCTAATGCGCGTCCTGCGGTCTGGACCATAGATGATGCTAGACACAATGCCCTTCGCGTCGGCAATCATCATGTCTCCCGCTTTCAGTACCTGCTCCTCTCCATTCATCCGAATGTAGCTCTCGGTTCCATTTGCTACATCAATACGAAGGGGAACCTCAATCGCGTTCAAGTCGTGCCCCGCTGTGAGTAACAAATTCTTCAATTCGGCCATAAACATCGCCTCTACAAGAGCCGCAACCCTGGGAATGCGTCGATTCTTGAAGACCAAGGATTCAAGCTGATGCTGAACATGGTAGGTCTTGTTGAATTGCTTGTAATAGTCGCGGTACGAAGCTAAAACGGGCATAGCCCTCAGGCTCGTTCGGTCATAAGACGAGAATTGAGCTCGTAGGGTATCCTCCAGGTCCTTCTTCTTCTCATCAAGTTGAGGGTGTTGCTGAGGATTTACAACCCCATGCATGACCAATACACCGATTGATGAACCCGGGTATAACGATTTCCAGGAAGATGAAATTTCAAGCATAGAATTTCCTTAAGCCGCTATCTAACCGATCCTATGCATACAATCCAGAAAATGCTGGATCTATGTATGGAATCCCCTCTATACCAGGTGAGAGCTCCAACTACCACCCTCGTCGTTTCTGGAGATCCTTTCACGGTCCTCTTGAGTTACCTGTATCTCGTTGAATATCTTTAATCCAATACTGGTATTTGCACCATGGAAGGAACCGTTCTCTAAATATCTGCTCGAGTCGCGAATGCTAACAGTATGGCATGTCCGCTTGATTCTATCCAGAGGCAGCTTACCACGCTGAGGAATTCGCCAATCGACGACTGGACTGATGTTTTAACGGATTGAAACTCGCCACAGAAGTACCGGAGAAGGTCAATTTGATGGATCAAACCCTCGAAGCATGTCTTCTCATACTCGCGTTGTTGGACCACCGGCTGATGTTTTTCAAGGAAACATATCCGAATATCCTGATGCGTATGGGGTTCATGGAAGGCACAATTCCTTGATCTCCACCGGATCGTTGAAAAGGAAATCTGGATCAAGTGCCAGCAGGTCATGGGCATCGTTCCTTCCCCACAATGCAGCGCCCGAAAGAACCCCTGAGCGTTTCCCTGCTAAGATGTCGTAATGGGAATCTCCTACAAATAACGTTTGCTCTTTAGCTACCTTCATTATTCCCATAGCTTTCTCGAGCGATTCCGGATGTGGTTTCGGATGCAAGGTGTCATCTGCAGATACCCATACCTGGATTAAGTCATCCAGAGGGAAATAGGCTCGGACATGCTCTAGCTCAAGGGCAGCCTGAGAGGTAACCACGGCAAGTTGGATCTGTGCATTATCAAGCGCCCGAAGGGTTTCGAGCGTGCCAGGGTATAAGTTAGATCGATGGCGATAATAATTTTCTAATTCAACCACTTCGAGCAACAAACTATCGACTTGTTCAGGGTCGATATAGGCGAGGACCTGCCGGGTTGGCATCCCGCGGATGCTTTGGTTGATCTCGTCCGAAAAAGCTTCTCGATTATGTTTTTGTAAAAGGGTCTCAAGAGCTAGGCGAATGATTTCCTTGCTGGCGATTAAGGTGCCATCCAGATCGAAAATTACAGCTTTGATCTTACGCTTGCGAAGTACCTTGTCATCCATAGGGTTGGTCACCCTGAAGCTTCTGGAAAGCTGACTGCAGTTCTTCGCACAATCGGCGAACTTTGCCCTTGGAAACCATGCTTATCCTTGTCTAGGGGTTTCTTATTTTGGTTGCGTCGTCCGAACACGTTCGCGCACATCTTCAGCTGAGTCGAAATCCAAGACTTCTTCGGCGAGTTTTTCCGCATCAGCCTTCGACCAGCGCCTCAGGATTGTCTTCGCGTGCGGGATCGAGGCTGGCGCCATACTGAACTCGTCCAATCCTAGGCCGAGAAGAACAGGCACCGCATCCGGATCCCCGGCGAGTTCACCACACAGTCCAACCCAGATTCCCTGGTCATGCGCAGCCTCTAAGACGCGCTTGATCTGGCGTAAGACCGCTGGATGGCAGGCGTCTCCCAGATGAGCTACTTTTTCATTAGTTCGTTCGGCGGCCATCGTGTATTGAGTGAGATCGTTCGTCCCGATAGAAAAAAAGTCCACTTCTTTAGCAAATTGATCCGCCAGAACAGCTACGGAGGGGATTTCCACCATGATCCCTATTTGAATTGACTCAGCAACGGCTGCACCCCCAGCGCATACTTCATCACGGGATTCGTCGAGCAGGGCTTTGGCACGCCTGACCTCTTCCAATGTGGCTATCATGGGGAACATGATCCTCAGGTCATGACCCGGACTGGAACGCAGTAGCGCCCGCAATTGGATTTTAAAGAAGTCTGGTTGATCCAGACACATCCGAATCGCCCGCCAGCCGAGGAAGGGATTAGCCTCCTGGCCCAAGTCCAGATAGGGAAGTTCCTTGTCGCCGCCGACATCAATCGTGCGGACAACAACCGGTCGTCCTCCCATGACGTCTAGTATCTGATCATAGGCGGCAAGTTGTTCATCTTCGTTTGGGGCAGTCGCCCGATCCAGATAAAGGAACTCGGTTCTTAGAAGGCCGATCCCCTCTGCGCCACGCTCGAGAGCCATCTGGGCGTCCTGTAAATTACCGGCGTTTGCGACGACTTCGATTTCAAATCCGTCAAGGGTGATTGCGGGTTCGAGCGCGTTTTCAAGCTCCTCACTCGAGCGAATTTCATGATTTCGCTTGCGTTCGGTGAATTCTAATTGGAGAGCCTTAGTGGGGTCAACGACGATCTCGCCTTGTTGACCGTCGAGCAGGAGTAAGCTGCTCGAGGGGATATCAAGCACATCGTTGCCCGCACCGACAACCGCGGGAAGGTCAAGTGCTTTGGCGATGATCGCTGTATGCGATGTTGGCCCGCCTTCCGCGGTGCAAAAGCCGAGGACAAGGTTTTTATCCAGGCGGACGGTGTCAGAAGGTGTAAGATCGCGGGCGATGATGATAGATGGGATATTTAAAGTGGAGAGATCCACCTCGTCGATGCCGAGCAGTATGCAAACCACCCGACGACCGACATCGCGAATATCTGCAGCACGAGCGCGGAAATACTCGTCCTCCATGCTCTCAAGGATCTTTGCGTGAGTCTCCACGGCTTCGTTAACTGCAACCTCAGCATTAATGGCCCGTTTTTCGATCGCTTGCCGCACCGCCTCTATCAACGTCGGGTCTTGAAGGAACATCGCGTGCGCATCGAAGATAGCTGCTTCTTCAGATGATGTCTCAGATTCTGCTTTTTCCCGAATAGCCTTAATCTGTCCAAGGGCGTTGTTCGTCGCCTCCTCGAAGCGCTTTAGTTCAACGGCCGTGTCTGATACGACCTTTGCCTCGATCTTAAGCTGCGTTTCTTGGAAGATATACGCTGGGCCAATGGCGATCCCGGGGGATGCAGGTATTCCTTTTAGCTTTCGCATCTGATTCGGCTCCAGATGGATTATTGAATGAGCTGCTCACTGGTCGATTGCTTGAAGCAGTACTGACCGCAACAAATTATATCATCACGCTTCCGGGTTCATCGGAGATATAAACGAAATTTTGTCGTTTCTCGATTGTTCCCACTTCGATATCGAGTTCATCGGCGCAGATTACTTTGAAAGGAGAATCTGTTGAGGGCATCGGGTTATTATCGGGGGTTCACCTGTTGTCATTCTCCTTAAGAAAGGAGAGAATTGCTATATTGGGTTGGGCTTGTCGAGGCCGTTGGCGCTACCTGCATCAATCATTGTCCCAGCCTAGATTCAGCAAGTGCGATTGACCGCATCGTAGTTATATTCGTAGATAGATGTTTGGGTGTATTCTCGGATCTTGAGGTGTCTGTGTTTGTGGTTAGATTGAATGATGTTAACAAAGAACCATGCCACTTCTTGTAATGAATCACTGTTGTCTGTATCGAACGTGCACAATTGGAATATGGCGTATACAACAAAACCGCCAGGAAGACTTGGCGGTTAGTATTGGTCGGGGCGGGCGGATTTGAACCGCCGACCCCTTGCACCCCATGCAAGTGCGCTGCCGGGCTGCGCTACGCCCCGAACATGTCCGATTATAGCGCGCCGCGGGGGTTCCTTCAAGGTACGAAT
>Ga0209013_10002263_pt1 | contig 17498 bp, 16 predicted proteins | sample Cruoilmetagenom2_FD_187291 | JGI IMG/M metagenome (GOLD analysis project Ga0209013, IMG submission 187291) | Oil polluted marine microbial communities from Coal Oil Point, Santa Barbara, California, USA - Sample 2 (SPAdes) (version 2) | ecosystem: Environmental > Aquatic > Marine > Oil seeps ...
GGGGATGCAGAGATTAACCCACTTAAGTTTGTGCATGGAGTTCTTACAAGAATTGAGGAACTGGGTGGACATTTATTCCCTTATACGGAGGTAATGGAGGTATTTGAGGATAACAATAATTTAGAAATACGTACCTCTGGTCAACCTTTTTATACTAAACAAGTCATCTACACAACTGGTTATGAAACGGTACCTGTTGGTAAGCGGATCGGAGCAGATATTAATCGGTCCTATGCATTTGTTAGCAATCCAATCCCTGAATTTAGTGATTGGTATGAACAGGCATTAATATGGGAAACAAAGCGACCTTACTTATATATCCGTTCAACTGTAGAAGGAAGAATCGTTGTCGGAGGCTTAGATGAAGACAAGCCAGAAGCACCAGACTCTGATGAAGTCATCCAGCAACGAGCAGAAAACTTATTACAGCAAACAAAAGAGCTTTTCCCTAATTATGATATTCAAATAGATTATGCATATGCCGCAAGCTTCGGTGAATCTATTGATAATATTCCATTCATCGGAGAACACCCAACGAAAAAAAATCACTATTATTTGCTTGGATATGGTGGAAACGGAACAGTATATAGCATGCTAGGCTCACATATTTTAAAGGAATTAATAGAAGGAAAACGAAATGAAGATGCCGATCTGGTGCAGCTTGAGAGGAAATATGGAATAGCTTGATAGATAACCTGGTTGATATTAGACAAAAAAACTTTGGGAAGCTTGTAGAGGATCATGGATTAAGCATGAACCTCTATATTCTTTAGTAACCCTGGAATTTCCCAAACCATTTCAAAATCGAGTATTACACCAGTGCTCCCAGTATTTCACCCCTTCAATTTGATTTTCTTATAACTTTGGCAGTGACCATTTCTTTAGTCCATAAGAAGTTTCTATACGTTTTGGCTCTTATTGTATTTGTTGAAAAAATAGTTTTTGTATTAAATTTAATGGAATCGTGTTTAGGAATATATTTGGAATTTAATTTCATACTTCTAGCTTGTAAATAACTTAATAACTTACTCAGAGTATCCCCACTTTCTAATAAGCCATCTAGAGAGAAAACGATACTCTTCTTTTTATTAATTAATGCATCAAAAACAAACATAATAACCCGATCTTTTTCTCTTTCTTTTGCAATAATATCCATACAATTACCTTCATCCTGTGCAATAAAATAAAGCATATAACCAAACCAAGTTTGTTTTACTTGAAACGGAAAAAATGCAATGATACGGTTATGCTCTTTTACCGCATAGATTTCTACACCTTTTTCTTCCCCCAAAACTTCCCATAAATTATAAACAAATTCATACTCTAAAAATGGGCTTATATTTTGGTTTGCTTCTAATATTGCCAACCAATCCTTCTCGTATATACTCAAATGCTTGTAGGTCTTTATGAGAACGAGTTCCAAACGATCCTCCGTTCTTATTAAATTTTATTTATTTGAAAACTCATTTATCATCCCTAAATAAGCTCAAAATCGTTTAACATCGAACTTATTTGCTCTGGAGAATTGAACATCATTACATCCAATATTGATAAGTTAGGTACAAATTTATTCTTCGTAAATTGGGTGTATCTTATATCATTAGTTTTCAAGAACTTAAGCTCTATACCGTATAAATCAAAATCTTGATATGAATATAAAGATTGTCCCCCGATTGCATTAATGTACTGATTAGTAGCAAGTATTTTGCAAATATCAATAATTCTCTCTTGCCCTTTTAGTTCGTTATTATTATTTATTTCAGAGGATATTATTATTTCTGTATTAATGCGTAAATATTTACACACCTCTTTAATCGAAAACTCTAAGTATCTTGCTAGGTTAGTTTCATGTTGGGTTATAACACGCTCCACTATTGGAAAAACATCATCAAAAAATGGAGCTTTACTATATGATTCTTTTGTTGTTTTAAGCAAGTCATTGTAATAATTAATATCGTGAGAAACATCAATTTCATTTATTAGCTTATTTTGACTGACTTTCTTCAATAGAACATTAATTAACTTAGAATTTCCATTCACTAATATATTGTTTCTATTTATCCATCCACGCTTGATATAATTTACATCATCATATATCACGAACTTATCTACAGCATTTATTAATTGCCAGTAACCTACATATGGAAAAAAGTATGGTTGCATGATGGCTAGCTTCAAAACTCACTTCCTTTTATTTTTCAGAATTTCTTTCCCTGTAGTTAATAAATATGTGAAACATTCAAGTCTAAATGCCCTAGCTAATCCAACATACAAAAAAACTCCTACAAATACCTGTAATAGCAGGGTTAGCGCGGGTGGGATCCCGAACCACTGGATACTGAATACTACAATCCCCATTAGTAAAGATATAAGTAGGGATGGTATTATATCTTTCCACTGCTCTTTAAAGCTATAGTCAATTAACTTTAAATTAGGATAAGCATTGATAAAAGTTGCTATTATTCCAGTAACTAATACTCCTATGGCCATTGCATAAACACCAAATGGTATACTTACACCGAGAATTATAAACCCAAATATTTTTTTGATAATCTCTAACTTCAAAAAAATATCACTTCGACCTAAAGCATTAATGGCTTGCAAGTTTGCTGTATGAATTGGCCACAATGCATATGAAGCACAAAATATTTGTAAAAACGGAACTGCCGGCAGCCATTTTTCTGTTAATAAAATCTTTACTAATGGCTCAGCAATAACAGCCATTCCAACCATCATAGGGAATACAATAAAGGAACTCGTTACGATAGATCTACGCACAATCTCTTTAACTCTTTGTCTATCTTCTTGATGAGATGATAAAGTAGGAAGCATAACGGATTGTATTGAACCATCTATATTACTTACAATGAGGCTTGGAAACTGCTCTCCTCTATTATAAAAACCTAAAATTGCAGGACTAAACATTTTACCAATAAAGAGACTTTGTAAATTTGTATACAGTGTATCTATCAATCCCGAAACCAATAGCTTCCATCCAAATGAGAATAAGTTATTAATCCTCTCTAGAGAAAATACTAATTTTGGTCTCCATTTTACTGTAAACCATAGAATAACCAAAACCATTACCTGATTCGTTAATTGTTGCCCTACCAGAGCCCAAACACCAAAACCTGCATACGCCATGCCTAAACCTACTGTACCAGAAATTATTATTGCACCTAAGCTACTAAAGAAAAGTTTTTTAAACTGCATCTTTCGCGCGACAACTGCAATCTGGATGGAATTAACAGCAGCAAAAAACAAAACTATTGATAAAACTCTAAGCACTGGTAAAAGTTCAGGTTGTTCAAAAAAATTTGCTACTACTGGTGCTGTAAAAAAAAGAAATATATATAGTAAACTTGCAACAATTAAACTTAAGTAAAAGACTGAAGAAAAGTCAACATCATCTACATTTTTCTTCTGTATAAGTGCTGTATTAAAACCACTTTGAACAAAAACTCCCGCAATAGCAATAAAAATTGTTACAAGTACTATTAAACCAAATTCTTCAGGTAATAGAATACGAGCTAACACAATAGTCACAATGAATTGTATACCTTGAGTCCCTCCACGCTCCATGAGTTTCCATAAAAGCGATGTGAGAACTTTAGACTTTGTCACCTCATTGTTCACCAATCGACTCCCTTTAGTATTCAGGATATTTAATTTTGTTTTATAACTTTCCTGTCCTTATTATCCAACTTTCCCACCAAGTCTATAACCACATTAAACGAATAATTTTAATTTAATAGATGGTCTATTAGATTATCGAAAAGTTTCAAGTGTATATTTTATACATTTTAATGGTGATAGAAAATTCTATTTAACTTTCTAAATAAAATAAAAAGCCATGGGAAATATATTCGGAGATAAGTCTTTATTTTATGAGTTCCACTCAAAAGATTTATATATTCTTTAAATCGTTTATTCTTGAGTTCTTTATTATCACCTAATATGCTCAACCTTTGTATTTCCCAAGTTAATTTTGAAAGTTCAATATCTCTTTTATATCTAAAGTGTGAATACTTATTAAATTCATTTAACATTGTAATGAAACCATTATAATGTTGCAATGCTTTATTAGAATTATACTCTCTCCATTTTGTTGTAGCTGAATTAAGAACACCAAATCTATAGACACTCATTGGTTCATTCATGTAGTATGCATAACCATAACTGGTTGCGATTAGCTTCATTGGATTATCACCTACGGGGGCTTGAAAAAACCAATCTGGTGGATTTTCTAAAACTTTTCTCGGAAAAAAAAAGGACATTGTTGGAATGAAACCAAGTAATTGTAACTCTCCTGCTGAATACTTTTTATTTTTATTAATAAAGAACTTTCTGTTTTCAGGCATCCATGGTACAACTAAGCGATTCTTATTTGGATTTTGTTGATCTTCCATATAGGCATTATGAAAACAAAAAGTACAATCAGAGTGTTTTTCCATATAATCTAATTGTTTTTGAAGCTTATACTCATCTGTCCAATAATCGTCCCCTTCACAAATCGCAACATATTTTCCTCTCGCTCTTTTTCTATTTAAAAAATCTGAATTATTTCCTTTTGAATATTGATTTTCTATTTGATATATTGGCTTGATTAAATTTGGAAATTTCATTTCGTATTCTTTAATAATTTCTGCAGTTCTGTCTGTCGAGGCATCATCATGAATTAATATTTCGAACTTAAAATTTGTTTTTTGCATTAAAAAACTTTCAATAGCATCTGCAATATAATCCTCATGATTATAAGTTGTACAACTTATACTCACCATAAATTCATCAGTCATATAGATACTCCCTTTTTATCTTAATAACTCAACCTTTCATTTCCTACTTCCGCAAAAAATTTCCATATACTCCCACTGATAACTTAATATTCATCAAGGGATTGTGTGTTTTAACGCATGCTCTTTAGCATCCGCAGATAATTTTAATGCCAAATCTCCATTATCAAATTTGTCACATATATAGTGCTCTGCTTGATATACAAGTAAAATACTTGAATCTCAAGCCGGAATACTTCTTTATATTATTTCATTCTGAGAATAGCAATTGAAAGTTCAATATTATACTCATTTGACTAGCTTTCTTCATTCGTTCGTTAATTAATCTAACCTCCATTCACTATTTATTTATCCATCCACGCTTGATATAATTTACATCATCATATATTACGAACTTATCAACAGCTTTTATTAATTGCCAGTAAACTACATATGGAAAAAAGTACCACTTCATAATGGCTAGCTTCAAAACTCACTTCCTCTACTCAAGTGTTCCAAGAAATTTAAATACAACTATAATTAGTTATTTATAGAATTACTTCATATTAAATTTGTAAATTAAATTAAATAATATGAAGGGAATATAAAATCCAAAGGTATATGCAAAGCTACTTAATAGGTCACCTCTTAGTATAAAAAAGAAAAAGCCAATAAGAAAAATAAAATATATACTTATATACCTTAGGGGTTCACTAAAGTTCCAATATCTCGTATCAACTTTTTTATTTAAGATTGCTAATAAAAATGGACCTATTATAAAAAATACAAATCCAAAGTTTATCAGTACTTCGGCAATTAGAGGGGATGATATATTAAGAAATTCTAATCCTAATGCTTCCCCAACATAAGCACCTGAGCCTACAGGTTTGGTAGTCCATATAGATCTAGGTATAAAAAATAATAACGCCCCTAATAATTGGTACCCATAAGAGGGTCCATCAATTATTACCACTTCAATTGTGCGCATTAACATTGAATATGCATCAAAATGACCACTAGACAATTCAATAATCTGAAACTCTAAGTTGGAGAACACCTCTCCAAAAGCAGTTCTTCTAAATAAATCTAAAGTGGGAAAAATAATAACAATTCCGACTAAAAATAAAAGATCATAAGAAATTTTCTCTTTATAAAACAGTAAAATTAACCCAATATAAACAGCTGCGGCATGATATCTTGAAACTGCAGTCGGAAAATTAGTAATTAGCACTATGACAAAAACTATAACTAATAATACCTTTAAGCCTTTAGTAGCTTTATTTTCACCAGAAATAAGATATAAGTAACTAAAAAAAAGAACAGGAAATGGTCTTACTGAAGTATTTAGTATTAAAGAAATTGATTGAAGGATCGGAAGGTCTTCTCCTGTTCTTGAAAATAAATTAGAAACCCCCCCCACACTGTAAACTGTAATTATCGACGATATAATAGTTAAGAAAAATCCTATAGTAATTAACTTTTTCCCTTGTGGTAACAAATCACCTGCTGTTTTTGCAGAAGGTATCAAAAAATATGTTATTAGATAAATTAATAACCAAAATATAATTAGTATATTTCCTATGATTATTACTTTCTCATCCAAATTCCATCTCCATGGAAATGAACGAGTTACGTATTGATGTAAAGGTGCTAAAAATAAAAAAATAAGGACAAAATAGCCATGAATTTTATATAAACTGAATTCATATTTTAATGACGTTATTGAATTAAATATGCTAAGTGCCCCGATAATAAAAAATGTCGTTAAGACCAGAGGATTATAGTTAATAAGATTACTGAGAATAGAGATTATATAGCTTAATATAAATAATGTAATACTACATAAAACAAAGTATCTTTTTAGGATTTTTTTGGTAATTATATTTTCCAATGATCTCATCCTTCTTTGGAAAAAATCTGTTCTAAATACTTCTGATTAAAACTATCTTTTTGAAAACAAGTTTATATATTCTTTAAAACATTTTTGATTATCATAAAATAGAGCAGTACGTTCTATACATTTCTCGGTATATTTTCCCTTACCATTTAGTTTTACATTACGTATAGAGTTAACAACTTGATCCATATTTCCTTGAGTCACTATAAATCCAGTTTCACTGCTGATACTTTCCACACTTCCTCCAGTATTGAATGTGACAACAGGGGTCCCACAAGCTAATGCCTCTAAGTTAGTTGTAGGAAAATTATCCTCGAGAGTTGGGTTTAAAAAAACATCTGCTAGAGAATACAGCTCTGCTAATTCTTTAATATTATTTGTACGGGTTATTCCTATAATATTAGCTGGCAGTCCCTTTTTTTGCTTTTCAGATAGACCTACCAAAATTATTTGTTCATTTTCCTTTAATCTTTTCGACAATTCCATAAAGTGTTTAAAGCCTTTCCTTTCACTCCATCCACTCGCAACACCTAAAATAATAAAGCTCTCTGTCAGATTATTTTTCTTCTTAAAATCACTTTCTGTCGGTTTAAAAAGATTTAAATCTATTCCATTGTTGATTACTTTAACTGCATATTCACTTAGGAAAGATTTCTTAACTAGTTTTGCGAGCCATTCTGATGGAGTAACAATAGTAAGGTTTTTTACCCCTTTAAATAACTCTTTCTTCATGAGGTAATTGTTTTCAGAGTTATCCAGAATTAAACTAGTAGGATATTCTTTTTTCTGAGGGCATTTAAAACAGCCTGTCTCCCACTTATTACAACTTATAAAATCGAAATGACTACAGTGGCCAGTAAAAGACCAGCAATCATGTAACGTCCATATGACTGGTTTATCTGTTTTTTTAAGATACTCAAATAGTATTTGAATATTAATATAATAACCATGAATATTATGCAAATGGATAATATCGGGATTTATTCTTTCTACTTCTTTAATAAATTCTCTCGTAACTTTCTTTGAGCCGAATCCATGCCTATCAGAAATTCTCGTTAAAGTAACATGTGAATAATTGTCAAACTTTGATCCAATTTTAATAGCAGTGTCACAATTTTGTGGCTCGTCTCTACCGTATGCAATATAGCTTTCATGTCCCTGTTTTAGTAAAATATTATGGAGGTCAGTTGCTATTCTTCCGGTACTACCTATCCCACAGACTGAATTTATCTGAAGTACTTTCATGAGTTACTACCCCAAACAACTCGATTCACATAGTCTGTATAAGATAGAATTATTCGAAGTACCTTCTCCGATACATTTGGCATGCTATAATCTGCCACTCTTCTTAGAGTGCTATTCTGCTGCTTCTCTAAAAGTTCTAATCCCTGTAATATTCTTTCTTTCCTCAAACCCACCATCATTACTGATGCTTCTTCCATCGCTTCTGGTCTTTCGTGCGCTTGCCTTATATTAAGTGCTCTAAAACCTAGGATCGATGACTCTTCACTAATCGTTCCACTATCACTAAGGACTGCTTTAGCCTTAATTTGAAGTTTTACATAATCATTAAATCCTAAAGGTTTAATTGTTTTCACTAATGGACTAAACTCTATCTCTTTAGCACTAATCATATTTTGAGTCCTAGGGTGTGTACTTATAATCACAGGCAAATTATATTTTTCCGCAATTGCATTTATGCTTTCAACTAAATCTAAGAAATTAGTTTCCGAATTTATATTCTCTTCTCTGTGTGCAGACACTACAAAATACTTTCCTTCTTCAAGGTTTAAACGCCCCAGTACATCAGCTTTTTCAATATCATCTTTTCTTGAGTTGAGAACTTCAAACATTGGACTTCCAGTTTTAATAATTCTATCTGCTGGCAATCCTTCTCTTAACAAATACTCTCTAGCAATATCACTATAAGTTAAGTTAATGTCCGCAATATGATCGACAATTTTTCTGTTCATTTCTTCCGGTACTCTTTGATCGAAACATCTATTTCCAGCTTCCATATGAAAAATTGGAATATGCCTTCTCTTTGCTGCGATTGCACATAAACAGCTATTTGTATCGCCCAAAACTAATAAGGCATCAGGTTTTACTTCATCCAAAATTGGATCTATTTTAATTAGAATATTTCCAATGGTTTCAACTGCTGTTCCACCAGCTGCATTAAGGAAATAATTTGGCTTTTTTAGATTAAAATCTTCAAAAAACACTTCATTTAATTCGTAATCATAGTTTTGGCCAGTATGAACAAGCGTATGTTCGAATGCAGAGGATTCTTCTAATTTATTTATTACAGCTGATAACCTTATAATCTCTGGCCTAGTCCCAACCACTGTCATGACTTTTAACTTTTTCATCGTTATACCTCCAAGTAATGAGTATCTGGCTTTTCAGGATTAAAACACTCATTTACCCACATGACAGTGACCATATCACCAGGTCCATTGTTTACGATGGAATGCGTATATCCTACAGGAATATCAATTACCTGAAGTTTTTCTCCGCTTACCTTATATTCAATAATTTCTTCTGAATGAACTTCCCTAAATCTAATGAGACCTGACCCACTTACGACTAGAAACTTTTCATTTTTTGTATGATGCCAATGGTTACCTTTTGTAATTCCAGGTTTAGAAACGTTTACGGAAACTTGCCCTCTATCAGATGTTCGAATAAATTCAGTGAAGGAACCCCGATTATCTACATTCATCTTTAGATCATATGAAAACTGATCCTTAGGTAAAAAGCTTAAATAGGTACTATAAAGCTTTTTAGTTAAGTCATTCTCCATATTAGATACACTCAATTTCACTCTACTTTCTTTGAAACTTTCGACTAGTTTTGCTAATTCACCAAGCATAATGGAATAAGTTTCTTGCACCGCACAATATTGAGATTGTCTGGTCGGTGAACCCTCTAATGCATCAATGAATTCTTGTACTACATCATCTATATAACAAAGAGTTAGTAATGCTTCAGGATCATTCACTTTTATACTTATATTTCTAGCAACATTAAAACAATAAGTAGCAACTACGGTATTATAGTTAGGTTTGCTCCATTTTCCGAATAGATTGGGCAGACGATATACATACACTTGCGCACCAGTTTCTTCGGAATGGTTAAATAGTAAATCTTCACTGGCCTTTTTACTTCCTCCATATGCATTCAATGTTTCCGCTTGAATCGACGAGGTGAATAGTACAGGTGATCCATTCTTATTAAACTGAAGATATTCTAATAGTTTTGCTGTAAAACCAAAGTTACCTGCAAAATATTCTTCCTCTTTTTCCGGTCTGTTAATACCAGCTAAGTGAAATATAAATTCACATTCTTTTGTATAATCCTTTAAATCATCTAATGAATTTTCTCTTGTAAATAGAAGTAAATCTTCGTATCCTCTATTTTTCAATTCTGCAACTAGGTTTTTACCAATAAAACCGGAAGCTCCTATTATGAGTATTTTCAGTAGTTCCACCCTTTCAATTCACTTTGAATATATGGTAGTTGGTGTAGTTTATCCTTAATCTGTTCGATTGACAGTCGATACGTATTATGAGAATTATATTCTTCATCCGATGTAAGCTTTTTATCTCCAACGGCAAAATATTTGTCATAATTCAAATCCCTATTGTCTGCTGGTATTCTATAAAACTCACTTAAGTCATCGGCAACCACATGTTCTTCTCTTGTTAATAATGTTTCAAATAATTTTTCCCCATGCCTTGTACCAATAATCTTAATATCATTATCCGCATGAAAGAGTTCTTTCACAGCTGTAGCCAAGTCAGCAATTGTAGAGGCAGGTGATTTCTGTACCATAATATCTCCAGCACGTGCATGTTGAAAAGCGAATATTACTAGTTCTACCGCTTCTTCAAGGCTCATTAAAAATCGAGTCATATCCGGATCCGTCACAGTTAGTACTTTACCAGCCTTCAATTGGTCGACAAAAAGTGGAATTACGGATCCACGAGAACCCATTACATTTCCATATCTTGTACCACAAATGACCGTTTTTTCAGGGGAAACAGTTTTAGATTTGGCAACAACCACTTTCTCCATCATTGCTTTCGAAATCCCCATTGCATTGATCGGATACGCTGCTTTATCTGTAGAAAGACAAATAACTTTTTTTACACCGGATTCAATAGATGCATTCAGTACATTTTCTGTACCCAATACATTCGTTTTAACTGCCTCCATTGGGAAAAACTCACAGGAAGGAACTTGTTTAAGAGCGGCTGCATGAAAGACATAGTCTACTCCATCCATTGCGTACTTAATGCTAGCTATATCTCTTACGTCCCCTATATAGAACTTAAGTTTGTCATTATTATATATTTTCCGCATATCATCTTGCTTTTTCTCATCACGTGAAAAGATCCGTATTTCTTTTATATCTGTATTCAATAAGCGCTTCATTACTGCGTTTCCAAAAGATCCTGTCCCACCTGTTATTAGCAATGTTTTATCACGAAACATACCATGTCACACCTTTTCTCTAGAGTTTGATCAATTCATAATATTTATCGATATTCAGGTCCTTCATGTATTTCGTTTCATATAGTTTCCTAGCATTTAGGGATTCCACTTCCATTAATGACAAATTTATGAAGTATCTATTAATGGCATTCTCGAAACCAACTAAATCACCTTGTATAATATTCACGCCACATTTAAACTCATCCAAGTCTTTTGAAATATCTGTTTGATGGTTCATAATAGAAATTACTGGTTTTCCAGCTGCTAAATATCCATATGTTTTACTTGGTACTCCAAGCCCTTCAATACCTTTTTCTAAACTAACGAGACATACATCACTTATGGATAAAACATCTGCATAGTCTTGTCCTTGAAGAAATCCAAAAACTCTGGCATTGTTTATTTTGTTATTTTCCAGAAAACTTTTAACATACTCAACCTTGCTTCCATGTCCCGAGAAAATAAAAAAAATATCCTCGTGATTCTTAAAATTTAAGATCCCCTGTAATATAGTCTCCATATCCTGAACTGGACCCATATTGCCAGAATATAAGACTATAAACTTATTATTTTCTCGGATTTTTTTGAACTCATTATTAACTACCAGTAGACTCCCGATATTTTTTTCATTAGAAAACCAATTAGGAATGACTTTTAAATTTTTCGAACTCATAGCTATCTTATGACTCAATACATAATCTTTCATTTCATTACCTAAAAGAATAATAGTAGAAGCATTTGAATATACTCGCCTATTAATAAAATTCATCAGTTTGTGGATTAATCCATTCTCTTTTATACTATTAATCTTTAACGCGTTATCTGGATAAACATCGAAAGCAACAAATATAAATTCTGTACCATAAACTTTTTTTAGCAAATAGGTGATTAAAGGCAGAATAGGTGGGTTGGAGTAAACAATGATCTTCTTAAACTTTCTTAAGTAAAAAAACTTAGTTAGCATAGAAAGAAAAAGGGAGAAAAAGTTAAATATACGTCCAAACTTCGATTTATTATTGAATGTGGTGTATTTAACCCTTTTGATCGCTACTCCTTCCAAAATCTCATTAACTTGTATTTCCTTATTATTATCAGAGACAAATTCTTGGGGATATCCGCAAACTACACTAACATCTATCCCCCTATTGTTTAAACCAAGCGCAAGTTCTGTAATTAATGTTGCTGATGATACATGTTCCGGATAAAAGTATTGGCATAAGATTCCTATATCTTTCTTTATGTTTATCACCTCATTTTTGTACCTTAAAAAAAGATTTACTTTCTTTGGCAGCCTCACTTTTATATTATGTCGGGGCCTTGAATATTATTAATAACCCTTAGACAATTTGTAAATGTTCTCGTTTAAAACCTAAAATCCCCATAGAAAAAGGTAATACTTCGCTCTTTAAAGAACAAAATATTACCTTTTGTACTAAGACTAATTGAATAATGCTTATCAAATTACAAAACAAGCTCTCTCTCTCAATATTGAAATATCTATAAACATCCACTGATGATGCTTTCGCAGGACTACCTTTATATATTTTGCCTTCGAGTGCATTCTTAATTACTAATGTGCCTGAGGAAATAAAACAATCCTTACCAACTTTTAACTCATCATTAAATGTACTATTTACACCAATAAAACAATTTTCTCCGATTTCACAGTTTCCAGCGATAACTACATGTGACGAAATAAAACAATTATCTTTAATAACTGATCGGTGTCCCACATGGTTTCCACTCCATAAAATCACGTTATTCCCATTATTCACATGATGCTGTATTACATTATTTTCAAAGATGAAACAATTTTCTCCAACTGTTGCATTTCTCCAAACAAAGGCTTTGGAGCTAATATAACTAACTAATTCATATCCCTTATTTTTCGTTTCATGATATAATCTTGTTCTTAATCTGTTTAAATTTGTAAAAGGAACTGCCACAAATGCTTTATATTCAGTTATTGGAAAAATTTGATGTACCTCATCAAAGGGAACGACTGGTAATTCATAAAGTTGGTCATTTTTTATTAGTCTTTATCAACAGTAAAAGCTACTATTTCATAAGGGGAATCGTAAGTGAAATATTCATATGCTATTTCAGCAAACTCACCAGCTCCTACTATTACTAACTTCTCACCATTCTTCACAGGTTTATCCATTAATCCACTCACCTTCTTTTATTATTTTTTTTGCTTCTTCCTAGAAAAACATATATTAATAATTTGTAGATATACTAAGAATTTATAGGCTATTTATTTGAACAAATCATACTTTCAAATTAACTAGATTAGCGTAATGTTCAATTGTTTCTTTTAAGCCCTCTTCTAAGTGATAGGTTGGAGACCACCCTAAGCAGGCTATTGCTTTGGCATTCGATAAAACACTTCTTTCAATTTCTCCTTCCCTTAAGCTCTCATAGACAGGCTCAGTATAAACACCCATTGCATCAGAAATTTCTTTATATAATTGTTTAATAGATAATTCTCTATTTGAACTAATATTAAAAATGCCCGTTTGCTCAGAGAGCATCGATTGAATACATGCCTGTGCAACATCCTTTACGTATATAAAATCTCTTGTTTGACTACCATCATAGATTATAGGAGTTTCTCCTTCTACTAAGCACTTTATGAGACTTGTAATGACCCCGTTAGGTTGTTTAGGACCAAAAACGTTTGAAAACCGCAATATAGTACTTTTAAGATCAAATAATTTTTCATACAGCAAGATATACTTTTCAGCCGTTAATTTAGAAAGTGCGTAAAAAGACAGTGGTGAAAGTTTACTATCTTCTAAAACTGGGAAAATAGTAGGATTACCATATACGGCTGCTGTCGAAGCGATTACACATTTTTTCACTTTATATTGTTTTGCATAGCGTAAAATATTCAAAGTGCCCAATATGTTCGCTTGACAATCCTCTACAGGGTTACTCAATGATTCTATAACCGATGATTGTGCGGCCAAATGTATCACATAATCTGGTGATTCTATTAGAAAAACATTTTCTAATTCATTTTTGGTAATATCTATTTTATAAAATGGAACGTTTGCTGGTAGGTAAGTTAACTTTCCAGTTGATAAATTATCTACTGCTATTACCGAAATTTGTTTTTCTAATAAGGCTTGTACGACATAAGATCCAATGAAACCCGCTGCTCCAGTGACCAATACTTTCAAATGTTATCCTCCGATTTGATTAGATTGTAATTCGTGATATTCTTTTTGTTTACATTTATTTATATGTGCAACTCGTTTCGCATCCATTATTCTTAAATTGGAATCAAAGGGATAATTAAAAGACATACACATTACTATTTATAAAATCGTCTAGCTTTTCTTTCTTTCTAGCTATCTTAAATTGATTGCCTATTTTAGCAATAATCGGCGGCCTTTCTTTAATGAAAGGAGGATTTAGAACTATTGTGTATGCTCCTACATTACTAAAAATCAGGAAGTCTCCAATCTTAGGTATTTCACCAACATAATCAATGAGTAAATAATCCTTTTCCATACATGTACAACCAACCACATGGAACTTATCAGTCTTGTAAGAATCATTGTTCGTTTTCATTAGTTCCACAGGGGTATTTTTCTTGAAAATAGTCGGTTTAATATTATGAACACTTCCATCAACAAGGACAAAATATTCATTAAAATTTTTTTTAACGTCGACTACTTTACAATAGAATTTAAAAGTATCGACTACTAAAGCTAATCCAGGCTCTAATATTAAAAATGGTTCATTTTTAAAATGTACTTTTTCTTTATTCAAAATGGAACAAATCGTTGTGGCATAATCAGCGTACGATGGTACGCCATTATTTTTCATTGTCTCTGGTACATTTCCATAAAACCCCCCACCTATATCTATATATTCAAGTGTATTTGCCATATATTCTTTTGAAAGATCACATAATGTTTGAGTGATTTTCTCGTATACTTCTAAACTTCTTATATGAGTAGAATAATGTCCATGAAGGCCGACGACGGCTATATTTCCTATTTCATTTAGCTCATTTAATGCTTTCTCAAAGTTACCATTTTCAACGCAAAAACCAAATCTACTTTGTTTAAACCCATCTTGTAACGGGCTCATTCCGTCGATAGTCATATCAAAGTTGGCCCTTAATCCAACTTTATAATTTTTGCTTTTGTCTTTAAGAATTAATTCTTTCACCATCTCAATCTCATAAAAAGAATCTAGGTTAATAATACTGCCTACTTTTAGCGCAAGAGCAATGTCGTCTTGAGACTTCAGAGGACCATTAAATATAATTTTCTTTGGATTTACCTCTATTTTGAGCGCTAAGTCATATTCAATTCTGGACACAACTTCAGCGTATCCTCCCAACTTAGAAATCTCTTTTATTAATGTGGGTAAATAATTAGTCTTATAGGAATATCCAATAATAATTTTACTGTACCTTCTACTAAATGCTGAGAACATATTCAAATAGTTTTTTCTTAATTTTTCTATGTCAAATAAATAAAAGGAGTCTCCAAAACGTTTTTTTAAAAAATTTACTTCCTTTAAATAATCAACCTGGTTACTATTCTCTATTACCTCAATATTATTCACCGATTAATTAGCCCCTTTTTTATTTGTTATTGGTTTAACACTGAAATCAAATAAAAGTTTTAGCTAATCAATTGTATATCAATGTGTTGTTTCATATTCATCATTTTAGATTTCAACTCTTCTGAGGAATTAAACATTAGAAAAATAATTCCCACTATTTTATCTAAGCCTTTAAATAATTCTATTTGATCGTTATATTTTTTATTTATTACTTTATTGATAATATTTCCTTGTATTTCATCAGAAAACACTATATCTTTTAGCTTTCCTTTTTCAAAAGAATGCAAGTAGTAAGTAGCATAGTAATTCTGTTCCTGCTTATCTTTTATTTCTATTTCATTGTTATTTAAAGCTGCTTCAATAGTTGCTTTTACAAAATCTACTCCTGTTGCTAGCTCTAATAATTGGGATATCATATGTCCACCATTCCTTGCAGCCATTTCTATAATATATGGTTCTCCATTTCTATCAAACAGAACTTCAATATTAAAGACTCCACTACGTATGTTCAATAATTTCATTACTTTTTGCAATTCCTTGCGTACTAGTACTAGCCTTTCTTCCTCTATAAAAACTGGGTAACTGTTACCTGTTGGGATGAATATATTTTTTTCTATATCTCTATATCCATTTAAAAATCCAAAACACTCAATAATTTCGTTTACTACGATTATGTCTCCCCCAATCATGCACTCGTGTGTCATATCAATATACTCTTCGAGAATCACTAGTTTTTGTTTTGAATTTATAAGAGCTTCATCAAAAGCCTTATCAAACTCTTCCAGAGAAAATATTCGTGAAACTCCTCTACTTCCTGATGAATCTACAGGTTTTACCATGATAGGAAATTGAAATTCTATAAGGAATTCCTTTGCTTCTATTTTTGAATGGAAGCTTTTCGCTTTCGGACAATTGAAGCCGTTATTCTTCAAAAAATCTCTGAATAGATTTTTATTAGATAAAATTAATACTGATTCATACGGATTTGATGGTAAGTTTAGTTTGTTAGCTACATAAGCTGCTGTAGCTGTTGCTACTTCTGATGAATATGCTACAATCCCATCGATGTCCTTTTGTCTAGCAAGTTCTAATACTGCTTCTTTATCAGTGGTACTTACACAATGGTATTCATCGCAATAATATTGACCTGGATTATCTAGTAAATAATCACATAAAATAGTGTAATAACCCTGTTCTTTTGCATATTTGATTGCAATAACTTGCTCAGTAGATCCTCCAAGTAACAAAACTTTCTTCATTCATACACCCCAGTAATAGTAATATTTTTCGAAATCTAATTTGAAATTGGAATAAGAGAATTTGTCCATTTCTTATTTTCGATATACCATTGAATTGTCTTTTCGATACCTTCATCAAATTTAATTGAAGGGCTCCAGCCTAACTCTTTACTTATTTTAGAATTATCGATTGCATATCTCCTATCGTGTCCTAGACGATCGGTTACAAATTGGATTAAATCTTCACTCTTGTCTAAGTACTTTAGGATCAATTTTATCGTTTCTATATTTTCTTTTTCATTATTTCCACCTATATTATATACTTCGCCAAGCCTTCCATTATGGAGAACAGTGTTGATTGCACTGCAGTGATCTTCTACGTACAACCAGTCTCTCACCTGCTTTCCATCGCCGTATACAGGTAAAGAAAGGTCATTTAAAGCACGAGAAATAATTAATGGAATTAGCTTCTCGGAATTTTGGTATGGTCCATAATTATTCGAA
>Ga0209013_10002264_pt1 | contig 17497 bp, 17 predicted proteins | sample Cruoilmetagenom2_FD_187291 | JGI IMG/M metagenome (GOLD analysis project Ga0209013, IMG submission 187291) | Oil polluted marine microbial communities from Coal Oil Point, Santa Barbara, California, USA - Sample 2 (SPAdes) (version 2) | ecosystem: Environmental > Aquatic > Marine > Oil seeps ...
CCAACTGCTCAAGCTGCCAGACCGATTTATCGAGTTGGGGATTCCACTCCGCATCGGGCCTGCAGACCTGGCGGAAGCTCGCGCCGAGGTGGAAGCGGTCCGAGCCTGGTTTGCTGACGAGGCAGGCTCGGAGGTCGATGATGAAGAGTAAAGCCCCTTCGCACGGGCTGGAAGCACGCTGCCGGCAAATGGCCCCCAGCGACAACCGATTCACCGCCCGGATGCGCTTTCACCAGTCGTGGTACCGGCGGCACGTGTTGAACCTTCCGCCAGGCCCCAATCCCGCCGCCCCGGGGGCGCTGCACGGCAATATGCTCCGGCCCGAGGATGGGATGCAGGGCTACAATTTTCTAAGCGAGGCCATCCACCGCACCGTCGAGGAGCGTCTGGACCAGGCTCAGGGGATGGTAGAACCGAAGCGGCTGCGCAACAACCTCCTCAGCAGCCAGCCGATGTGCTTCAACCTCTTTGCACCTCTGGCGCTGGACCTGACTCTTGCTTCCCGACTAATCGCCGGCCTATCCGGGCTGCCCGGCGGCTCACGCGTGACCGAGGTCAAGATCGAGTACGCCCCGCCCAAAGAATGGCACCTGGATGACAACACGGCCTTTGACGCCTGGATCGCCTACGAGCGCGACGGGGGAGTGCGCGGGTTCGTGGGCATCGAGAGCAAGCTGACGGAGCCATTCTCCCAGGCGGCATACGCCTTCGACGAGCGATACGCGCGCTGGCGCGCCCGGCCCGGCTGGTGGTGGCGTCCTGGCGCTGAACAGGTCTTCTCTGACAGGCGCTTCAACCAGCTCTGGCGCAACCACCTACTGGCCTTTTCCATGCTGCACCAGCCCGAGCAGGTGTACCAGGAGGGCTTTTGCGCCGTTGTTTATCACGACGAGGACACAGGCTGCACACGAGCCATGGATGCCTACCGGGCGCAGCTTGAGCCTGGATCGGAATCGACCCTGCTGGATTGGCCGCTGGGCCACGTGGTGGAGCGATGGACCGGCCTGCTTCAGAGCCGGGAGGAACGCGATTGGCTTAACGCCTTCCGCCTGCGCTACCTGGACCTGGAAGCAAGCCGCCCCGCCTGGGACCTTTTTCCGGAACATGGCCGGTGAACACCAGCGGCACGAGCGAAAAAGAGCAGGACAGTTGCACGACCAGGCAATGTGTGGTAGAATGTAGCATCAACTTTGCACACTATTGAGGCTACAGGAGGGACCGTGTCTTTGATCGGGGTGCGCGAGATGCGACAACAGGCCAGCGAAGTGATCCGGAGGGTGCGCGAGGAGAAGGCCGAATATGTAATCACCTATCAAGGCCGGCCGGTGGCCATCCTGTTGCCCCTGGACACCGACCAGGCAGAAAAGGAGATGGTCCAGGCAGGCAAGCGGGCCGTTCTCGACAATTGGGAGCGCTACGAACTGCTGGCCGAGGAACTGCGCCGCACGTGGCCGGCAGATCTCTCGACCCAGGATCTGATCGACGCGATCCGGCGCTAGGGGCAAAGCCATGTACACCCTCGACGCCAGCGTCCACGTCAGCGCCCTGAATCCACACGAGCCCGAGTCCGGCGCCAGCCAGGCGCTCCTGCGCCTGCTCCATGAGCGTCAGATCCCGCTCTTTTGCCCGACCCTGCTGCCCATCGAGGTGGCCGCTGCCACCGCACGGAGGACAGACGATGCTGATCGAGCGGTGGCGCTGGCCGCCCTCGTGCGCGACTGGCCCAACCAGACCTTGGTGCCGCTGGACGGCGCTGTGGCGGATCGGGCTGCGGATCTGGCAGCGAGATCGCGGCTGCGCGGCGCCGACGCGGTCTATGCCGCCGTAGCTCAGCAGTATGGGACCACCTTGATCACCCTCGACCGCCAGCAACTGGAGCGGCTGCCGCCTGAGGTGAGAACCGCGCGGCCGGCCGGCGTGCTGGGCGAGATGGAGACGGACCGTTGACGCGGGACCGAGGATCCCGCATCCGGCCTTGGATGGTGGATGCCCGGCGTGAGATGGGCATGATCCTCACCGGCGACCTGTTGGCACAACAGGCATCATCTCCCGCAGCGCCAACTATCTGCACGACTGGCTCGCCAATCTTTCCGCGCTACTTCTTCTCTCCTGCAGGGTGGCTGGTACAATGGTAGCAGTCTGGGGATGCAAAATGGAACCAGTACGGGTTACCTTCCAGGAAGCTGTATGCATGCGGCGCGTACATCGTACCTCTTGCCCCCCCCCGCGGACGGGTGTTCGAAGTAGGCCGGCGGTCATGTGAGCTCCTCCATCGCGGAGACAAGTTCCGCAGGAACGTTCGGTGCTTCGCCGCCGGAGAAGAATGGAGAAGTGACTTCGGCCGAACCACAGGTTCGCTTTGGCCTTCAGCCTCCGAGGTCTGTTCAAGGGACGCCTACTCAACTCGCCACAGACAGCGCCAAACTCGCACCAGGCCTGCCGCCGCCGGTGACCCAGCCCTCGATCCACATTGACCCCGACACCGGCTCGCACAAGTCACCCACCTCTACGCCTTGCACCTAAGAGTTCGCACACCTGCACGGAGCGAAGCCAAAGTGAGTTCCTGGAGCCTGCATCCATAGTCCCTCGTCCACCTTCACTGCAAGCTGATCGTTGACTTCTTACAGCCTTTCCGGTATCCCAAACGCTAGTCCACCAGTTTCCCAATTGCCGCCCCTTATGGCAAATCTTCCCGCGTCCAGATAAAAAGAACACCTCGCGGCTCCACCCAGCCCGAGGCAGGATCCCGTCGCGGTGCGGGTGCCAAGGCAACTGTAGCATAAGCCCAGGAGTCCGTCCCGCGCAAGGAATGGGTATTGTGCATAGAAGCACTTTGCCGTTGCCGTCACTCCACTGCTCACGTTGAGCAGGCACCGCTTGAACCCAACGCGCGTCCATCAGGAGGTCACCGGTGCCCATCGACCCAACGGACGTCCACCGTCTGCTAAGAAATCTACCCCAGCAGCGCTCAGTTGATGCCACCCTGGAGCTATTTGACACTTTTGGGGTACAGCTCTCCCGCGACAGCCTGCCAGGGAACAGACAGGCAACCACCCTGCCCGCAGAACTAAGATTGGCCCGTTTTCTGAAACTGGACCAATCTAGGGCAGGGCTTTTTCCCTTGGTTTTCTTTGTGTCCTTTGCGCCTTCGCGGTTCAATTTCCACCAGGCGTTCAGTACCTGTTCACCACCCATCTAGAGGTAGCCGCATCCAGACGCTCCTCCGGCAACCTCACGATTCCCGCCGGATCACCCTACCGGGCCGTGCCCTCGTCTGCCCCCCCTCCTCCACAACCACCTCACCGTTGACAAGAACAGTACCGATACCCGCTGGATACCGTAGCGGCTCCGCATAGCTAGCCCGGTCCTGGACCGTGGCCGGATCAAACACAACCAGATCCGCCCGACAACCCTCCCGGATCACACCCCGATCCGCCAGGCCCAGCTTCTGGGCCGGGAACCCGCTGGCTTTCCAACTCGCACCCTCGAGCGATAAAATCCCCTCTTCCCGCACATACTGGCCGAATATCCGGGGATAGGTACCAAAGAAGCGGGGATGCACGATGCCCTTGGCCAGCGGCCCACCGGCCGACACCCCCAGCCCATCGGTGCAGAACATCACCGCCGGATGCTGCAACTGCATCCGGACATTCTCCTCGGACATCATGAGCAGCACCATGGCCATGTTCCCCGAGGTAGCGCGCAGGGCGTCCAGGGTCCAGAGGAGGGGCTCCTTTCCCTCCTTGGCCGCCAGGTCCGAGATGGCATGGCCGACATACGCCCTCTCCTCCGAGCCAGCGATCAAGACCTTGTCCCACTCGACCCGCCCCACAATACCGCCCTCGCCTGCCTCCATGGCTTCGACGATTCGCGCCCGTTCCTCTGGGAGATCGAGCCGTCTCAGCAGGCCCCGCGTGCCCCCTTCCAGCGCCCACTTGGGCAACAGCGCCGCCACATACGTGGCCCCGCCCGTATAGGGGTACATGTCCGCCGTGACATCCAATCCCTCGGCCTGTGCCCCGTCGATCATCGCCAGGGCGGCGGGCGCCTGGTCCCAGTTGTCCCGGCCGGCCGCCTTCAAGTGAGAGATCTGGACCGCGGCGCCGGTCCGGCGTCCAATCTCGATGGCCTCGCCCAGCGCCTCGCAGAACGTCTCCGCCTCGCTGCGAAGATGGCTAAAGTAGAGGCCGCCACGCTCGCCAGCGGGCCTGACCACGTCCACCAGTTCTTCTGTAGACGTAAAAGACCCTGGTGGGTAGATCAGCCCCGTGGATATGCCGAACGCGCCCCCATCCATCGCCTCCTGGACCAGCCTCTGCATCTGCGCCATCTCGTCTTTGCTGGGCCGATCGGCGCGGTAGCCCATCACCGCCGCCCGGATCATCCCCTCTCCAACCAGCGGCACAACGTTGACCGCCATCTCCGTACGCGCCAGGTAGTCCAGGTAGCTGTCAAAGGACGACATCTTGTCCCAGGGCATGGCCGCCTCGGGCGGCAGGATCATGCTCAGGGTCTGGAGCGTATCCTCCCTATGCTTCCTGGTCAGCGGCGCGGGTGACAGGCCGCACTGCCCGGCTACGACCGTCGTGATCCCCTGCCGCACCAGGCTCTCCGCCTCCGGCTCGACCAGCAGTGACAGATCCGCGTGAGAATGCATGTCGATGAAACCAGGTACGACCACACGGTCTGTAGCGTCCAGTACCGTTCTCGCCGCAGCGTCCTTTAGCGCGCCAATGTGAGCGATACGGTCGCCCTCAATAGCAACATCACCCTTGTAGCGGGAGCTATTCGTGCCATCAACAATCTCTGCGTTTTGGATCAGAACATCCAGCATGGACCATCCTCCTATTCCACAATCTCGCAGGCCGTTCATCGGAAGTGACTTCGTCGGCCACAGAGCCGCCCCATAGCCTGGAGTCAAAGACTTTGCCCGGCAAAGCTTGCCCGGGCGCAGTGTATTGTACCCCTGTTTGGCATTCAGCACAAGTGCCCAATTCGGGGATCATCGCGGAGGAGGGGACGCCCCATCATCGGCCGGCCAGCCTGCCGCGAATCCCAAAGATCTACCGCCTGGTGCCCTATGCCCTGGCAGCCGGGGACGGGGGCGATAAACGCGACGCCCGTCCCAGGACTGGCATTCCTTCCGTGGAATGCCAGTCCTGGGCTGCGGGGGACAGGGGCGATAAACGCAACGCCCGTCCTAGGATTGGCATTCCTTCCGTGGAATGCCAATCCTGGGCTGCGGGGGACAGGGGCGATAAACGCAACGCCTGCCCGGTCCAGATGGCAGAATGGCAATTCTTACCACCGACCCCCCAAAACTTGACACGTTCACGTCCAACTCTTATACTGAGAATAGAACATATGTTCGGTCAGATTGTCAGCATGTCCAGATTAACGGGAGGCGCGCCGTGACCCAACCACCAAGGGTTGGACGACCCTGTATCGCGCTGCGCAAGGATGGCCGTCCCTGCCGCCAGATGGCGGTCAATGGCCGCAAAGAGCAGCTTTGTACCTACCACGCCGGGGCTCGGCTGCCCAGGGCCAGCAGCAGGCGCAACCTCCAGCACGGGTACTATGCCCAGGATGACGGGGGTAAGCTGGAGTACCTGCGGCGGATGCGCCCAACACAGATTGTGCGGGGCGGGGGGTTGGCCGCCGGTCCAGGGAGTCCCGCGGGCATCCGGGAGCGGGAGATGGATCTGCATCCCCTGGATCCCGATGAGAGCGACGGCAACGTGGCCATCGCCGGGCTGCTGCACAAGATGGAGATGCTGGATGCCCTGATCTTTCGGGCTGAGGAGCACGGGCTGGACATTACGACGCTGCTGGACCTGTACCTGCAGGCGGCTTCGCGCCTGGGGCGCCTGATCGTGGAGCGCGAGAGGGCGTCCAGGTACGAGGTCGGCGATCTGCTGCGGTTGCTGGAGAAAGCCAACGCGCAGCTTGAAAGATGAAGGGAGGTGGCAAGATCAGACTTCGGAAGTCTAGGACAGAAGTCCAGGATAGCGGCCGGAGTGAAAGGAGAGAGCAAGGATAGATCATGGACCTGGTTGCAGCGGTGGAAGAGCACAACGAGATAGCGCCCTGGACGCGGGGCGGACTGGCCAGGTTCCTGGCCTATTGTGAGGCCGGCGACACCTCGGCCCTGAGGGCCGAGGTCACCGTCGACTTTCTCCAGACCCTGGTCGCTCGGGGTTACTCGCCTCACACGATCCATATCTACAGGTCTATGGTCAACACCTTCTTCCGGTGGCTGTACCAGCAGGGATTGCTGTCCTTTGACGCGCAGTCCCTGAGACAGGCATTCATCGATCAAGCAGCCATCATTCCCAAGGCGTCCCCGGTCAGGATGGTGGCGCCTGAAGAAGCAGACGTCCGGGGGCTGCTTGAGGCGGCTTATGCCGCGCTGCCACACGCCAAGGCTGGAACCTCAAGGGGCAAGCAGCAGTACCTGACCTACCTGCGCAACATCGCCATCGTGGAAACGCTCCGGGCCACGGGCATCCGCAGCACAGAGTTGGTCCTGCTCCGCCGCCGCGATCTCGACCTGGAAAACCAGGTGGCCTGCGCCTCCGATGGCCGTGTGCTGTACTTTGACCTGAAGAGCTGGGGGGCGCTGATGCGCTACCTGCTGGCCCGGTCCGACCCGGTGAACCGTCCGCTGCTGGTGCAGCAGGCGCCGGTCTTTGCGCGGCACGATCCTCCCAGCACCAGTCGGGGCATGCTCCCCCTGCACAGGATGTACGTCTGGAAGATCATACGGAAGCTGAGAACAACCGAGAGCCTGACGACCCGGTCCCTGCGAAGGCGCTTTGGCCAGCGCCTCCTCGCTGCCACCGCCGATGAGCGCGGGACGGCCGAGCTTCTGGGGCTCAAACGGGTGGAAAACGTGCGGCGGTACGGGAGAGCATAGATTGGTCCAGTTTTCCGAAAACTGGACCAATCTTGGGCACAATGGTCACCTTCCTGGAAGCTCGGAAGCTTCCAGGAAGGCAACTCCTACGGCTCGTCGATTGCCGGCATGCCGGCCTGGTTGAGCGGCTTGCGATAGGTCGTATGGCGCTTGACCGTGCGGAACCCCAGGCTCTCGTACAGCCGCAGCGCGCCGTTGGGATTCTCCGCATCCACGCCCAGAGCCGCTTCTTCCATGCCCAGCTCGCGGAGCAGCCGGAAGCTGCGGGCGATCAGCGCCCTGGCCAGCCCCCGCCGCCGCCACGGGCGGCCCACAGAGATACCCTCCGTGTACCCCCGCTGGCGGCGGTACTCGCGGTTCTCAGCCTGGTCGACAAAGTTCAGGACCATGCCAGCCACCTGGTCCCCGTCCCAGGCCACCTGCCACAGCTCCGGGCTGAAGGTCGGGGCCTCCTGCCACTCCTCGAACCACTCACCCTCGGATTCCGTTTCTCCCCAGTGGTCCCGGAAGGCCTCCAGCGCGGCGTCCCGGATGAGCAGGAGATGGTCGGGCCCCACGGGCCGGACCTCCAGGCCCTCCGGCAGAGGCAGGTCCGGGACCCCCTCCAGATCCGGGCGCACCATCTCAAAGTGATACCGCACCGCACTGTAACCCTCGCCGGCCAGCAGCGATGCCCAGTGGACCTCTGTGTCGGCCGCCCAGACGTCGAAGGAGCCTGTACCTATCGCCAGATGGTCGTCCGGCGGTAGGGCTGCCGCGATTTCCAGCAGCCGGCGCTCGTTGTGGCGCAGCATGGCGCGGCGTATCCCCAGGTCCCGCCAGGCGGGCAAAAGCTGGGCAAAGTACTGGTACAGCCTTTGCCCTGCCAGCTCCTGCTGCCACCACACCCGGCCGTAGCCGATCACCCGCCCCCGCAGCTCCACGAACAGCATGTCCTGGGTTGGGTCGCTATTGACCAGGTGGCGGTAGGCGCGGGCGACGTCGTCGACAGCGTCGATGCGCTCCAGGCCATCCTCTTGTTTTGAGCCTTCCAGCACGGCCACCATGGCCCGATAATCCTCCTCGCCGCGGAAGCCGCGAAAAGTCAGCCCCGGGATAGCCGGTGCATCGGGCATGGGCATGGTCGTACGGCTGGGCCATTCTATTTCCAGAGCAGACAAAGGGTCTGCTCGTTGGACCCTTCGTTCTTTGGTTAACACGTTCACTCCTCCTGGGAGATGTTCTGCTGACCTGACTTCCGAAGTCTTCCCAGACTTCGGAAGTCAGTGTACTAGTCCTCAGGCAAGCAGCCCCTCGAGGGCTGCCTCCTCAGCCAGTTCCAGCTCGGCCAGAAGCCTGGATAGATCGGCTGCTTCATCCATGGGATGGACGCGCGCTACGTAGCGGTCCCAGCACCCCTCCAGGATGGCCGCTGGATCGTTGGCCACCCCCTGCTGTTGAAAGTACTCGCACGTGCGCTGGATGTCGCGCTGCAGGATGAAGCGGGCGTTGTCGTTGGTGTGCAGGTTGATCACCTGCGGAAAGTCGATGAGCGTGATCGCCGCCGCGGCATCCTCGGGCCTCCAGTACAGGATATTGTAGGCCGACAGGTCGCCGTGGACAAGGTCGTGCTGCAACATCAGGTCTACGTTGCGCAGCACCTCGCGGAACAGCGCTTCAGCCTCATCCGGCTCCAGGCGGACGCTGTTCAGCGTCGGCGCGGCCATGGCCTCATCGCCGTGGTAACTCATCAGGATGGCGTTCTCGCTGGAGGCTACGGGCCGCGGCACAGCGCCGCCGGCCTCGTGCAGCCGCTCCATGGCGGTGAACTCGTGCATCAGCCACGACGTATGCGCCGCCTGCAGGCCAAAAGGCGTTTTCTGCCGGATGGCCCGCCTGATATGGCCCGAATCCCGGCCCGCCAGCCCGCCGGCCGCCAGAAGGATCTCCCGTCCCTGCCGGTACATCTTGTCGTTGCGCAGGTTGCGGAACATCTGGGGCCGGTACACTTTGGCCGCCAGCAGGTCCAGGCCCGTAGCCGGGTGGGCCTGGCACAAGTAGACGCTGGCCTCCTTGCCCCCCTTGATGAGGGACAGCACGTCTGTGATGAACCCCTCGTTGTAGAAAGAATAGAGCGAATTCAGCAGCCAGCCCGCCTCGTAGCGCGACGGCCGGTAAGTTGGTTGGAAACCCAGGTCCACGTCATCCAGGTCATCGGTCAGCTCGGCGATGATCTGTTCCCGGGACCTCTTGAGCATCTGCCTGACTCTGGGCTTACGTCGTTGCCCTGCTTCTAGGTCCGCCCAGAGCGGATCGAACAGCTTTTCATATTGTTCGTACTTTTCTATGGTTGCATCGTCTTGCGTCACCGTTGGTACTCTCCTTCAGAGTGTCATGATCATGTGAATATCCTCGGGCTCCAGCGCGTACAGCTCTGGATGAGGCTTCTCGACGAGCTGGAAGCCCTGGCTCTGGTAAAAGCCCACTGCTGACTGGGAAGGCGTGGCCGAAACGTACAGTTTCGTCGCTCCACCCTGTCTTGCCAGCTGGATGACCTCCATCGCGAGCCGGGTGGCGATCCCCTTTCGGCGATAGCCATTGCTCACGTGCAGGACCGCCAGTTGGGCCGGGGTCCCCGCCAGTTCGGGGCGGTATATGGCCATCCCCACCAGCAGGTCCCCATCCAGAGCGCCGAACATCGTCCCACCCTGCTCCAGGTAGGGCCGCCATGCTTCAATATTTCCCTGAACACTGTGCTCTGACTCGCCCTCGGCGAACCAGCGTGGCGCCGGCCAGTCCACTGTTTCCGACTCGAGCCCTCCGTCCCGGAAAAAGTAGCCCAGCGTCACCTGCTCAGTGCGGTCGATCTCTGCGATTCGATCTATGTCCGACTTTATCATTTCTTTTATCTCAATCATCTCTGAAGACCCTCCTTTCTCTCTGGCCAATCCTTGCGCCGATCCCTGCGAAGGTTTGGTCAGAATGTTGCTTGCCTGATGTGGCTGCCTTGATGCAGAATTCAGTGCGCCCAGGTGTGAAGCAACCTTCGCCTACCACGAACCCCACACCCTCATTGCACCCCTTCACAGTCCGCGATTCATCGCCCTCTTGGCGCTCAAGTGCGCGTATCGTCGTCCCGCTCAGGCCAGCTTCCTGGTGCTCAGGTCCTTTCCCGGACGAAGCACCTTCTCGTAGGCATCGCGCTGCTGAAAGACGTGCATCCCTGCCTTTTCGTAAAGCCGGGTCGCGCCGGTCAGGCTCTCCCCGTCGACGGCGAGGCCGGCCTTGTACTTGCCCCGCCGGTGAAACTCGCCGAAAGACTGGTGCAGCAGCGCCAGGGCGATACCCTTGCGCCGCCACGGTCGCAGCACGGCCAGTTCGTCGATCCAGGCGACGGTCGGGTCTACCTCCCATTCGGGACGGGCCATCAGCGCGCCAACGATCTGCTCACCGCGCACCCCCCTCTCGCCCTTTTCGCGCCCCCCCTCCTCCTCCACCGCCAGGAAACACAGCGACGGATCAAAGGTTGGGTCATTCTCGATCCAGTGGAACCACTCCTCAAAGGTCTCGCCTTCGACGCGGCCCCAATGATCCTGGAAGGCCTCGTCCATAACTTTGTGCACAGCGCGGTCATCTTGGCCTGGCGCATAAGGACGCACCCTGATAGCCTCCGGCCAGACCGGCGCTGGCGGTGGCCTGTCTGGCGCCATCTCGATGAGCATCCGCAGAAAGTGGCGCGCCAGCACAAGGCCATGCCCCTCAAACAGGTCACGGGCCGTACCGTTCTCGTGGACCGTCGCTGCAGTGAGGGAGACGCGGGCCGCTGGCGGTGCTTTTTCGATGCTCTGCCTCGCCCGCTCCTCCGCCCAATCGACCAGGTAGCTGCCGATGCCGCGGTCCTGGTAGTCGGGATGCACCCATCCCCACAGATGGTGGCGGACGTGCGGCTGAGAGTCCCACAGCTCGACAAAGCCCACTACCTGCCCGCCGGGCGCGAACACCAACCGTGTATCGGTCTTTAGATCGAACTGGGGCAAGCCCCATTCGTTGAGCTTTTCGCTGCGGTTCGTCTCCTTCAACCCCGTGTCCGCAATCGCCGCCGCATTGATGACGTCGATGACGGCATCCACGTCTTCCAGCGCCATCGCCCGGGTCGTGTAACCCCCGCGTTCCCATTCTCTTTGTACCATAAACGCACCTCTCACTCACACCTCGCGCATCACCTTCTGGTAGGATACTCTCGTCATCGTCTCCTTCAACTCCGTGTCCGCAATCGCCCCAGTATTGATGAGGTCGATGACATCATCCAGCGTCATAGCGCGGGTTGTATCACCCCCGTGATCCCATTCTCCCTGGTTCATAAAACCACCTCCCCCTTTCACGCCTCCCGCATCGCTTTCCGGAACGAGATGCCCGACTTCCGCACGCTGAACCCCACCCGCTCGTAGAGACGCATAGCGCCAGTCAGGTTCTCCGTGTCGGCGTCGAGATCAGCCATCTCCATGCCCGCCTGCTCAAGTGCCTGCAGGCTCAGGACCAACAGCGCCTCGCCCAGACCCCTGCGCCGGAACCTGCGGAGCACAGCCAGGGTATCGATATACCCCGCCCGCCGGCCGGTCTGGGCGACCCGGTCGGGGTTGATCTCGCTCAATCCAAGGCCCACAACCTCACCACTCTCCTCACTCTCAGCCAGGAGCCATAGCTCCGGCCGAAAGTGGGGATTGCTGATCCAGTGCTGGAATTCCTCCAGCTTGCTGTCAGCGTGGTCCCAGTGGTCGCGAAAGGCCGCGTTGTCCGCCCGCCAGACCGCCTCGATATCCCGCTCGGGGTCAAAGGTCCGCAGTCGGATGCCGGCAGGCAGCTCCACCGCTGGCAGGCCGCCGTTGAGGGGCCGGACCAGGTTCACCCAGTAGCGCACCGGCGCCAGGCCAAAGCCCTCGTAAAGCGCCCGCCGGTCCTGCTCCACGTCCCGGGTGTTGCATTGAAAGTTGACGGCTCCCTCCCCAAGCTCGGGCAGATAGCCTGTCGCTCGCTGGTAGGCTCGTTCCAGCAGCCGGCGGCCCAGGCCGAGCCGCCGCCATCGGGGATGGACCACACCCCAGCAATGGATCGTGCTGTTCGCTGCCCCGTCACCCGGGCGCACGTACAGATTGGTCCAACCGGCAAGCCGGTCGCCATCCCAGGCCAGGAAACAATCGGTCTCCGGGTGCTCGGTCGGACGGGACATTTCATGCTCCATCTCGGCCAGGGTCGTGGCCCGCTCCAGCCTGTCAATCGCGTCCGAACCGTTGATCAGGGCCACCAAGGCGACAAGGTCCTCGGAGTGGTAATTGCGAATCATAATCTCTTCCAGCATGTTCTCTTCTCCTCATCCGTCTGTCCTTACTTTCTCCCCCACACCACCCAGTTGGCGCGGCTCAACTGCTCGGCGTGGATGCTCAAACCCGCCTCGCGGAACATCGGCTGCAGCGTCTCCAGGTAGGCAAAGTGCTCCTCCTCCAGCTCCTCGGGCCAGCGGGCCAGCGCCGCCTTCAGGTCTGCCCGGCAATGAAAGATCACGTCGCCAATGGCCAGACACCCGCCCCCCCGCAGCACGCGCGCCATCTCCCGCACCGCCGCCGGCTTGTGGCACTCAGGCAGGTGATGGAAGGCCTGCGTGCTTCCCACAGCGTCGAACGTCCCATCCGCATAGGGGATCTCCAAGAAGGGCGCATCCACGACGCGAAAGCTCACGTCCCCCCATTTCCCCTCACACGCTTTGCGGCGCGCCTCGTCGACCATCCCCGCTGAGGGATCCAGCCCGATGACCTGGCAGCCCCGGTTCAGGGCGAAACGCCGGGCCAGCTCACCGGTACCGGAACCGATGTCCAGCACCAGGTCATCCACCCTGACCTGGCATCGAACCACGACCAGGTCGAGCAGGTCGTTGTACCGCTCGTAGTAGATGCATGCCTCGGCGGCGGTCCAGCGGTCATAGCCGCCGGGATCGGACCAAATCCAGCTTTTCTGTCGCTCATCCATCACCGCGCCCTGCCTTCCGCTCGCGCCCGGCTGGCGGTTGAGAGCCGCCATGGACGGTCGCTTTCTGCCTCGCCCTCTCCGCCGTCAAGTCAATGACTCCCATCTTTTTGAGCACCGCCGCCCGCCGCTGTTCGTCGTCCAGCCGCTGAAAGAAGGTGCGCACCAGGATCGCGGCCAGGACATAGAGCCCGCAGGTGATCAAAAAGATCGGCTTGAACCCGATGTTGGGATTCTCCTGCATGTAGCCGCTCAGGAAAGGCCCGAAGGTCCAGCCCAGGCTCCAACTCATGCCCATAAGCCCGCTGATGGTGGCGCGCTCCCGCGCCGTCACCTGTTCCATGGCAAAGGCATCGTAGAGCGGCGCGCCCATGTTCATCAGCGCCTGCCTCATCCAGAAACCCAAGGCCACCAACGAGAGAACCGGTACAAAACCCATGGTCAGCAGAAAGGGAACTGATAGCAACTGGGTGATCACCACCGCCCGGATGCGGCCCCAGCGGTCGGCCAGCATGGGCGCCGCCAGCGTGGCCGTACCGGTGATCACCGCCGCGACGGCAAACATCGTGCCCAGCACCCTATCCGAGATAGGAAAACTCTCTTTGAAAAAGAGGTTCATGTACGGGATCAGGATCGCCGCCCCCATCGAGATCACAAAGTTAGGCAAAAAGATGCGCAGCGCCATCCGCGGATTGCTCAGATTGCGCCAGGGCCATACAGAACGGACACGGTCGGCAGCCGGCCGGGGCTGTTCTTTGATCATAAACAGCGGGACCAGGGACAACGCCCACAAGGCGGCTGTGACGGCCAGGGTAGCCCCATAGGCCACTGAACTCTCGATGTCCACACCCAACCGCAGGCCAAAGAAGGTGGGCAGATATCCGCCCACCAGCGTTCCAAAGAACCCGACCAGCGTCGTCAGGCCAAAGTGCGCGCTGAACAGCGAATTACGCTCCTCCTCCATCGAGTTCTCCATCATAAAGGGCGAAGCCGTGACCATCCACAACGACATCGAAACGCCAAACGTGATCATCGACAGGCGCATCCAGTTCGGATCGGGCGCCAGCACAATGCCCACCGTCGCGATCACCCGCCCAAAATTGGCCAGGAGCAGGGCCCGCTTGCGGCCGATATAGTCGACCATGATACCGGCCGGGACCGCTGTAAAGAGCGCGATCAGGTTGGGCAGCGCCTGAAGCTCACCTAGAAAGCTGCGGGGATAGCCCAGGCTGTCCACGTGCAGGTTAAAAATTAGCATATAGACGCTGAAGCTCAGGCCAATGATGAGCTCGCTCAGCAGGAAGAACTTTGCGTTTCGACTAAAGCTCCCCAGTCGCCGCAGGTAGCGGCCGACCTCTTCCATCGTCCTTTCCCCCTTCTCCACACACCGGTGTGCCCTCCCCTCCCTGCCAGCTTGGATCCTGGATCCCGGTGGCGGATCGGCCAGGTGGAGGATTCGAACCTTGGCCATCTGGCCAATCCTCCAACGCGGAGGAGAGTCCACTGCTCCCCCCAGCCAACCTTGACACCTCGAGCGTCCAGAATAACTCATACCCGGTCCAGTGCGCGCACCCACGCAAGATGGGCACTGGGTCCTGACAAACCAAAAGCCGTGGGATACAGCCCCACGGCTTGTTGGACAGGGTACGTCCAAGGAAATAAAAAAGGCCGTGGGGTTTGCAGTGCCCCCACGGCCCATAGTAAACAATAACTAAGGGCATTTGGGCGCACTACGACAGCGGCGATCAGCGTCGCCAACAGCAGGATCAGTGCACTGCATAATCACGTCGTAGAACATCCAATGACCTCCTTTCACAAGATGGTATTCAGGAGTGGCTATTTGCCACTGCCCAGGATTCTAGATCAGTTTGGCGGAAATGTCAAGCCGCTGCCACCGCCTTGCACGACTTGAAACTGGAGCAGGATCACCAGACCGATGAGGGCCACGACGGCGTACTCGATCAGCACGCGACGCGTCAGTCGCCCCTGGAGCTGTTGGTTGGCCAGGCCCGTTGCCACGTAGAAACCCAGCAGCAGGATCAGGCCGCCGGTGACCCCCTGGATGCGCCAATAGTTCATGGCCCAGATGATCTCACCCGTGATCAGCCCAGCGATGAGGGCATAGAGCGCCGTACGGCCAAAACCTCGCCCCGCGCTGCGCAGAAGCTCCAGTGCTAGGAGCGTGCTGATCAACGTAATCTGCGTGGCCGAGACCAGACTGCGGGCCCTGGCCGAATAGATCAGGATAAAAGCCACAAGGGCCAGCAGATACGCCCAGGCATTCAGGCTCAACCGGGCAGCGAGGTAGCGCCTGCCGGCGGGGTCCACGGTATAGTACTCGGCGCTGATGACCAGGATCAGGATCAGGCCAGTCAACATCATGCCGGCCACGCGGTAGAGCAATGTGGGCGCCTGGGGCAACAAGACCACAGCCAGCAACACCGTCAGCGCTGGCAGCGTCCAGGTGACGAAACTGTATCGGGCGTCGATCCGGCGCCCTGTGGGATGGGAGCGCACGATGACGTCGGTTCCACTGCAGACTATGCCCACCAGCAGCGCGGACATCAACACCGTTTGGGAGATGCTGATGGTCAGAGGAGAACCCAATACTGTCAGGTCCCGCGCCCAGATCGGGAGCTGCAAGAATACGTCCAAGATCAAGCCCAGCATAACCAACGTGGCTACGACACTGGCCCGTTCACGATAGAACATTCGTCTCCATCTCCTGATCCACCATTCTACACCCCCCACCCCCATTTGTCAACCTATCCCTGGCAGAAATTTAGGGCTACTTCACTTGAATGGAGACAGGCTGCTAATCGCTCTGAGCCCTGAATACGATTGCCTTATGGTAGAATTCCAGCACTTTCCACATCGAGCAAGGGTGGACAGCCCAGAATCCGATAGTTCCGGAACCCCTGGATTGCCATTTTTTCACTCGAAGGCCAGCTTGACAAACAGAACATTTGTGCGTACAATAGATCGGCGAGGAGGTAGGTCCATGGAATTGATGCAAAAGATCGAAGCCCTGGGTGAATCAGCCCAGTACGACCTGTGCAATGCCGGTGGCGCCCCGGCTGGCAAACTCCATGCATCCTCGAGGTCGATCCCCGCCGGGCGAAGCCTGGACCGCTGGATCTATCCCGCCGCTGTGCCCGGTGGAAAGCCGGTACGCGTGCTCAAGATCCTGATGACCAACGTCTGTGACAAGAACTGCTACTACTGCGGCCTGCACGCCAGCCGCGACGTGCCCCGTGCCAGCTTTACCCCGGACGAGCTTGCCCGCGCCTTCGATCGTTTGCAGCGCGCCAACCTCATCGACGGCATGTTTCTGAGCTCGGGGGTGTGCGCCAGCGCCGATGGCACCATGGGCCGCATGATCGACTGCGTGGAATTGCTGCGCAACACCTACCAGTTCGAGGGCTACGTTCACATGAAGATACTACCCGGCGCATCAGAAAGCCACATCGAGCGAGCGATGCAACTGGCCCAACGGGTATCAGTCAACCTGGAGGCCCCCACCGCCGAGCGGCTGGCGGCCATCGCCCCCCGCAAGGATTTCTTTGACGAGCTAACGCGGCCCATGGTCATCGCCAAGCGCCTCATCGACGCCAGTGGTGGCCGTTTGGCCCCGTCCGGCCAGACCACTCAATTCGTTGTCGGCGCTGCCGGGGAGCCGGACCGTGAGATCCTGTCCACTTCCGCCCGGCTTTATACGGACCTGGACCTGCGGCGCGCCTACTACAGCCGCTTCAACCCGATTCCGGGTACCGCGCTGGACGGCCGCGAACCTACCCCCGCCTGGCGGGAACACCGTCTCTATCAGGCTGACTGGCTGCTGCGCCTCTACGGTTTCGGCTACGAGGATCTGGTCTTTGACCACGAGGGCAATCTGCCCCGCAAGGCCGATCCCAAGATGCTGTACGCCCGCGCTCATCCCGAGCTCTTCCCCATTGAGGTGAACCGCGCCCCGCGCAAAACACTGCTGCGCGTACCGGGCTTGGGGCCCCGGTCGGTGGGGCGGCTGATGGAATGGCGGCGGCAGGGCACGCTGCGGGAACTGGACGACCTGGGCAAGGCCGGCGCAGTGGCAGAACGGGCTGCGCCCTACATCCTGCTGGCCGGCAAGCGCCCACCCCACCAACTAGAGCTGTGGGACACCTGGCCTTCCTGATCAGGCACCGGTATCCAACCTCCATTATCACTCTTTCAACTTCCCCTTTGACACTTGTGCCTCCTTCCAGTACAATGCCAGCTACATTGAGCACAGGAGCAGAACTATGGAATTGGACGCCCTCACCACCGTCGGGTCACTGCGGGAAGCAGTCGCTGGCTTTGTCAACGCCCGCGACTGGCAGCCTTTTCATTCTCCAAAGAACTTGAGCATGTCGATCGCCATTGAGGCAGCGGAGTTGATGGAGAGATTCCAATGGCTGACGACTGAGGAGGCACAGGATGCCGTCCAGGAACCTGGTGAGCGGGCGCCCGTGGCCGATGAGCTGGCCGACGTGATGATCTACTGTCTGAGTTTGAGCAATGCCCTGGACCTGGACGTTAGCTCGGCGGTGATGGACAAGTTGGAGA
>Ga0209013_10002265_pt1 | contig 17490 bp, 14 predicted proteins | sample Cruoilmetagenom2_FD_187291 | JGI IMG/M metagenome (GOLD analysis project Ga0209013, IMG submission 187291) | Oil polluted marine microbial communities from Coal Oil Point, Santa Barbara, California, USA - Sample 2 (SPAdes) (version 2) | ecosystem: Environmental > Aquatic > Marine > Oil seeps ...
TTCTGGGGGTGACTGCCCGCCAATTATCCCCGCCGGTGGGACAAATGCCCCTGCTGCTGGGCGACGATTCGCTGCTCTGACCTGGCTCGACCGGACAGGATCCGGGGCCGGGTGTCCTCGGAGAAAGACCTGGAGCGCTCTAATGGTAAAAGGCCATCGGGGGGATCCTCTGCAACGGGACAGAGAACGACGACTTTGCACTTCACTGGGACAGGTCCCCACGGAGGGGCTAGCGGCTATCAGGCGGGTGCTCTGTTCGGAGCTTGGGTACGATCATGCCCATGAGCCCTTGGAGGTCCTGAACCGTAATCTGGTTCCTGACTGGGTCCGATACGCCCTGATTGGCAGCCCCACGGTTTTTGCCCGAGCCACGTCTTCTCATGGGTCTTTTGACGTAATACATGCCAGGCTGAGCTCTTTGCAGGATGGATTGGCTGGTCCGCTCTCTCTTTCAGTGGAACGCTGGATCATCGGAGAGCTGCTGGGCAGGCATCCCTACGCGCTTTTTGTCTTTAGCGATCGGGAGGAGCGGCACTGGCACTTTGTGAATGTCCCCTACGTCGAGGATGCTGCCAGACGCCAGGTCCACCGTCGAATAGAGCTTGGCCCCGCTGAACCAGTGGAAACGGCTGCTCAGTGCCTGGCCCTTGTCGACCTATCCACGCTGGCTTCCGGTCACCGGCCTCTGCCACCCCTGGTCATCCAATACCAGCATGACCACGCATTTGACCCGGGAGTGGTTGCCGGCCGGTTCTATAGGGGTTGTGAGCGCATCTTTTTCGATCTCCAGGAAGACCTCCGGGGGCAGGCAGCATCTGCTCGCTGGTCTCGTGTGTACGCGCTCAAGCTCGTCACCCGGCTTCTCTTTGTGTCTATGGTCCAGCGTACGGGGTGGCTGGGAAAAGATCCGCGGTTCCTGTCCAACCTGTGGAAAACCTATCTTCAGTCAGGCTGTGGCAGGGACACTTTTGTCCGGGAATGGTTGGAAAGTGCCCTCTTCGAGGCTTTTTCCCGCTCTGCCCAGACCCGGTCAGCACTTGGGCGCAACTGGCCTGCCCCGATTCGCAGCCTGCTGGTGAGCCTTCCGTGCCTCGAGGGCGGGCTCTTTGAGCGCAGCGAATGTCCGAAGGAGCTGGAGCTAGCCCAAGGACTGACCGTGCCTGATGCCAGCTTTGAGCATATCCTTGAATTCCTGGAGAGCCAGGCGCTGACTGCCTGTGAAGATACTGCGCTCGATCGCCAGGTTGCCGTGGGACCGGCCATGCTGGGGCGGGTGTATGAGGGCCTGGTCAACGCCTCGGAAGAGACCGCCCAACGGAGCGAATCGGGCATTTATTACACGGCCCCGACCGAAGTTGAACTCATGTGTCGCCTGGCCCTTGGAGACTGGCTGGCCAACCATCTTGGGCACGAGCAGCAGTCCTTGCTCTTCCAGGCGGTATTCGCCCCAGGCCCGCGCGCTGAACAGAAGGCCGATGCTGCGCTGGCCCGCCGTGGCCTCTGGCCTCGCATCAAGATCTTGCTGGATAGCGTGACGGTCGTGGATCCAGCCTGTGGCTCTGGTTCGTTTCTGATGGGTATGCTCCAGGTGCTCGATGCGCTGCTGGCTCGAGCCAACGTCCAGGTGGGTGGCAGGGATACTGTCTTGGAACGACAGGGACGTATCGTTGCCACCAGCCTGTATGGGGTTGACATCAAGAGCTGGGCCGTAGAGATCGCCAGGTCGCGCCTCTGGCTGCAACTGCTGGGCAATTCGACCAGCGATCCTGCGAGCCCAGCCTGCCCCCGCGCAGGCGGGGGTCCGGATCTTTGGGTACCAGGTCTCACTTCGAGGGTTTTCTGTGGCGAGAGCCTGGTTCGTTCCAAAGAGAAGGGAGATTCTTCCTGGGAGGAGGCCCTTGATGAGGTCTTGTCTGGCGGGCGACGCGGTTTTGATCTTGTAATAGGCAACCCACCCTACGTGCGCCAGGAGCTGATCTACGATCCTCACCAGGATCCAGTCAGGGCCGGGCTGAAAGATAGGACGCGGTACAAGGCTGGACTGGCCCGATCTGTCTATGCAGCCTGGCCCCGTACCTTTGGCTACGATGCGGCACAAGACAGCGCCCGACGGATGCTAGATGCCCGGAGCGATCTCTACATCTACTTTTACTTTCGGGGCCTTTCTTTGCTGCATGCCAAGGGGACCCTCTGTTTTGTCACCTCCAGTTCGTGGCTCGATGCGCGCTATGGCCGGGACTTGCAGAGTTTCCTGTTGAAAAGGGGGCAGGTGAAGCTGCTGGTTGACAATCAGGCAAGCCGGTCTTTTGATGACGCGGATGTCAATACGACTATCGTCCTGTTGGGGGCGGCCCATGATACAGGGGCCTGTCGAGCGGAAAGCCTGCAGAACACCGTTCGTTTTGTTGTGCTCCATGTCCCCTTTTCCCAGGCTTTCCACCCGGGGATTTGGGAGGAGGTGGCAAGGGCATCTGGCCGGCGAGAGACTCCAGATTTCCGCGTTCTGGTTCGTACACAGGCTCTGCTACTGAGCGCCGGCATGGGCCCGAAGGAGGAGCGGTACCTGGGAAACAAGTGGGGGAGCAAGTATCTGCGTGCGCCCGACATCTACTGGAAGATCCAGGAAGAGTACCGGCATGGGATTGTGCGCCTTAAGGACATCGCCGAGGTGCGGAGGGGCATCACCACGGGCGCCAACGACTTTTTCTTTCTGGACGAAGAAGACTTGGCCCACTGGGAGATTGAACGAGAGTACCTTGTACCGGCCATAAGGGGGCCGCGTGGCTGCTGCAGAATCTGGCTTGAACCGGGCCGCGGTGCGCGGCAATACCTTTTCATGTGTCACAGGACGCGGGGCGAGTTGAAGAACACCAGGGCAATGGCTTACATCGAGTATGGCGAGGCACGGGGCTTGCACGCGCGCCCCACGTGCCGGCGCAGATCTCGTTGGTGGGATCTTGGGCCCCGCAACGGTGCCAGGATCCACTGCAACTACCTGGTCGACAAGGTCATGAGGTTCTATGCCAGTGATAGGCCATTGCTGGCCAGCGACAGTTTTCAGGCGATCCACAGTGAGCTTGCACCGGAAGCGCTGATGGCAGCCTGCAATAGCACGCTGAGCCAGCTTTCGGCAAACGTACTCGGGCGGTCCAGTTTCGGTCGTGGATTGCTCAAGCTCCAGACCTACGAGGTAGGGGAACTGCTGATCCCGGATCCGCGCCTATTGGGTGCTGAGGTCAAGGGAATAGCCCGGGGGGCTGGTCTATTCGGGCTGGATGACCCCGAAAGGGTTGCACTTGATGAGCTTGTCGCTGACGCGCTGGGACTGACGCGAGCGGACCGGGGGACCATCCATGCAGCAGTGAGCAGTATGGTAGCAGCGAGACTCTTCAAGGCACAAAGCGTCACGCGCCTCTAGTACCTAATCGTCGTCTGCTGGCTCCGGTTCGTCGACCGGTTCGTCGACCGGGTCATCCGCAGGCAGGTTCTCGCCGGCCTGGTCCGCGGCCTGGACCAGTGGCTGTACCTCGAATGACTCTGGTGCGGGGCCAGTGCCAAACATCTTGAGCCCACCATGTAGTTTGCCACCATCGTCCAACAGGAAACTGGTGACGGTCGCATCGGCCCAGACTTTTCCGGTGGAGAGAATCTCCAGGCGGCCTTTGGCCACAATAGAACCCTTGACCTGACCCGAAACCGATACGTTCTGTGCTTCGATGCGGGCGTCCACGCGCGCGTTTTCGCTTATGATCACGTTGCTTACCGTCTTGATACTGCCTCGATAGACGCCTTCAATCTTGACGATGCCATCGCACTCAAGGTCACCGTTGATACTGGTTGTAGGGCCTAGCGTTACCTCGATGCGGTCCAGTGCAACTGGGCGCTTCTCTCGTCCGAACACAAGTCGCTCCTTTGGACAATGTCACGTGGAGAGTAATATAACACTCCCACGCTGATTTGTCAATCCGGGCCAGGGTCTTTTTGGTACCCATCCAAAACCGCTCTAGCCCTCCCCAAAAGCTGCTCTAGCCCTCCCAAAGCTGCTCTAGCCCTCCCAAAACTGCTCTAGCCCTCGTCTCGAGGGCGAACTAAGCCGTCGGGACTGGGGCTGTGAGCCAGTTCTTCTGGATCTTTCTGATACCTGCCCGAAGCTGCTCTAGCCTTCGTCTCGAGGGCGAACTATGCCCGTGGGACTGGGGCTGTAAGCCAGTTCTTCTGGATCTTTCTGGCGCGCCAGCGCAATGGCCTGTTTCTCCTCATCGGTGAGGGCGTAGGTGGAGTCCCAGGCTATGAGGGGTTTGGCATATACCCGCGTCACGTCGCGAGTGTGCAGACTGGAGATGACCACGCCCTGACCATGATCGTCGGCGATGGCCAGGGCAAAGCTCTGATCGCCGCCGGTATCTCGGAATGGGTTAAAGCGCAAGAGCCCAAGATGCTGGAGGTTAAAGCGGGATGCCTTCTCCAGGCGCCGGACCAACTGGTCCGCGATCTTGGCTTGGTCTCCGGCTTTTCGAGCGCCGGCGATGTGATCGTGAAGCATCGTTTCCAGGTTGCCACCTGAGGTCCCTGCCATCAGGTGCTGATACTGCCCCAACAGACGCTGCTGCCGGGCCAGCAGGAAGACGACTCCCACCAAGGCCAGGGCTGCAAGCGCCAGGGCGATGACGGCTACGCTCCCGGCGCTTGACCTGAAAAGGCTTTCTCCTCCGTTCATCTTTCACCTCGCTGCTGATCGTGCGCCTGTGCTGGGCGTATTGTACCCCAGTCTGGAGGCAGATGGCAAATCGCCGTAAGCCAAGCGCTCAAGAATCAGAGATTTGGCATTCGGAGCGGCCGATGGTATAGTTGGGAGCCAGATCGACCCAGACGCCGCGCAAAAAAAGCCAAGCCCGTCGGGTTTCGCGCCGCCGTCAGTTTCCGGGCCACCGTCACGTTTCGGGCCACAAAGCTGTGCTAGCAATCGTTGACCACTCTCTCATGAGGAGAAGCCCTTGACCACATTGCTCATTGCTACGAACAACCCTGGAAAAGTGCGCGAGTACAACGATCTTCTGGAGGGCATGGATGTGCCAGCAGTGATAACGTATCCTGCACGGGAAGGCCTGGTCCTGGACGTAGAAGAATCGGGAGAGACCTTTGCAGAGAATGCCCGGATCAAGGCCCTGGCCTATGCCCGGGCATCAGGTATGCTGACCTTGGCTGACGATTCCGGTTTGGAGGTTGATGCACTGGGTGGTGCGCCAGGCGTCCGCTCAGCGCGCTATGCGGGTCCTGACGCAAGCGATATCGACCGTTATCGTAAACTACTGGAGGCCCTTGAGGGTGTGCCCGAGGGCCAGAGAGGGGCGCGCTTCCGCTGTGTGATCGCTATGGTCTCTGCGGAGGGAACCGTCCTCACGGCAGACGGCGCCTGTGAGGGCGAAATCGGGTTTGTCCCCCGGGGCGACCATGGCTTTGGCTACGATCCAGTGTTTGTCGTGGCGGGTTCTGGCGGCCAGACCATGGCCGAATTAGACCAGGCCGTAAAGAACCGGATCAGCCACCGGGCTCGCGCCCTGATGGCCGCGAGTCCCCTCCTGGCCCACCTTCTGGCGACTACCCCAGAGCTCTAATCGGGTACTTGAGGCTCGGTCCTGAAAGGCCCGAGCCAGCAGCCCGTGAAGGGGATCCAATCTATAGGCTGCCCAGAAAGGCTTCAACTGCCCTGACTACCTCGTGGGGCCTCTCAACCATCACCATGTGGCCAGCTCCCTCAACCAGATGGAGCTCTGCTCCGCGGATGTGATCCCGCAGGTAGACAGAGCATTGGGATGGTGTCATCGAATCGTGGGTACCGCATAGCACTACGGTTGGGGCTGCAATCTCTGCCAGGCAGCCCATGACATCAAAATCATCGCAGGCTTTGAAATCTCCAAAGAGCACACCAGCGGGCACCGCGTCCATCTGCTCTTTTCCCAGTCGAAGCATCTCCGGCGAGGCCTCGGGGCCAAAGGCCGAGCTGCAGATGGCGCGTACCGCTGCCTCAGGATCCTGGCGGATAGTAGCAAGCAGGGAGGGCATCACGCGCAAGCGGGCGCCCGTCGCAACCAACCCTAGCCCCACAACCCGGTCCGGAAAGTTGATGCCCGCGCTGAGCGCAATCCCGCCGCCCATCGAGTGGCCCACCAGAACTGCCTGCTCCAGCTCAACCGCGTCCAGGAAGGCAATCAGCCAGTCTGCGTAGGCCTGGATGCTGTCTCGCCCCGGAGCCTGTGACTGGCCATGGCCCGGTAGATCGATGGCGTAGGTTGGCGTCTGGGCCAAGTCCCGTATCTGAAAGAGCCAGTGTTGATGCGTGCCGCCCGCACCGTGGATGAATACGACTGGGGGCCGGCTGGCCGGAACGACCAGCCGCCGCACATAGTGGGTCTGTTGGCCTGCGACTACCTGGAAGGGCATCGGTGGAATACCCCAGCGCGCCTGGCTAGGATGGAAACTCGGTCGGAACCTTGGTGGCGCAGTTGACCAGCTCTGCCGCTGCTCTGGGGGCGCGCATGACCTTGCTCAAGGTACCCTTCAGCTTCAGTTGGCCGGTGATCATGCCCTGGATGGGGTCGAGCTTCTTTTCAATGACCCGGCGCCAGGTGCTAATCGGCGCGCGGATGACAAACTCGGGGGTCTTTTCGCTTTCATCGGCCACAACACCCACCGAGCGCGCCTCACCGTGCCAGAGATCGATGTACAGCGCCATGGACTGCAGGAGACCGGGACCTGGTTCAATAATAAAGTAAAAGTCACCCTCCCAAGTTGCAGCGGCTTTTCGATACGCTTCGCTGGTGTTGATCTGCTCCATGAAGGCCAGGACCCACTCTTCCGACGGGAACTTGAATGCCATGTTTTTCTCCTTGCGCGTTGCATCTGAATGCCTTGTTTGCCAAGTGGAACCACTAACCAGAGAACAGGGACTGCCCTGAGTGGCAGTCCCACTGTGCCAAACGTCTCCTAATGCCGCTGGGTGGAAAACACGCGCACGTGTCGCCGGGGTTCTTTGCCATAACTGTGAGACACCAGATTGGCTCGGCGGGCCATCTCGTGTTGCTGGCGCCGGATGTACGAGTTCTGAGGCGCCAGGTTTGCCGACTTTTTCCCAGAGAGCACCGTGCGGATCGCGTCCTCGGTTTCGCGGAGAGCGATGGTGAGTGGATCCAGGTCAGATATGCTGAGACCGAACACGTCAGCCAGGCAGCTCTCCATTTGGGACACGGTATTGGAGCGAAGGACATAGATGGGAACGCCCTTTCGTTCTGCCTCGCTGATGGGCTGGGGCCGTCTCCTGTAGTAACTCTTGAGCGTAATCACCGCATCGGCTTGGCGAAGCTCATCTGCCAGCTCCACGGGTAGGTGGAGGTTCTGAGCTGCCTGGCGCATGCGGTTCTTGCCGATGCCATAGGCATAGACCTGTAGTGTCTGGGGACGGGACGCCTGTTGACCGGTTGCCCCGGGAGGGACCTCCTCCAACCGGAACTGGGGCGCGACAACCGCTTGCTCGATCTGTACCTGGCCTGCCTCGTCGCGGTAGCGCACTTCGGGAGCGTGGCTGCGACCCCGAAGCAAGGAATCCACAGCTGCCGTGACATCGTGATGGAGGGCCAGGTGTTGCCAGTCCTTGATCTCGATCACCACATTGAACGTGGGAGGCGCCTTTCGCTCCAGCACGGTCTTTTGGGTGCCACGCCTGCGAGCTTCCTCGTCACTCAGTGTCACCGCCTGGATCCCTCCCACCAGGTCACACAAGGTTGGGTTTTGGAGCAAATTGTCCAGCGTATTTCCGTGAGCGGTACCCACCAGTTGTACGCCTCGCTCGGCGATCGTTCGCGCTGCGGCCGCTTCCAACTCGCGACCGATCTCGTCAATGATGATCACCTCGGGCATGTGGTTTTCCACGGCTTCGATCATCACCTGGTGCTGGAACTCGGGGGTGGCCACCTGCATCCGCCGCGCGCGGCCGATGGCCGGATGGGGAATATCGCCGTCGCCGCCAATTTCGTTGGATGTATCAACGACAACAACCCGCTTCTTCTCGGCGAGCACCCGGGCAGCTTCTCGCAACAGCGTCGTCTTGCCCACCCCGGGCTTGCCCAGCAGCAGGATGCTCTTGCCGGATTCGAGCAGATCGCGAATGATGTCGATGGTACCGTACACAGCCCGGCCCACGCGCAGGGTCAGACCCACGATTTCTCCCTGCCGGTTGCGGATGCAGGAAATGCGGTGCAGGGTTCGTTCGATCCCAGCCCGATTATCGCTGGTGAAGTCGCTGACCCGGTCTACCACGTAGTCGATTTCTTCCCGGGCAATCTCCCTGTCACTAAGCGTGACTTCGCGGCTTAGAAAGCGAGCCTCGGGGCAACGGCCCAGGTCCAGGACGATCTCCAGCAAGTCGTCCCCGTGATTCTCAATTCGAATTGCCTCGGTGATGCCTGGAGGCACGACCTCCAGCAAGACAGCTAAATCCTCAGTAATGTTGTTTTGCATGATCTCGTCAAGGCCTGGTCCAGGATTGGCATACTAAGACACGCCCCTGCGGGCCAGTCTGCCTGAGCAGGTTCGCGTCCGGACTGTCGAGCCGAAGTTCAGTCAGAGTGTGTTTCCGCGGCCAGCCGTGTGTCAGGACTTGAGAGATCAGGCTCGCCGTTGATGCGATAGGCGGGTGGCACGGCTTCGGCCCTGCTCTTCAGGGCCGGTACGGCCTCCGCGGCAGGTGTTTTGACCCAGGCCACCGTGTGCCGGACCATCAGTGAGCGCGTGCCGTGGAGCCGGAACCCTGCTTCCTCCAATGGCTCCCGCGCGCCGTTCTCGTACTGGCGGACGTTGCAAAAGATGGGCTTCGCTGGCTGGCCAGCCAGGGCGTGGACCCCCCATCCGACCAGATCTCCAGCCATGTGCCGGGAATCGGGGTGCACCAGCAAGCGGAGCCAGTGGACCTGCCCCCCTTCACAGATCGTAAGCGAAGCCAGAAGGTCGTCGCCTTCGGGTGCGGGCAGCACGTAGCGCTGGCAGTTCTTCTCCGATGCGGCTGTGAGGCCAATGCCCCCCTCTGCCTGGCGTACCCGCTGGGGTGTGATGGCTACACACAGCTTCTGGAGTGCGGGCAGATCGTCAATGCGCTGCGCGCGCAGGGCGGCAGATGGGTCGTCACTCTGGTCAAACTGCGCCGGGGCCAGCCGGTAGATGTCCTCCTCGGCATAGAGTGTGAATCCTGCATGCTGAAACACGTCAACTTCGGCGCCTGATGCGGGAAGGCTGGCAAACACCCGCTGGATGCCATGTCCGGCGGCTTCGATGCTGGCGCCGTCCAGCAAATGAGACCAGGCAGGAGCTGTGCGGTGATTGTCTCCCAGCGCGGGGGCCAGGCAGGTCACGTCTGCTACGGCCTGGTGGGGCCGGTACCGGACCTGGACAAATGCCTCGCCGTCGTGAGCATCGTACAGGACGTAGGTGGGTTGTCCCATGGCCTGCTGCGTCAGGAATGCCAACCACGCCTCCGTGAGAGGCTTGGTTGGATGCATCAAGTTGCGCTGCAGATCGAGGGATATCCCCCGGCGCTGTAGACGGTATACCTGCAGGCTGTCGCCCGGGCTGAATGGTGCAAACACGCGATAGTCTTGGTCCTTTCTGAGTTCAATTGTACTATCTTTTGGTCTCATTGGCAAGCTCGTCCTGCGCCTACACGCGTGGGATGCGCCTCGCCCTCTTGGCTGCAAACCTGTAGCCTGCATCTTCTTCTGGCTCAGCCCGTGTAACTGTGTGCGGGTATCAATGACCTGCCTGGTGATCTGAGTTTCGTGATGCGGGGCAGTGCTATGTTTGGCAAAACACCAGAATTATGCTATGATGTTCCAGTCATCCGGTGGATCTTCAGGGTCGCGAGGCCCCTGCCAGAGAGAAGAGGCCGACGCTCGCAAGGGCTGGTGTAGATTTGGGGGCAAAGAAGGGTGTTTTCTGCCCATAGCGAGGGACCCGGGCTTGACGGGCCAAGATTTTCTAACGAACCAGGTGCGGACCGATGGGCTGTGTTTGCTACTCAGCTAGTTTGGATCGGTGTGAAACCGGCCCTCGTAGATCACGGTGAATGCAAGGCCTGCATTGCCATGATATTTCCCCTGGCCATGGAGGTTGGCATACTCACCGGTTCCACTGAGGATCCTGTAGTTGCCCCAGACATACTGGGAATCAGTGCGGCCGTCGAATCGAATGGTGAGCTGGCTATCGCTGCTAGTGATGGTCAAGATCCCATGGTTGGTGCCCAGACCTGAGCCTTCCGGGGGATCGACCGACAAGTCCAGGTCGATGATGCCCCATTCGACAAAGGTGAAGGTGCCGTTGAGATCGCCACTAACACCACAGAGATCGGAGTTGGGGACGCCAAACCAGTAGGCGCACATGGCTCCAGGTTTACCTTCAGCTTCCAGGTAGAACTTGGTACGGCCGCTGGGTAGGGTCTCGACCTCATATGTAAGGACGTCGGTATACCCTGTTGTTGAGAAAGAACCCGGCTCAGGTGGGGAGGCCGAGGCGACACTCGTCATGACCAAGACCAGGGCAAGTAGAGAGAGGGGAATGGTAGCTTTCTTCATAGCGGTTCTCCTTCCGGGATTCTTTTGCTTCACCTTGTGCGGACGCTGCTTAGCTTTCTTCCACGGGCAACATACAGTATACCACACCTGAGTGGGTAATGCAAGGTCAGGTTGAGACAGATTCAGGGCTAGCAAATCTGCTTCCCATGATGGACAAAGGTCTTCAACCAAACTTGTCTTTGCCCGAGCCCAATTCGCATCGGGCAGAAACCTTCTACGATCGAGGACCAACCACACACAGGAAAGGGTATGTGATATGGCAACTGCCGCCGAGCTACTGAGACAAGGACGCAAGGACGAACTCTGGAAAAAGTACTGCGGTTTCTTTGACCTGACCATCGACGAGTTCATGGGTATTCAGGAGCGGTTGCTCATGGAGCAGTTGCAGCTCCTGGGCGCATGCGAGCTGGGCAGGAGTATCATCGGGCCGGATATGCCGGAGAATCTGGAAGACTTCCGGCAGATGGCTCCGATAACGACCTACAAGGACTATGTGGAGTACCTGGAACCCCAGAGGGAGGATGTGCTGCCGGTCAAGCCCTACTGCTGGATGCGAACCTCTGGCAGGTCGGGGGAGTATACCGGCAAGATGGTTCCCACCTCGCACCAGTTCTATTCCCTGACCGGCAAGTACCTACTTGCCACGGTGATGTTGGCCAGCGCGAAGGAGAAGGGGGACATCAACCTTGAGGAGGGAGGGACATTTCTATATGCGGTCGCTCCTCCGCCCTATATCTCCGGTACCAGCATGAGGGCGATCTCTGAGGAATTCCCCTTCCGCTTCATCCCGCCGATCCCTGAGGCGGAGGAAATGAGCTTCGAAGAACGCCTCACGCAAGGCTTCCTGCGTTCGATAGAGACCGGGATCGGGTATTTCGTGGGGATTGCATCCGTGTTGCTGCGCATGGGAGAGGCTTTCTCGCAGGGATCAGGCCAGCTATCAGCGTCGAGGGATCTATTGCGGCCGATGGCCATCTATCGCGTAGGGAGGGCCTTCGTCACAAGCAAGTTGCAGCGCAGGTCCATGCTGCCCAAGGATCTCTGGAGTCCGCGGGGCATCGTAGCTTCTGGGATGGATGTGCAGATCTATAAGGAACAGGTCGAATCGATGTGGGGCTGTAATCCGCTGGAAGCGTATGCCTGCACTGAGTTTGGGACGATTGCGCTTCAGGCCTGGGGGGCCAAGAGCGACGGGCTGACTTTTGCGCCTGACAGCGCTCTCTGGGAGTTCATGCCGGAGGCGGAGTACCATGCCTGGCGGCAAGATCCGACGTACAAGCCTACGACGGTCTTGACGAACGAGGTCGAGCCAGGCAGGTACGTCCTGCTGGGGACGAGTTTTGCTGGCGGGGCATTTGTACGGTATGTCATCGGCGACCTGATCAGCATCATCGCCGTGCGCGACGAGAAGCTAGGCATTGATCTGCCCCAAATGGTGATGGAGTCCAGGGCCGATGACATCATCGATCTGGGTAGCCTTGTACTACTGACCGAGCGGGCAATCTGGCAAGGTATTGGCCGATTGGACCTGTCACTGGTGGACTGGACCGCGCGCAAAGAATACACCCCTGAAGAGAAGGATCCCATCATTCTCATGTGCGTTGAGGGCGAAGATCTGCAGCCGGAGCAACTGGGCGCTGACTTGCACGAGGCCCTGTTGGAATGCATAGAAGATTATGCTACCTACTACAACATCATGAACATGAATCCCTTCAGGGTTACCACACTCTCCATGGGGACATTCCTGCGGTATCTGGAGCGGAAGCAGGCCGAAGGGGCAGATCTTGGCCAATTGAAGCCCCCTCGCATGCAGCCTTCTGACGAGATTGTCGCCATGCTTCTGGACATCAGCGCTGAGCTTGCCAGGGAAGCCTAGTGGACGACAATGTCGTCATTGACGCTTTCACAGAATTGGCGCCTCACTATGAGGAGACCGTCGATCGGGAGGTTCGCGAATTCTGCGGTTTAGGTTATCGGGAATTCGTCCGCAACCTGGCCGAGATGGTGCCCATGGATGATGGAGACGTTGTCCTGGATGTGGCCTGTGGTACCGCGGTGAGCAGCTCCGAGATCACGGCCAGGGCGGGCGATGGCACCCGGGTTGTGGGGCTGGATATCACACCTGCTATGCTTGAGTATGGCATCAAGAACATCGAGGCGGCGGGTTTGACCCGTCAAGTCCACCTGGTGTGCGGTTCAGCGATGGAGATGCCACTCGCGGAGGGCGAGTTTGATGTAGTTGTCTGCGGTCTGGGCATGCACCACATGGATGCGACACAATTGCTCGGAGAGATCAAACGTGTGTTGGCGGGAGGCGGCCACCTTGTCATGGCCGACATGGCCGCCCCTTCTCACTGGCGGTCGCTGCCGGGGCGCGTGCTCATGCGGACCATTGTGTCGGTTTACAGGCTAATCAGGAAAAGTCCACGGGCCCAGGCAGAGGCGGATGCCTTTTCGCATATCCACTCAGCGGATGAGTGGCGTGAGATCCTATTGGGGTTTGGTTTCAGGGAGGTCGAGATGGTCGAGTGGCCTCCCCGCCGTTTCTGGTATCCCTCTGCTTTGATCATGAAAGCTGTAAGAGAGAGCGCTGGATGAACCTGGTCCAAGTTATCTGCCTGATCGCCCTGGCATGCTATCTCCTTTTGCTGCTGTTGATCCGGCAGCATCTATGGAGAAAGGACGTCCGTTCCTTTGCGCTGTTCTTGCTGGCCATGCTGGTCTGGCAAGTTGGCAGCACCGGGGCTGCCTTCTCCTCGAGCCCGGAGACGGCATTGCAGTGGTACCGGATTGTCATCGGGCTGGGCAGCGCCTTCGGTCTTTTCTACGCTCAGGCCGCCAGGGATTTTCTCGGAATCCACTCGCATCGGTGGGTGATCAGGACTGGCTATGTTGTGGGATCCCTCATTGCCCTTTGGACCCTACTGGGTGGACCGTATGTGATCGATGCCATGTACATGAGCCCCGGATCATCTTTCTGGTTGCCGAGCCTTGGGGATCTGACGTTGGTAATGGGCATCTACCTCTACGGCTATCTTCTCTACAGCTTTGTCAACCTAGCTGCGCGTTATAGGAGTTCCGCGTCTCTCCTTGAGCGGAGCCAACTGCGATATCTGCTACTTGGACTGGCCATTCTCTTTATGGGTTCTGCGATCAACTATAGTCCTAGACTGAAGGCCTATCCGATTGATATCGTTGCCAATGTCATAAACGCGATTTTGATCGCCTACGCTATCCTCCGCTACCAGCTCTTCGATATTACGGTTGTCATCCGCAAGGGTTTGCTGTACTCGATACCCACCGCGATCCTCGGTGCTGGCTACTTCCTTATCGTATACTTTGGCGTGAACCTGTTCCACCTGGTTCTTGGCTACCAGGTTTTTCTGCTTTCCCTTGCTCTGGCTGCCATTACCGCCGTTGCTGTTCAGCCCCTTTGGAATCGGATGCAGTCCTGGTTCGACCGCTTGTTCTTCCGTGAGAAGTACGATGCTAGCTTGATGATTCAACGGCTCAGCCGCACAGTGGCCTCTGTGCTCGATCTGGGCAGCATCACGCATATGATCCTGGACGAGATCGGGACAACCATGCACATCGAGCGGGCGGCGCTCTTTATCAGACTGGAGGAAAGTGGAAGGTTCCGCCTAGCGGCACGGCGGGGCTTGGGGCAGAACGTGACGATAGAGTTGAGGGATGATCATCCCCTTGTGTTGTGGCTGTCTGAGTATCGAAGCATCCTGACGCGGTCCCGGACGGACGCGCTGCCCCAGTTCAAGGCAATGTGGATCCAAGAACGTGAGGATCTGAACCGGATGGATGCCGATCTGTTTGTACCCTTGCTCGTTCGGGGCGACCTGATCGGCGTCCTCGTCCTGGGCCCCAAGCGTTCAGAGATCCCCTACTCCCGCGATGAAAGACTGACCCTCTCTACCCTGGCCAACCAGACCGCGGTAGCTGTCCAGAACGCCTGGCTCTTTTCCCTCGAACAGCGCAAAGCGGAGGAGACCGCGGCTCTCCTTGACATCACGGAAGCAGTTAGCTCTACCCTAAAGCTAACACGGCTCCTGGCCATCATCGCCCGGAGGACCGCCGAGGCCTGCGGCGTGGACCGGTGCAGCATTCTTCTCCTGGATGATGAGGGGCGGCGGCTCATCCCCCTCATGTCCCAGCTTCGCCACGGAGTCAAAGACAGCGAGCAGTGGTTTACTTTTCAGGAGCAGACCTACATAGAGACCGTGGAGCAGGTCCCGCTGGTCCAGCAAGTGCTCAAGGAGCAGAAACCGATCATCATCGACGAGGGTTCCATGGCGCTCATTCCTTCGAGGTGGATCGAGCCTTTTGGTATCAGGAGCCTGCTGGCCGTTCCCTTGATCAGCAAGGACCGGGTCACTGGCTTGATGGTGCTAGATCACATGGAAGAAGGCCGGCAGTTTGCCGAGGAGCAGGTAAAGCTGGCGACTACTATCTCTACCGCGACGACGATTGCCATCGAGAATGCAAGGCTCTACGAGGAAACTGTCGAGGAGAAGGAGCGGACGGAGACCATTGTAGAGCATGCGTTTGCAGGCATCATGGTCATTGACCCGGCCATGCGCATACTTGTCGTGAATCCTGAGATTGAGGCCATGACTGGCTATACCTCTGAGGAACTCCTGGGCAGGCAATTGAGCGAGGTGTTTGCCCCCGATCTGTGGGGGGAAGGCAGTCTGCTGAGTGAGGTGATGGTGTCGGGTGAGCGCGTCGCCCCCATTGAGGCAAGCTTTGGGGGCAAGGATGGCGCCCGTGACGTGCTTATGGGTATTACCCCCATCCGCAAAGGCTACCTGCTTAACTTTTCCGACATAACCCGTCTGAAGGAGGTGGACCGGCTCAAGTCCAGTATCGTGGCCAACGTCTCCCACGAGCTCAGAGCGCCGCTCGCTTCCATCAAGGCCTATACCGAACTGCTGCTGGACAACCTGGAGGGTGACGATAGAGCGGTCCGCCACCGGTTCCTCACAGTCATTGAGCAGGAGACGGATTGGCTCACCGAGCTGATCAACGGCCTTCTGGATCTTTCCCGGTTGGAAGCGGAACGATATGCCGCGCGGATGGACCTTCTGTCCATCAAGGAGGTGGTGGATGGCGTTGTCGCTCTCCTTGAGATTCAGATCCGCAAGAAGGGCGTCGACGTCCAGCTCGACGTGGCATCTGGTCTGCCACTCATCATCGGCGACAAGGAGATGATCACGATTGTGGTCAAGAACCTCATCAGCAATGCAGTCAAGTTCAGTTCTGATGGTGGACAGGTAACTGTGGCGATCAGAGCCGAGGAGGATATCCTGCTAGAGGAGGATGTCCTGGTAATCGATGTCGTCGACCATGGGATAGGCATTCCCCAGGAGGATATGTCCTTTCTATTCACAAAATTCTATCGGTCAACGTTGGTGAGGGAGGCCGGGATCCGGGGGACCGGGTTGGGCCTGGTGCTGGCCAAAGAGGCTGTGGAGATGCACGACGGCAGGATCGAGGTGAAAAGCGAGCCGGGCATAGAAACGCGATTCTCAGTGATCTTGCCGGTCAAGGCTGAAGCCTGGTTGGACAGCCCCGCAGGGAGGGAGTGGATTGATGGAGCCCCAGACCAAGCTATTGCTAATAGAGGATGACGCCAACCTGGTGGAGGCGCTCAAGCTGTATTTGCAGACGGCTGGCTACGACGTCGCCGCTGCTACTGACGGTCGCGAAGGATTGCAAAAGCTGTTTGCCGAGCGGCCCGATCTGATCCTCCTGGACATTATGATGCCCAGGTTGGATGGCTGGGAGGTCTGCAGACGCATCCGAGAGGTGTCCAGTGTCCCCATCATCATGCTGACTGCTCGTGGTCAGGAGGCAGAGAAGGTGCGTGGCCTGCAGATGGGCGCCGACGACTATGTAGCCAAGCCCTTTAGCCTGCGAGAGCTGGAGGCCAGGATCACGAGCGTCCTGCGGCGCTCGCGTCTGAACGCATCGAGCCAGGACCACGTGCTCTACGCTGACAAAGAGCTGGTCATCGATTCGGAACGGTGGGAGGTAAGCCGGCGCGGCAAGCCGGTGGAACTGACGGCAACAGAGCGCCGGTTGCTCTTTCTCCTGGCCGAGAATGTGGGCCGCGTTCTTCCCACTTCACGCATCCTGGAAGGTGTCTGGGGCCAAGAGTACGTGAATGAAGTGGACTATGTGAAACTCTATATCTGGCGTTTGCGACAAAAGATAGAGCCTGACCCCAGCGAACCGGCTTACATACGCACCGAGCACGGGGTTGGCTATCGCTTTGTGAAGCAGACGTAATCGTTTCCGCTCTGACCTAGCCCGCCTTTTTGGCGCCTGGCTCGTCCGTTCCGCCTGGTTTTTCTGTAGCGCCGGGTTTTTCCGAAGAGTCTGACTCTGTCTCAGACTTGGCGCTGGTGGTCGTTGCCGGCTTGGAATCGTGTTCTTTCTTGGAGGAGGGTTTGTGTCGACCGTTTCGTCCGTTGTCGGTCACATAGAAGCCTTTTCCTTTAAAGATGATCGTCGGCGGTGACAACAGTTTGTGTACCAGACTGTGCCCGTTCGGGCAGGTGTCCGGCGGCGGATCTCCAAAGCGTTGCAGCTTGTCAAAGTGAGCGCCGCACTCTAAGCATTCGTATTCGTATATTGGCATGGCCAGTGCTTCCTTCTAGTACACAGGGGGGCTGCCGCCGGGCTCGCAGGATTGTGCTCTGCAGCACTTGGGACGCGACGGAAAAACCCCTCAATACCAGGATTCGTAGGCAGATGCAAGGGACCACACCCGCCCGGGGGTGTGGTCCCTTGGCTGGTTCGCTTTCTAGTACTGCGGCATGGGCGGAGCAGCCGGCGCCGGTTCCTCTTCAGGGATGTC
>Ga0209013_10002266_pt1 | contig 17488 bp, 18 predicted proteins | sample Cruoilmetagenom2_FD_187291 | JGI IMG/M metagenome (GOLD analysis project Ga0209013, IMG submission 187291) | Oil polluted marine microbial communities from Coal Oil Point, Santa Barbara, California, USA - Sample 2 (SPAdes) (version 2) | ecosystem: Environmental > Aquatic > Marine > Oil seeps ...
CCTTAGTCAACTCCTGCCAGTGATCGAGAGTTCGCTTTGCCTCCGCGACCCCCTTCGCCGTCCAGTTGAAGGGCTGGCGATAATGCGTGGAGAGCATCGCCAGGCGTACAGCTTCGCCCGGCCACTCTTTCAGCAAATCATGAATGGTGATGAAGTTGCCGAGCGACTTCGACATCTTCTCACCTTCGACCTGCAGAAAACCGTTGTGCATCCACACCCGCGCCATCGTATCAGTGCCATGCGCGCAGCGGCTCTGTGCAATCTCGTTTTCATGGTGCGGAAAGGTGAGATCGATACCACCCCCGTGAATATCGAAGACTTCACCCAAATGGCGGCCAGCCATCGCCGAGCACTCGATGTGCCAGCCGGGCCGGCCATCTGTTTCGATACCGCATGGCGACGGCCATCCAGGCTCGCCCACTTTCGATGGCTTCCACAAGACGAAATCCATCGACCCCTTCTTGTAGGGCGCGACTTCGACGCGAGCACCCGCCTCCATCTCGTCGATACTGCGGTTTGACAACCGCCCGTACTCCTCCATCGAAGCTACATCGAACAGGACATGACCCTCGGCGACATACGCATGGCCCTTTTCAACCAGCGTCTCGCAGAGCACTTTCATTTCATCGATGTGTTCGGTCGCACGCGGTTCAACTGTCGGCTCCAGCACGCCCAATGCCGCGATATCTTCATGAAACTGCTTTGCCGTGCGCTCGGTCAGGTCCCTAATCGACACACCTTCATCGGCCGCCCGCTGATTGATCTTGTCATCGACGTCGGTGATGTTGCGCACATAGGTGACATGATCGGCGCCAAAGGTAAGCCGTAACACCCTGTACAATAGATCGAAGACGATCACCGGCCGCGCGTTGCCGATATGCGCATAGTCGTAGACCGTCGGCCCACATACATACATGCGCACGTTTTGCGGATCGATCGGCTCAAACGCCTCTTTCTTCCGCGTCAGGGTGTTATAGAGCGTCAGCGACATGGGAACTCCCCACCTTTTGCCTGAGGCGGCTGCGGCGAGGCTGTGTTGCACCGGTAAATACGGGAACGATGGGAAAGCCGCGCGCCAGCCGATCGCCTAGCCGGTGATCTGGATCTCAAAATCAATGCTGCAACGTATGTCGACAGCGGTTTGGTGCGCAGCTGTATTCATCGTTGCGTGTTATGAAGTGCGCAAATGGGGGCGTCAAGCAGACCAACGATTGTAGCTTATCCAATCCTCCGTGGAGGCGGAGAGTATTTGCCATGTTTGTGCTGCAATGAGCCACTAGCAATCTCTACTTCCTTATCTTTTTTGAGTTGCATCGATGACGGCCAAGGACGGACAATCTGCGCGTAGGGTACGCGTATGGTCGGCGATCACGCTGGCAGTGGCCACCCTTTGCGCGCCCATGGCAGCCGAGACGGCATTCTCGCAAGGCTTCAAGTGGCCGTGGGAAATCGACGGCGATCCTCCCCCGCGCCGTCCAGCTAATCAACCGCCGCCCTACAGCCAGCCCGATCCCTACGTTCAACCCGGCCAGGGCAACACAGGGCGGTGGACCGCCCGCAGCTCAATATGCCTCGACCTCGAACGGCGCCTCGTCAAGCAATCCGCCGCCGGCGGACAACAGCGCGACCGCCTACCCGAACTGAATTCTCAAATCCGCAAGCTGCAAACCGCCGTAAACCAGGCCGAATCGCGCCTGGACCGTTCGGGCTGTTATGAAGAGTTCCTGTTTACCCGAACTCTGCGCCGTGCGCCGAAATGTGTACGCATCGCCCGTGAACGCGACAAGGACCGCCGGCAGCTCGCCCAATTGGAGGGGGAACGCCAAGAGATCACGTCCCGCTCCGGCCATTCCTACCAGGACGAGATCATACGCGGATTGGCACGCAATAATTGCGGAGCAAATTACGTCCGCGAAGCCCGCCGCCGCGATCGCAGCTCATTCTCACCGTTCTGGGAGGACCAGGATGGCGGATCAGGCTACGCCAACTCCTACAAGTCGCTGCCGTTTGCGACCTACCGCACGCTTTGCGTGCGTCTCTGTGATGGCTACTACTTCCCAGTGAGTTTCTCGACGCTACCGAACCATTTCCAGCGCGATGCGGACGTTTGCCAGTCGCGCTGCGCCGCGCCCACATCGCTGTACTACCATCAGAACCCTGGCGCCGGCGTTGAGCAGATGGTCTCCTACTCCTCCAGAGCGCCATATACCGATCTCAAGGAAGCGTTTCTATACCGCAAGACGTACGTGGACGGCTGTTCGTGCAAACAGGCGGAGTACGTGCCTCAAACCCCAATTCCCGGTGAGCCGGCTCCACCTGCAGGCGATCGCGCACAAGCCTATCCAGCATTGTCGCCATACCGTTGAGTGTTGGCGTCTGCAGTTCATGAGAACTCCAAGAGTTCAACTCCCCCGAGCCTTCAAGAAACTGTCGATAAACTGTTCGACTTCTGACGCAAATTACAACTATACTTCGTTTCGCGGGGTAGGCGTAACTTAGCGCCAGTTGCGCAAGTCAGGGCATCGAAACTGCGACGTGCTGAGCGCTCTCGCTTTATCAAATCGATTGATTGTTGCGAGCGAGAGCCGGATTGGCGGCACCCTATCGGAGAGCGGAGCATGAATGTGCGAACCCGCGCCTCGGCGCAAAGTGCAATCGCGCCGGCGGTGATCATCCGCCCTATTCAGCCCGATCACCTCAACGATGTACGGTATATTCACGCGACCGCCTTCCGCAGTCAGGCCCATTCCGTTTACGCACCTGAAGAACTCGACGCCTTCGAAGCAATGGTCCGCACACCGGGTTACGTCGACAAGCTCATGAGCGACAGCCTGCTGGGCGGCTGGCTTGGACGCGAACTCATCGCCACCGCCGCATGGCACAAAGCTGAAACAAATCCAGATGTAAGCCGCATCACGGCGCTCTACGTGCGCCCGCTATTCGAGCGCATAGCAATAGGTTCAAAGATGCTGCAAGCCATTGAAACGGCGGCCGCCACTGCGGGGTGCCACCTTGCCAGCGTTCGCGCACCGATCAATGCGCAGAAATTCTTCCAGAGCATGGGCTATGAAATGTCGGGTCGCGGAACCCGTCCCCTGGGTCAGGGCATTGTAATCAACGTCGTTTTCATGCGTAAAGTGATAGACGCTGAAAACATCATCGACTTTGCAACCTACGCAAGCTGATCCAACGTCATCACGCGCTGCCGCCCGATCAAAGGCAACAACACCTTCAGTTCCGGACCCTTCTCGACACCGGTTTAAGCTAACCGCAAGGGTTGAAACAGCCCCTCCCCTTTGCGCCGGTACGCGCTTTCACCACATCCGTTCAGATCTTCCAAGTCCCCTCGTCTCAGGGCTCTTCCGGCAGCTCTTCAGCAGCCGCTGCATGGAACTCAGTATCTTCGGCAACCAGTTTGATGTCTTCGGACACAACCTTTCACCAATCCTCTGCATCGCTGAGCCGTTCAAGATTGCCACGCACGCCAAGCCAGAAGGGTTCGCCCCTACGGATATCCCGCTCCTCAAACCGCTCCTGTACGTCGGCATAATCGAGTTGGTAGAGTAATTTGCCGTTGAGCCCCCGCCAGCTCGGCTAGATCGAACCGCGCAGGCACCATCGAGATCTTCGCTGGATCGAACAACGCCGCCAGAGACTGCAAACGGCGATGCGGTTCAATCGCATCCGAGTTCCAATGAGTGCGCCGTGGCTCGCCGCCGCCACGGGCTCAAGTCCATCTTCGCGCAGTTTGGCAATCGACAGATCGCCAAGCCGCTTTGACAGCACTTTGCCGTCGGCTCCAACCAACAGGCTGTGATGCCCAAACTCCGGAACCTCCGCCCCGGCCGCGGACCATATCGTTCCATTCAAGGTGACCGGGCTGAGGCGTCAACTCCACCGCCCCACCGCTGTTCGGCAACCGGAACCGCCAATGCGCGACGAGCCCCTCGGCCTCGAACGCTGCGCGCTCCTCTTGCGACATTTGCAAGGCTGCCCTTTCGTAGATCGGTGGCAGCCCGCGCGCCATCTGACGCCGCCGGTCCTACTCGTGGGGCGTCTAATAGCAAGGGTAGAGCAGCCCCTCAGCCTTCAGCTTGTCAGAAACCTCGTCATAGCGCGCGAGACGCTGCGACTGGCGAACTTCCTCATCCCACGTAAGCCCGAGCCATTGCAGACCCTCCCGGATCGCCTGCACGAACTCTTCCTTTGAGCGCTCGGTATTCGTGTCGCCGAAACGCAGGATAAACCGCCCGCCGGACTTGGCCACGAACAGCAGTTGAGCAGCGCAGTGCGCACATTACCAATGTGGATGAGCCCTGTCGGGCTTGGAGCAAAAAGGACGATTGGGGACATGATGGTGGGTTCAGCTTGCCGAGCGTGATGAGCGCGCAACCTATCCCGTTTGCCGTTGAACTCAAAGCATTCTCGGCACACCGCTAGCGGCGAAGAGTTTCTTCTAGGAAGCCAATGAGATGGCCAACTTCTCGGTTGTCGGTACTGGCATACCGTGCCTTGCTGCCGCTATGCGTGAAGACCGTCACTTGCACGAAGCGTTTGCTATTGAAACCCAGCACTTCGCCAAGGCTCGACACGCCGAGAATTAGAAGGAAAACGAAGCCGGCCAGAAGCTGCTCTAGCCAGCCGAAGCGCATCATGGCAATGAGGAGAACCGCACCGGCCAGGCCGGCCAAAGCTGCATTGATCGCCAGCCTGTCCTTGCTGCGCTCGACAACTTCCACAACCCGGTACGAGACAATATCGTCAAGCCGGACAAATTGACTGCCGAACCGCAACACATCCTCGCCGCGAATCAAATCCACATCGGCGTTATCGGCTTCAGCAGCTTCCAGCCACCACATAGGCGGCCGCTCTCCAAATGAATACGACTGGCTCATGTCCAGTATTTTCGCCAGGAAAGGTTTTTTTTCTCCTAACCGGCGACGAGACTTCGCGCACGCCGGCCAGCTTCAGTCTCAAGAATGTATCGCAGAACATTGCGCACCGACATCGCCGCAAGCTTCTTGGACTCGATCACGACTTGCCTGGAATAGCTGGGTTCCGCGGCACCGACGAGTACATCGCCAACCTTGCGAAAGTGTCCTTCCAGCTCATCATTCAGCTCATTCGTCACATCGAACTGTGTGCCCAGCACAAAGCGCTCGGAGCAGTCAGGCACCAAGATCGGCGCCAGATAGAGGAAATTCAAAAACCGATCGCCGTTCTTTTTCTGATTGGCGAGTATGAAGTAGTCATCCTGCCCATGCTCGATGCACTCACGGATCCGCGCCCGTTCTGCCGTATTATCAAACCCGGCCTGCAGAAAACGACAGTTGCGTCCGATAACCTCTTCGGCCGTATAGCCGGTCAACTCACAGAATGCCCGGTTGGAGATGACTACCGGCATGTCGGCACGATCGCGCGAAGAAAGCGTCAGCGGCACTGACTCAATCTCGAAGAAACTCTTCAGCCTGTCGGGTATTCGATCCGTCATAAGTGCCCCGTCTCGGCCTTCGCCAAAGCGGGTCGATGATCAAAGACTTCCATGCCACACCCAATAGGACTTTGGTCCATCTGGATTGCGTCGCGCCAGCATCGACGGCGGCATGATCAATCCAGAATTTAGGCGGGATCCCCCTCGATGCGGGGCTGCACCAACTTCGGTGCCGAGACCGAAGCATCAGTTGCCTCCGGCAACCGATGCGCGTCGCGGTATCCATTGGTAATGGGATAGCGCCGGTCACGGCCAAAGCTGCGGGACGAAATCTTGACCCCGGGGGCGGCCTGACGACGCTTGTATTCGGAAATATAGAGCAGCCGCTCGACCCGCTTGATCGTCTCCACATCGTGGCCGCGCTGAACGATCTCCGCCAGCGGCATTTCCTTTTCGACAAGGCACGCCAAAATATCATCCAAGACGTCATAAGGCGGCAGACTGTCCTGATCGGTCTGGTTCTCACGGAGTTCAGCCGTCGGCGCCTTACTCAGTATGTTTTCCGGAATGACCACGCCGGCCGGTCCCTTGCCGTTCCCAATCTGGTGCGCATTACGCCAGCGCGCGATCCGGTAGACTTCGGTCTTATAAAGATCCTTGATCGGATTGAAGCCGCCGTTCATGTCGCCATACAGCGTCGCGTAACCAACCGACATCTCCGACTTGTTACCGGTTGTCAGCAGCATGGAACCAAATTTGTTGGATAGCGCCATCAAGATCACGCCACGCGTGCGGCTTTGCACGTTCTCTTCCGTGACATCGGCTTCGCGTCCGGCAAACATGTCTGACAGCAACGTGTCGAAACCCTCCACGGCCGGGCCTATCGGCGCGACATCGTAGCGAATGCCGAGCGCCTTGGCGCACGCCTCCGCATCACTGAGGCTCTCGGAGGACGTATACCTGTAGGGCAACATCACACAGTGCACGCGCTCGGCCCCGAGGGCATCGACAGCCAGAGCAGCAACAAGCGCCGAGTCAATTCCACCAGAAAGCCCCATCACCACGCTTGGAAAGCGGTTCTTGTCGACATAGTCGCGCAAGCCCAGGACGCAGGCCTCGTAGGCCGCTTCATCCGCCTCTGGCAAGATCTCCCGTGCACCGACCTGGCACTGCCAGCCGTCGGCCTCACGCTGCCATTCCGTGATTTGTACGACTTCCCGCCAACCGGGCAATTGCGCCGCCAGCTGGCAATCGGAATTGAGGACGAATGAAGCTCCATCGAACACCAACTCGTCCTGCCCTCCAACCTGGTTCACGTAAATCAGCGGCAAATCGCTCTCGGTAACCCTGGCTACCGCTATATTCAGGCGAAGATCTGGTTTGCTCCAGTCGAACGGCGAACCGTTAGGTACGATTAGGAGTTCTGCACCGCATTCGTCGAGACATTCGACCACGTCCTCGATCCAAATGTCCTCGCAGATCGGCACACCAATTCGGATACCGCGAAAGTTGACCGGTCCCGGCATCGGCCCGGCGGCGAACACACGCTTTTCGTCGAACACGCCGTAATTGGGTAATTCAACCTTGAAACGCAGCGCCGCAACCTGCCCTCCGTCGACGAGCCCGACCGCATTGTAGACTTTACCGTCTTCCGGCCAGATCGTTCCAATAAGCAGCCCAGGACCACCATCGCCATCCGCCGCCTTGGCGAGTTCCAAGAGGGCATCCTTGCAGGCCTGCTGAAAGGATGGCTTCAGCACCAAATCTTCCGGCGGATAGCCCGCCAAGAACAGCTCCGGAAAAACCACAAGATCCGCGTCCTGCGACCGTGCTTCCTCACGGGCCTCAAGCGCCTTGGCGAAATTACCCGCGACGTCGCCGACCGTAGGATTGAGCTGCGCTATAGCGATTTTCATAAATGGAGAAGCCTGTTCGCCTGTTGGTGTTGAGGAAGCCTCGCATTATCCCCGACGTGACGCCAACCGCAACCGGCTACGTTGGCTGCCATGCCAACATCTCGTGGGCATGCTCCTGCGAGTTAACCTTGTAAGCGAACCCATCGCGGATCACGTAAACCCACTCCAAATGCGACGAGACGGCCAAGTCTTCTGGCGTGACGGCCTCCAACACATCCTGGAATCCCGCTACGAAATCCCACATGATTTCGTATTGCTCAGCGTCTGAAAACTGTGACCAGTCCTTTGGCAGGAAACTTGCCACGTCCTTCTGAAACACGACCTCGCCAACCCTCTGCGGCAGCAGGTAACCCATCGCTACTTGCTCGGCGACGGCATTGAGATAACCCAGTTGTACAAGCCCCGAGCAGATGAAGGCGCTGGGCGGTTCCAGCGTTCTGCGGCGCCGGCCTTGGATAGCGCTACGGGCGCCCCAAATGCGCGCCTTGATGCCGAACGCCAGCTCATTGAAAAAAGCCAAGCCAAGCCGCAACAGCGTCGCATAGGAATAGCTGGACTGAATTGAGTTGAGCATACGCCCGCGCACCAAGGACTGTGCCCGCTCGTCGAACCAGCTTCCATTGAGACGCTTGATCCCGACCACCTGGCGCTTGTCGTTCAAGTAGCTTGCCAGGTTCTTTAGATCGACGCCTTTGGAAGCGCTTTCGATAACAAACGTATTGTTGAAGCCGTTTTCCTGGTGCGGAACCAGAAATACCATCGCCGAGTGCGAGAACGTGCCACGTGTCGCCCATCGGATTAGCCACGAACGCAAATCCCAGTGCTTCCGCGTTAAAATCACATCCGCCCGGTTCAGGTGAGTGCCAGAAAGAAACTCAGCAACGGGAATCGGCCAACCGTCGCTATCGCCCGTCCCAGTTGGCGTTACCTGTGAAGCGTCCTGAACCGTATCCATATTTTGACAGAACTCCCGCCACCGGCCCATCCGACGGCAAGACCATCAAGCCGTCATGCAAATGCCGGACGCCCGAAACACCGGACGCCCGCATCCGCCAGCAAACAAAACATCATGCCGTTGCTGTGACCGGGAAGGATCCCGCCGCTTCTCGCTCCTTTTGCATCAACTCAGCCACGAGGAACGCCAGTTCCAGTGACTGGTCCGCATTGAGCCGCGGATCGCAATGGGTGTGGTAACGGTTGGACAGCTCCGCATCCGAGATGGCGACTGCGCCGCCGGTGCATTCGGTCACGTTATCGCCGGTCATCTCGACGTGGATACCGCCGGGGTGCGTCCCCTCGGCCCGGTGAACCGCGAAGAAGTCTTGCACCTCACTTAGAATCCGGTCGAATGGCCGGGTTTTATAGCCACTTTCCGCGGAAATGGTGTTGCCGTGCATCGGGTCGCAGGCCCAGACCACCTTGCGGCCTTCCCGCTTCACCGCCCGCAACAGTTTGGGTAGGTACTTCTCCACGTTACCCGCCCCGAAACGGCTGATCAGTGTCAGACGGCCAGGTTCGTTGTCAGGGTCGATGATATCGATGAGTTCCAGCAACTCGTCGGCTTCCAGCGACGGACCGCATTTCAGACCGATCGGGTTCTTGATCCCCCGCACATACTCGATATGAGCGTGATCGGGTTGCCGTGTGCGGTCACCGACCCAGACCATATGTCCGGAGGTCGCGTACCATTCACCCGATGTCGAATCCAATCGGGTCAACGCCTGCTCGTAGCCCAGCAGCAACGCCTCATGACTCGTGAAGAAGTGCGTCTGACGCAGTTGCGGCGTGTTGTCCGCTGTAATGCCGATCGCCCGCATGAAGGCGAGGCTCTCGGTGATGTTATTGGCCAACTCTTCGTAGCGGTGCCCCTGCGGTGAATCCTGCACGAAGTTCATGTTCCACTGATGCACGCGCTCCAGGTCGGCATAACCGCCCAACGCGAACGCACGGACCAAGTTGGCCGTTGCCGCCGCCTGGCGATAGCCCCGCAGCATCCGGGTCGGGTCCGGAATACGCGCCTCTTCGGTGAATTCCATGCCGTTGATGATGTCACCACGGTAGCTTGGCAGCTCGATATCATCGCGCTTTTCAGTTGGCTTTGAACGCGGCTTGGCAAACTGGCCGGCAAGCCGCCCCACCTTCACGACCGGCGAACCGCCTGCATAGGTGAGAACGACGGCCATCTGCAGAAAAACCCGAAGGAAGTCACGGATATGGTCCGGCCCATGCTCCGCAAAGCTCTCCGCGCAATCGCCGCCCTGCAGCAGGAACCGGCGCCCCTCCGCAACATCGGCAAGTCGCTTCTTTAGGTCGCGAGCTTCACCCGCGAACAGCAGCGGCGGAAATGTCGCAAGCTTCGCTTCGACCTCCTGCAGCGCTTTTTGGTCCGGATACTCCGGCACCTGCTTGATTGGCAAATCGCTCCAGCTATCGGGCGACCAGGCGGCTCTTTTTGCCGACATATTTGGTAACTCCCTAATTGTCATTGAGCCGTACTACGGCCCTGTGCCGTGGCTGCGCCCTTTCCTGATTTGGAAGGTCAGAATCTCCGCGCCGAAAATCAGCGCTGCAAGTCGCGCAAAGCTCTTCTTCAGCCTTATAGGGCATCCGCCTACTGCAGGCCAAGCGAAGCTTCAATCTCGTTTCTATTCGGCGGATTAATCACAGGCCGGCCGACATCCCCCCGTCGACCGGCAATTCAGTTCCGGTGATAAAACCAGACTCATCGGATGCAAAAAACAATGCTGCAGCAGCAACATCCTCTCCGCTACCGAAACGTCTCAGCGGCGTCTGATCAATCAGCGCCTTGTTGATCATCGGATTGCGCAGCACCCGCTCGGTCAACGCCGTCTCGATGAAGCCCGGCGCCAATGCATTCACCCGGATGCCATAAGGCGCATATTCAACCGCCAGCGCCCGCGTCAACGCTGAGACAGCCCCTTTGGTCGCCGAGTACCCGGCAAGCTGCCGCAAACCGCGATGGCCCATGATCGAGGCGATATTGACCAGCGACCCCTGTCCCGATGCCTTCAAGAGATTGAACCCATCGCGTGCCACCCGCACCACGCCGTCGAGGTTGACCTCCCGAATCTTGACCCAATCCGCATCGCTCAGGTGCCGGAAATCTTCACGCACATTAAGACCGGCGTTATTGACCAGTACATCGATGCGTCCGGGTCCGCTGTCAATGTTCCGGAACAACGCCGTCACGTCCTGGCCCTTACACACGTCGACCGTCATGGCGGTGACCGTTTGACCTGCCGACCGAATGGATTCCGCCGCCTCTTCGGCAGCCGCACCATTGATGTCCGTCAGATAGACACTGGCGCCCTCCCGGGCGAACACCGCCGCAATGGCTTTTCCAATACCGGCCGCCGCACCCGTAACAACCGCGATTTTGTTTTGAAGACGTTTTGTCTCGCTCATCAATAAACTCCGGCGCCACCTTGATCGTGGTCTTGCAGGTAGCCCCAATTGTTAAACCAACACATTATGCTACTCGGCGGCCTGCCGGCGCGTTTCGGTCTTGTTGCGCATCGTCACGAGTTCTTCCGCCGCAGATGGATGCAACGCCATGGTCCGGTCGAAGTCCTCCTTGCGAGCTCCCATGCGCATGGCAATCGCCGCCATCTGCGCGATTTCGGCAGCATCGTCGCCAACGATATGACAGCCGACAATTCTCTGGCTTACTCCATCGACAAGCAGCTTTAAGAGCATCCGCTCATCGCGGCCCGATAGCGTTGCGCGCATCGGACGAAACGATGACTTATAGATGTCCAGGACCTTGCAGTGTTCCATCGCTTCATGCTCAGGAAGTCCGACGGTCCCCATTTCAGGCGTAGCAAAAACCGCCGTCGGGATTAAAGCATGATCAATCTGCCAAGGCTCTCCACCAAACTGGGTATCGGCGAAGGCATGCCCCTCGCGGATCGCGACCGGCGTTAAATTAAAGCGGTCACAGACATCGCCCACAGCGAAGATGTTCTCAACGTTGGTGCGGCTGTCCTTGTCGACAACAATGTGCCCATTCCAGCCTTGTTCAACACCCAACGCTTCCAAACCAAGCCCTTTGACATTGGGCGACCGGCCAATCGCGAACATGATCTGGTCGGCTTCCAGATGGGCGCCATTATCGAGATGCCCGATAAGCCCCCGGTCCGTCTTTTCGATCTTCGAAAAGACGTGCCCCAGAACCAGCCGGATTCCACGGGCTTCATAAGCTTCGGTAATCGCGTCCCGCAGATCCTCGTCAAAGCCCCTGAGGATTTTCGGACCGCGGTAAACAAGCGTCGTTTCCGCACCGAGCCCAGCGAAGATGCCGGCAAACTCGACAGCGATATATCCGCCACCGGCAATCACCACACGCTCGGGAAACGTCTCCAAATGAAAGGCCTCATTGGAGGTAATTCCGTGTTGCCGGCCTTCCAACTTCTCATCGATGTTCGGCGTGCCGCCGGTAGCGACGAGAATCTTGTCGGCCGTCACCGTCCGCCCCGAAGCTAACCGCAGCGTATGACGATCCTCGAAAACCGCGCGCTCCGCAAAGACCGTCACGTCAGCGTTGTCGAGGCCTTGCCGGTAAAGCCCTTCAAGCCGCGCGATTTCCTTGTCCTTTGCCGCGATCAGGGTTTCCCAATCGAACCTTGGCTCCTCAACGCTCCATCCAAAACCCTGCGCATCCTCAAAGGCATCCGAATAACGTGATGCATAAACCAACAGCTTCTTGGGAACACAGCCGCGAATAACGCAGGTCCCGCCGAAGCGGTCTTCTTCGGCGATCGCAACCCGGGCGCCATGTCCTGCGGCAATCCGGGCGGCCCGGACACCGCCGGAGCCACCACCGATCACGAACAAGTCAAAATCGAAACCGCTCATCTGTCATCCTCACGCCGGGCCGCACCAGGCACCGTCCCAGTTCTAATCCTCATCTTCGAGGTCGCGCCGGGCTTCGTACACCTTCACACCGCCCTCACCGGCGATGATCGCCAAATCGCAGATATCCAAAAACAGTCCGCTTTCAACGACGCCCGGTATGAACCTGAAGGCTTCGTCCAGTTCGTCCGGATCGCCGATAGATCCAAAATCGCAATCAAGAATGTAGTTGCCGTTATCCGTGACGAAAGGCTGCCCATCCGCGGTCCGCCGCAATTCTATGCCGCCTTTGCACCCAACGTCGGTAGCCAGCGCATCGATCATATCGCGCGTCGCCTGCAGGCCGAACTGGACGACTTCGACCGGCAGCTTGGAGGCCCCAAGCTTTGCGACCGCCTTGCTCTCGTCGGCTATGATGACGACGCGGTCGGAAGCCATCGCGACGATCTTCTCGCGCAACAGCGCACCGCCGCCACCCTTGATCATCCTCAGCTCACCATCGATTTCGTCAGCACCATCAAACGTAACATCGAGTTCCGGCAGTTCATCGAATGTCGACAGCTTGATGCCGCGGGCCTCAGCCAGCTGTTGCGTTGCCTGCGACGTCGGCACGCAAACGACCGACAGACCGGCCTTCACCCGTTCGCCCAACAGAGCCACGAAGTGAGCGGCGGTCGACCCAGTTCCGAGCCCGAGCCGCATACCCGGCTCCACCATTTCGACGGCACGCATCGCCGCCTGTCTCTTGTACTGTTCCGCTGACATGCCTGTTCCTCGCGTTCGTCAATCAAGAAGCACCAAAAGGCGTTTGACGCCCACCCGTTGGAAAACAACCACGAAGCCATAACCGAAAGGCTGCCCACAGGCCATCAAAGTCCGCCCATCAGCACATATTTTTGCTCGAGGAACTCCTCAATTCCATGATGCGAGCCCTCCCGGCCAAGCCCGGACTGCTTAACTCCGCCGAACGGCGCCAGCTCGCTTGACATCACACCCTCGTTAACCCCGACCATGCCGAATTCGAGGGCCTCGACCACGCGCCAAACACGGCCGATATCGCGAGCATAAAAGTACGCGGCAAGACCGAACGGCGTGTCATTTGCTTGACGGATCACGTCAGCTTCGTCCTTGAAACGGAACAACGGCGCCACAGGCCCGAATGTTTCCTCGCGCGCAACCTTCATCTCCGAAGTGACACCGGTGAGAACCGTCGGCTCGTAGAAGGTTCCACCCAACGCGTGCCGCTTGCCGCCGGTGACGACACTCGCCCCCTTTTCGACCGCATCGCGCACATGATCTTCAACCTTTGCCAGGCCATCCGTATTGATCAGCGGGCCCATGGTCACGCCGGCGTCGCGTCCTGGCCCAACCGTCAGGGCCGTTGCTGCCTCGGTCAGCTTCTCCGCGAAGCGTTCATAAACGCCCTCTTGAACGTATATCCGATTGGCGCAAACACATGTCTGCCCGGAGTTACGGTATTTAGAGGCCATTGCACCAGCGACCGCTTTTTCAAGATCGGCATCGTCGAACACGATAAATGGCGCGTTGCCGCCTAGTTCCAAAGAGACCTTCTTAATGGTGCTTGCCGATTGCCGCATTAAGACTCGTCCGACCTCCGTGGACCCCGTGAACGTCACGAGCCGGACTTTTTCGTTCGTGGTCAGCTCCGCTCCGACAGGAACCGGGTCGGATGCCGTAACCACGTTTAGAACCCCAGGAGGTAAACCGGCCTCTTCAGCCAGCGCCGCCAGTGCCAATGCCGACAGCGGCGTATCTTCTGCAGGCTTTACGACAGCCGTGCATCCGACTGCCAGTGCCGGTGTCACCTTTCGCGTGATCATGGCGTTAGGGAAATTCCACGGCGTCACCGCCGCCACCACGCCGATCGGTTGCTTTAACACTACAATGCGCGCGTCGGCTTTGTAACTTGGAATGGTCTCGCCATAGACGCGCTTCGCCTGCTCGGCAAAGTACTCAACGAACCCTGCGCCGTAGGTGATTTCACCCCTCGCTTCGGCCAGCGGTTTACCTTGCTCGCAGCTCAGCAGTACCGCCAGTTCTTCGGCATTCTCAATGATCAGATCATACCAGCGGCGCAAGATCTTCGAACGCTCCTTGGCGATCGAATTCGACCAATCCCCAAAAGCTCTGTGCGCCGCCTCAATGGCTTCGCGGGCTTCAGCCGCTCCCATTTCAGGAACCTTGGCGATCTCTTCGCCGGTTGCCTTGTCGATCACGGGCATCGTCGCTTTACCAACCCACGCGCCATCGATGAAAGCTTGGGTTTTGATAAGCCTCCGAAACGCTTCACCCATGATTCAATTCCTTTCAAATTGACGCTCGATCGGTTTCGCACGTCTCCGGGCCGCCGCACTTCACGCGAACGCTTGAAGCCGAGGTTTCACCTGACCGACTTGGGATCGTGATGCCGCAGTCCATCGCAGACCGCTGGTCCAAACCTTCTGACTGTGTAAATAGGGGCCATCGGCCAAACAAGGCGCTGCGATCAAGAGCTTTTTACCAAGAGCTGTAACAAGGACTCGAAAAATGCGCGATGTCACGATCGTCTTCGACCTCGACGGCACACTGATCGACACGGCACCTGACCTGATCGATGCAACCAACCATGCCCTTTCGGGTATCGGCCTTACCGCTGTCGACGAGCACGAATTGCGCACCTGGATTAGCTTTGGTGCACGCCGCATGCTGGTCGAAGCCTTGACTTGCCACGGCCAGCAATTGTCTGCAACGCGTGTCGACGAACTCCTGTCTGTATTTCTTGCCTACTACGAAGCTAACATCGCCAATCGTAGCCGTCCCTACCCAGGCATCATCGATGCCCTCAACACGCTCAGCACCCAGGGAGCGCGGCTCGCCGTCTGCACCAACAAGCGCGAAGCCCTGTCACTAAGCTTGCTTGAGGCACTCAATCTAAGGCATCTGTTCCTCGGCATCGCCGGACGCGACACTTTCCCCGTCTGCAAACCGCATCCCGATCACCTGCGTGGCGCCATCCGAATGGCCGCAGGAGATGAAAAACGTTCCGTCATGGTAGGCGATAGCGCCACCGACGTCGCTACCGCCAAAGCCGCGCGAATTCCCATTATCGCGGTATCGTTCGGGTACACCGACGTGCCTGCGAGCGCGCTTGGCGCCGAAACCGTGATCGATTGCCACACCGCCCTGATCCCCGCGCTGGCAAACCTCAGGTTGCCGTCATGAATGACATTGCATTTGCGACTCTGATTTCCGCCGACGGCACCCATCGCAACTCTTGCCGTCGTTGAAGGGCCACATTCGCGCACCAATGATCCGCCCTCCTTGGATCGCCGGGTACAAACGCAAACGGAGCATGCAAATGATCAACCGCCTTGCCATCGTCTGCGCACTGGGCCTTGCCGCCGCAGGGACCGCAATTGCCGTCGACGCTCCGAAAGACACCAAATCCTGCATGGACAGCGTATTTACTCTCGCCAAAACGGCGCAGGAAAAGAAGCTTTCGGACGACAAACTGAATCAAATCGAAGGTCTCATGACCACGATGGAAGACCACTGCACGTCCGAAGAGTTCGCGGATGCAGCGAAGGTCGGCGCCGAGATAACGGCCGCGATAGACAACTAAGCCACTGTACAAAATGTACTTTTAAAGAGGGGCGGTGTAACGACCGCCCTTTTTGCTCGCGCCACGTTCACCGGCTTCGAACCGAGTCGATCAGACGTCACATCGATTTCGTCGCTTAGACGAAGGGTTTATTCTTGGGTACGTCGGATGTTAACGTATCATCGCCCGCCAGCCTATCGAGGGTGGCAGGTCAATAAGAACTTAAACACAATCAGACAAATCGAATACCATGAGGAATAAAATGATCAGAACGGCACGTGCTATCGCCATCGGCACAATGGTGCTCTACGCGCAGCAGCCTACGCAGGCGATAAAGTCGCGGGCCGCGAAGCATTGACCACAAAATCAACGAAAGAGCTTATCGCTCAGCGCGAAAAATGGGGCACCAAGCCAGTCAAGACCTACAAAGATTAACCTCTTCATCCTGAGTTAAACTGCAGCGGCGGCCCGGAATTTTCCCCGGGCCGCCGTTGTATTATTTGCTCCAATAGAGCTCAGGCTGCGTAACATAATCAATCGCAACCATTCAAGGCACAGGAACCATGACGACCCAGCGGCAGCTTCGCGGACTTCACCCCTTCGACCAGGTTGATTTCGCACAGGCGCCCTGTCCAGCGATACTGCTAGCCATCAGCGGCGCGCCCCCCGATGACATTCTCCCAGCCGCGCAGGACGCCATCCAGAAGGTTCGTGGACTTGATACCGCGACTGACGATATCCGCAGTCTAACCATCCAGGAAATGGATTACGCGTTCACCAACCTCGGCTTCTTCATGAGCTGCGTTGGTGACTATCGGGCCAAAACCCTCTCCCTGGAAGACTGGGCTAACCGCCCGCGCAGTGCCGGCATTTTTTACGCCGTCGAAACACGCGCACCCCACGACTCCGGCAAGGCGGATGGACACATCATCGCGGTTCTCGGCTCCCAAACGGTCTGCTGCCAGAACCGGGATATCGCCGAATTGGCGACAACAAACCTCGCCGACCACGTTGTCGGCCAAGTGTTTGCAATCACTCCGATGGCCGATGCCCGCTGGTCAGCTTGAAGGCGGCTCGCACTCGACCTTTTCACCGACCATCATCTCTCGCTTACCCGCGTGTCCCCTCCGCTTGCGAACTTGAAATCCTGCTGCTTGGAGATTGCGCCGCACCCAGCCGGCAGCTGTGTAGGTCGCAAACCGTCCGCCAGGCACGGTGTGATCAAAGACCTGCTGCATCAACGGAGCGCTCCACATATCCGGGTTTTTGGCCGGAGAAAAACCGTCAAGATACCAAGCACCGGCAACATCGGCCCAGTTCGCCAAAGCAGGCTCCGCTTCGCCGACAACCACATGTAACGAGGTGCAAGAATCCATCTGCCAGCAACGCTCAGGCTCGCTATCGCTGCGGGACCATCGGCTTAACAGTTCCGTACTCAGGCTACCGAGATCAGACCATGGAGCAAGCGACCGCGCCATGTCGTCGGTCGATAGTGGAAAGCGCTCAAAGGACGTAAACGTGAGCTGCTGCCCCGGACGCCGGGTCTTGACCCAGGTACGCCACGTCTCCAAGAAATTAAGCCCGGTCCCAAAACCAAGCTCCGCGATTGAGAAGCGCGGCATCATCGCCCAACGCTCCGGCAAGCCATTGCCGTCAAGAAATACGCAG
>Ga0209013_10002268_pt1 | contig 17480 bp, 15 predicted proteins | sample Cruoilmetagenom2_FD_187291 | JGI IMG/M metagenome (GOLD analysis project Ga0209013, IMG submission 187291) | Oil polluted marine microbial communities from Coal Oil Point, Santa Barbara, California, USA - Sample 2 (SPAdes) (version 2) | ecosystem: Environmental > Aquatic > Marine > Oil seeps ...
TAGAAATTCGATTGTATTTTATCGGTGTGTTGCCAAGAAAAATATCTTTAAACTGATTCATCCCAGCATTGGTAAACATCAATGTAGGGTCATCCTTTATCACCATTGGTGCAGAAGAAACTATTTTATGTTGTTTTGAATTAAAAAAATCCAAAAATGTTTGTCTGATTTCGCTCGAATTCATATGTCGATTATGTTTTAAATCAATGAGATTTTGATACTTAGCTTGCAAAGTTAGATTATTTCCTTAATTTTGTTATCTAAAATGAGCAAAAATTTAGGCTTTTTCTGCAAAATTAACCTAAAAATATTACATGGCGAAAACTAAGTATCAGTTTAACCCTGAGTCTGTTAGCTACGAAAAGGTTGAGCTCAATATTAAGACTCAAATAATCAAGGTATTGAAGCATATTGCTTCTAGTTCAGTACTTGCCATCGCTATGGTGGTGGTATTGTTTTATTTCTTTGGATCTCCTAAAGAAAGATCCTTGATTCGGGAAAATCAGCAAATTTTATCTCAATATAACAGATTAAACACAGAATTCGAGCAAGTTAAAAATGTTTTGACAGACTTGGAACAGCGTGATGATAATATCTATCGTGTTATTTTCGAGGCAGAGCCAATTCACTCTAATATTCGAAAAGCAGGTTTTGGCGGAGTGAACAGATATAAGAATCTGGAGAATCTGAAAAATGCTGATTTGGTTATATCTACTAGTGAAAAGTTGGATAGAATCGTGAAATCTATGTACGTGCAGACAAAGTCATACGACGATGTAGAGATCATGGTGAAGAATAAATTCAAAATGTTGGCTGCTATTCCTGCAATTATGCCATTGGCAATTAAGGATTTTGGCAGGATATCGGCAGGATTTGGCTGGAGAATTCATCCAATTTACAAAACACGGAAGTTTCATGACGGTATGGATTTCACTTGTACTGTTGGCACTCCAATATATGCAGCGGGTGATGGGGTAATTAAATTTGCACGCAAGCAACGGGGATATGGCAAAAAGATAGAAATAGATCATGGCTATGGGTATAAAACTGTGTATGCTCATTTAAGTGTTTTTAATGTTAAAAAAGGACAAAGAGTAAAAAGAGGAGAAGTCATTGCATTTTCTGGTAATACAGGTAAATCCACCGGGCCTCATTTGCACTATGAGGTTAGAAAAAATAATAAGCCTGTTGATCCTGTAAATTATTACTTTAATGATTTAACTGCGGATGAATATGATAGAATGGTGGCTATATCGGCAAATACTGGTCAAACAATGGATTAGATCTACTTATAAATAATAAGAAAACATAAAAATGGCATGGAAAATCATATTCTGTGCCATTTTATTTATTACTTTAGATTGTAAATTATTCTTAAATTGTGATGTTTTACTTTATTATAGCTAATTAAAAAAGTTCAATTGTGCCTTACAGAGAAATGAAAATAGAAAAACTTTATTATTCTATTGGTGAAGTTGCTGATATGTTTCAAGTGAACACTTCACTTATCCGGTATTGGGAGAAAGAGTTCGATATTATAAAACCTAAAAAGAATAAAAAAGGGAACAGGTTTTTTACACAGGTGGATATTGAAAATTTTCATTTAATTTTTCATCTTGTGAAAGACAGAGGTATGACATTAAAGGGTGCAAAACAAAAATTAAAAGAAAATAAAGAAGATACCGAGAATAATTTTGTTGTAGTCTCACGATTACAGGAAATTAGAGAATTACTTTTAGATATTAAGGAAGCTTTATAATCACAAAAATAATAAAAATTGAAAGTACAAGATATTGTTTCAATTATTGAACAGATGGCACCTGAATCTTATCAGGAATCATATGATAATTCGGGATTAATTGTTGGGGAAGCAAGACAGGAAGTTAGTGGAGTACTAATTTGTTTAGATGTTACCGAGGCAGTGGTTGAGGAAGCAATACAGAATAATGCCAACTTAATTATTTCTCATCATCCTATTCTTTTCAAAGGCATAAAAAGATTAACAGGAAAAACATATGTTGAACGTACATTGATTTTAGCAATTCAGCATAAAATCGCAATTTATAGTTCACATACTAATATGGATGCTGTTGCTGGTGGAGTAAGTGATCGGATTTGCGATAAAATAGGCTTAAAAAACATACGCGTATTAGAACCACTTAAGGGTGATTTAAAGAAAATCGTATTTTTTGTTCCTGGGAATTATGCAGAGAAAGTTCGGAATGCCATTTTTCAAGTAGGTGCGGGTTGTATTGGGAATTATGATTCTTGTAGCTTTAATTCAAAAGGAACAGGAACTTTTCGAGGGGGTGATAATTGTACTCCATTTGTTGGAGAAAAAGGTAAGTTGCATATTGAATCAGAGGTGAGGATAGAAACAGTATTTCCAAAACATATCACTAAAAAAGTTGTTGACGCATTATTAATGAGTCATCCTTACGAGGAAGTAGCCTATGATATTTACTCAATCGAGAATGAAAATACTCTGGTTGGTTTAGGTAGAATTGGTGAATTAGAAGAGGCTGAAGATACTGTGAATTTCCTGAAAAGAATAAAAGAAACTTTTAAGGTTGGTTGTATTAGATACACTAATATTGTGAATGAAAAAATTCGGAAAGTAGCTGTTTGTGGAGGAAGTGGTAGTTTTCTTCTTTCGCGCGCAATGGTTAAAGGAGCCGACATTTTTATTACTGGTGATTTTAAATATCATGAGTTCTTTGATGCGGAAGAAAAGCTTATTATTGCTGATATTGGACACTATGAAAGTGAACAATTTACTCGTGATATTTTTTATGAGCTAGTTACAAAAAAATTCCCTAACTTTGCAGTTCATATTTCAGAGATAAATTCGAATCCAATAAATTATTTGTAAAAACATATGACAACACAAAATCCAAAAGCTTCAGATTTAAAGGATATTTCAGTTGAAGAAAAATTACGCTCGCTGTATGAGATGCAAAGAGTAGATGCTGAGGTAGACCAGATTAGAACGCTAAGAGGGGAACTTCCACTTGAAGTTCAGGATTTGGAAGATGAAATCGCCGGGCTTGAAACAAGAAGTACGAATCTAAATAATGAGGTAAAAGAACTTGTTGAAACAATAGCCAAGAAGAAACAAGAGATCAAAGAAGCTGGATTACTGATAAAAAAGTATGAAGCACAGCAAATGAATGTTCGTAATAATCGTGAATTTGATTCTATTTCCAAAGAAATTGAATTTCAGAATCTGGAAATTGAATTGTGCGAAAAACGAATTAAAGAGTTTACTGTTGATATGAATAGCAAGAAAGCTTTTATTGAGAATTTAGATGGAACCTTTGCTGAGAAGAAGGCTGATCTTGAATCAAAAAAGGCAGAGTTGGATGAGATTGTATCAGAGACTCAAAAAGAGGAAGGAAAATTAATAGATAAATCTGATTCTTTTAAAGATAGAATTGAAGAAAGATTGTTGACCGCATATTCAAGAATTCGTGCTAACGCAAGAAATGGTTTGGCAGTAGTTACTGTGGAGCGTGATGCTTGCGGTGGTTGCTTTAATAAAATTCCACCACAACGTCAAATGGATATTCGTTCACGTAAAAAGATTATAGTATGTGAATACTGTGGTCGTATTTTGGTTGATCGTTATATTTGTGATTACGACCATTCTATGGAGGAAGCAGATAAGGCTATTGCAGAAGCAAAACCAAAACGCAGAACTCGTAAAAAAGAATAATTAAATTTTTATAATATTTTAAAAGATCGTCAAAATATGGCGATCTTTTTTTGTGCTTAATAGATGCTTCTTATTCCTGATTAACAATTATTGACAAAGAATTAATTTTTTGCAAATCTGTTGTGAAAATTATTTTTTCTATAGATTAATTGTTTCAAAATTGTAATTTTGATGCTAATTAAATAAACACAAACTCTAAGATGATAATGACTAAAAGTGAATTTAAAAAATTGATATTGGAAGGAATTCCAGATCAACTGCCGGCTTCTAAACCATATGATTCAACAATTAATCACGCTCCAAAGCGAAAAAAAATATTAAATAAAGAAGAGAAGAAGTTGGCTTTACGAAATGCTCTTCGGTACTTTAAACCTGAACAACATGCAGAATTGATTCCTGAGTTTGTCTCGGAATTAGATACTTATGGACGAATTTATATGTATCGTTTACGTCCGGATTATGAAATTAAGGCACGTCCTATCTCAGATTATCCAGGAAATTCGGAGCAAGCTAAGGCAATAATGTTGATGATTCAGAATAATCTTAATCATGCAGTAGCACAGCATCCTCATGAGCTTATTACATATGGTGGTAATGGTGCGGTATTTCAAAATTGGGCTCAATATAGGATCACAATGAAATATCTAGCTGAAATGACTGATGAGCAAACCCTAGTAATGTATTCCGGACATCCAATGGGGGTATATCCTTCACATAAAGACGCCCCTCGAGTTGTGGTAACCAATGGAATGGTTATTCCTAATTATAGTAAACCTGATGATTGGGAAAAGTTTAATGCGTTGGGTGTTTCTCAATACGGACAAATGACTGCTGGTTCTTATATGTATATTGGTCCACAAGGAATTGTGCATGGAACAACGATAACTGTATTAAATGCAGGTAGGAAAATAAGTGAACATGGTGAAGGATTGGAAGGAAAACTTTTTATTACTGCAGGTTTAGGAGGAATGTCGGGTGCTCAGCCAAAAGCAGCGAATATTGCTGGTTGTATTAGTATTACCGCTGAAATAAATCCAAAAGCAGCACATACTCGTCATTCTCAAGGATGGGTTGATGAGATGATTGATAATTTGGATGGATTAATAGATCGGGTTAGAAAGGCTAAAGCAGATAAAGAAGTTGTATCAATAGCATATCAAGGCAATATAGTTGATGTCTGGGAGAGATTCGCAGAAGAAGATATTAAAGTTGATTTGGGATCGGACCAAACTTCATTGCATAATCCTTGGGCTGGTGGTTACTATCCTGCCGGTGTTGGATTTGAGAAGGCTAACGAAATGATGGTAAATGATCCGGAATTATTCAAGCAAAAAATCAAGGAATCTTTACGTCGTCATGTTGCAGCAATCAACAAATGCGTGGATAAATTTGGTACATATTTCTTCGATTATGGAAATGCATTTTTATTAGAAGCAAGTCGTGCTGGCGCTGATATTATGAAAGAAGATGGCAAATTTAAATATCCATCCTATGTTCAGGATATTATGGGACCAATGTGCTTTGATTATGGATTTGGACCGTTTAGATGGGTTTGTGCCAGTGGTAAGCCAGCAGATTTAGCCGAAACCGATAGAATTGCAACTGTAGTATTGGAAGAAATTCGAAAAAATTCTCCAAGTGAGATTCAGCAGCAGATGGCTGATAATATCAAATGGATAAAAGGTGCTCAAGAAAATAAATTAGTTGTAGGTTCACAGGCTCGTATTCTATATGCTGATGCCGAAGGGCGAATGAAAATAGCAGAAGCTTTTAATAATGCTATTGCAAAAGGAAAAATAGGGCCAGTTGTTTTAGGTCGTGATCATCATGATGTTTCTGGTACTGATTCTCCTTTCAGAGAGACTTCTAATATTTATGATGGATCAAGTTTTACTGCTGATATGGCAATTCAGAATGTTATTGGTGATTCTTTCCGCGGAGCAACCTGGGTATCTATTCACAATGGAGGAGGAGTAGGCTGGGGAGAAGTTATCAATGGTGGATTTGGTATGTTGTTAGATGGTTCAGAAGATGCTGATAGAAGATTAAAATCTATGCTATTTTGGGATGTAAATAATGGCATTTCTCGTCGCAGTTGGGCAAGAAACGAGGAGGCTGTTTTTGCCATTAAGAGAGCTATGGAATTAGAGCCGAATTTAAAGGTTACACTTCCAAATATTGCTGATAATACTTTAATTGATTCAGCTTTTTAAACAAAATATCTTGAAAATAGAGAAGGAGGCTTTACGTCTCCTTTTTTGTTGAAATTTATGATGATAATTATTTGAAAGCATTAAAATATGATCACATTAGAAAAATTAAGACAACTTAAGGTAGCTCGGGAATGTTTTTACATTTATTTCTCAGCACCAGGCTGCGGTGTTTGTGAAGTTCTTCACCCGAAATTGAAAAGATTGATGCAGGATGAGTTTCCCAAGCTTCAAGCTTATACCGTAAATACATCCATACAACCTGAGGTTGCTGCTCAATTGGGATTATACACCAATCCATCCCTTCTTATATTTATGGATGGAGAGGAGGTATTAAGAAAAAGCAGAGCAATTAGTTTAGATGAAATAAGTCAGAAGCTCGATCGATACTATCAGTTATTGTTTTAAAATAAAAAGACGCTTATGGTAAGCGTCTTGTCTGTATTATGTTCTAATTTTCTGTTTTGGAATAACAGGGCTAATATGCAGTAAGTTAGTATGTTCCGGTGTTTAGTAATACTAAAGGACATGCTTCTTCTGTTTCAATTCCTAAAGCGTTAGCTTTTTTATAAAATTCAGGGTTTTCTGTTCCTGGAGGAAATAAAACTCTTTCAGGTTTTAATCCAATTATGTAATCGTAATATGCTGCTTGGTTTTTAGGAGCGAGATAAACAGCGATTGTCTCAACTTTACTCTCGCAAGGTTTGCCAATTTGTATTTCTACATCCTCTATTGTGCCTTCTCTATTGCCAATTGCAATTGTTTCTATCTGATGTTTTCTAAGTAATCGAACACATTGGTTAGAGTACCTTTCCTCTTTTAGACTAGCACCTATAACTACAGTTTTTCTCATATCTCATCGTATTAAATATTTATATATTTAGATGAAACAAATATAATAAATTGATGTAATTAATAGGGGACTATCATTATAAAAAAGTCTTCTGAATTAAATTATCAGAAGGTGTAATAAAATTGACATTACATTTTCTCAACTTTGAATTAAAACCGTAGCATAGGCAGCGATGCCTGTTTCTGATCCTACAAACCCAAGTTTCTCAGTGGTGGTCGCTTTTATGGCTAAATCTTCTAAATCAATTTCCATTACCTCGCAAAGTGTTTTTTGCATAACAGGAATTAAGGAACTTATTTTTGGTTTTTGTAAAGCTATTGTAACATCAATATTACCTATCGAATAGTTTTTTGCTGAGATTAATTCCATCGTTTTTTGTAATAAAATCTTGCTATCAATTCCTTTAAATTCTAATGAAGTATCAGGGAAATGAAATCCAATATCTCTAAGATTTGCTGCTCCTAATAAAGCATCGCAAATGGCATGAATCAAAACATCTCCATCTGAGTGACCCAGACTACCTTTGAAATGCTCAATTTTTATACCTCCAAGCCAAAATTCTTCTCCGCTAACAAGTTGATGTACATCATATCCAAATCCAACTCTAATCTTCATATTGCTATTATTTGACAATTTTATCAAGATTCGCAATCAACGTAAATCTTAAAGTGTTTTTTAAAGGATTATTTTGAGAAGATGGAATTAGATAGGAAAAATCTAAATCAAACATATTTAGTTTTACACCGAGCCCAGCAGTAAAATATTTTCTATTTCCTTTTTCTGTATTTTCGTAATTATAACCAGTTCTTAAAGCAAATTGATTCTGATACCAGTATTCAAAACCCATTGACCAGGCAATTTCCTTGAATTCTTCTGCCATTCCTCCGGGAGCATCAGAAAAGGAGCTAAATATACCTCCAACAACAGATTTGTTTGAAGTCTCACCTCTAACAATAATGTTTCCATCCTGATGATCATTATTTAAACTTCCATTTATAGGTGTTGGAACTAATAATTTATTGAAATCTGCAGCAATAGTTAAACTATTGTATTTATCTAATTCAAATTTCAAGGCAGATCCCAGTCTTAGGTTTGTTGGAATAAATTCTTTTTCATCATCGGTGGTGTAACTTATTTTTGAACCTATGTTTGAAATGTTCATTCCCCAGGACCAAATCATGTCCTTACGATTTCTTCTGAATTTTGTCTGGTAATAAACCGAAATATCAGCTGCAAATGCATTTCCTGCTTTTGTCTCAACTCCTGCTACATATTGCGATTGGGTAAGATCTGATCTTATATATCTAAATGCAATACCTCCAGAAAGATTATCCGATAATTTTCTGGAATATGCAAAGTCCAATGCCCATTCGTTTGGGTTTTGTGCTTGAGGAATAGATTCAGCACCTTCCATAAAAATGATTTGTCCAAGAGAAAAATATCGAAGAGAAGCCGCAATAACCTGATTTTTATCCAATCGATAATATCCAGTAAGGTAGGCAAGACTCATATCATCTACTAAATCTCTTAGCCAAGGAGTGTAAGAGGCGGCTATTCCATAATTTCCATCAATCATACTAAATTTTGCGGGATTCCAGTGCATTGAATTTGCATCTGGCGAGATCGCCACACCTGCATCACCCATAGCTCCAGCTCTGGAATCTGGTGTGATAGTTAAGAATGGCACTGCTGTAGATACATAGTTTGCTCCGGATGTCGAAGTTTGCGCGAAGATACCTTCTGTTTTTGAAAATAATAAAACAGTTAAAAAAATAGTGATTAAAGTTAGTCTGTAATTCATAACATTGATAAGTAATAAGTCTGCAAATATATTCAAATAACTTTTAATGTTGCTTTTTATTATTTTAAGATCACTAATTTTTGAAATTTATTAACCACTTTTCCATCATCGGCTCTTACCTTTACACGATAGAAGTAAACTCCACGACCAATAGTATTCCCAAAATCATCTTTTCCATCCCACGAAATAGGACCAACTCTTGTTCCTGAAGAATTAATATTTGTTTCTATGGTTTTTATTAATTTACCTGAAATTGTGAGTATTTGAATTAATACATCAAGTTCACGTGATGCTTGATTGTGCTCAAAATAAAATCCAGTATTAGTGGTGAAGGGATTTGGGTAATTCAATAAGTGTTTAATTACCAAATCGGAGGATTCTGAAACAACAAAGCTAAGACTATTCTCATTAGAATTATTAACATTGTCCCATACTTTCAATTGTAATTCATGTTCTCCACTTTCTAAATCAGATAAGCGGTAAGTGATTTTCCCTTTCTGATAATTATCTAAATCGGATTCATAAAAATCATTTAATTTTATTGTATTGTCTGTGTTCTGATCCAGAGTTGCTATAATATCATGTCCAATAGTATTACCAACCGTATTTATTCCACTGGAATCTTGAACAATAGCAAGAAGGAGAGGGTTAGAATCTGTCATGCCTCCTTGACTAAACTGGTCATCATTCATGTATAATTTAATATCAGGTCCGATTTTATCGTTTATTGCATTTGGGTTAGTTCCACCGATAACTATATTATCTGTATATCCCGCCGCATCACTATTTGTACCCGCCGCATAATAAAGAATTTTACCAAATCCATACTGATAATTTATGTCTTTTGGAACAAAAAATGTAAAATCGAAATTACCGTTTATAATACTCGCTTTACCTTTATATAAGATATTAGTTTGCGAAGTATATGTAAAGGGGTTACCATCATTTCCTCTTGTGCTTTGCAAGTTGGCTTTATCAAATATTGTAGAGAAAACAGTTCCATTAAATGTATTTATATTTTCATTGTTCTTAGTACGGATAGTTCCTGATATTTTTACCTTACTTAATGCTTTCAAAGTGTCAGTTGGTTGTGAAATATCAATATCATTAATTTTAAGCGTTATTGCTTTATTTCTGGGATAGTTAAGCCGTAGGGCGGGATCACCTAAAAGGGTGAAATTTCTTTTATTAATACCAGAGGCAGTTTCATTTTTTGTTTTTCGCATAATGTCACCCAAACGAATGGGTTCGCCCTTGCTATTAATATCAAAAACATGATTATAAAAGTTTTGATTCAAACTGAAATTTGGAGAAGAAAAAACCAATCTAGTAGTTGTGAATAACCCAATTCCACCACCATTATCGCGAAGAAAAATCATTTCTCCTGCTGATAATTTTTTGTAATTATCGAATCTGCTAAATTCACATGTAGCAGTCATGAATAACGGAAGTTTATCTGGGTTTTTCCAGCTTAATATATCATCTAACATTAAAATATGCTCATGAGCCAAGCCATTTTCATTACCATGTCCCGTATAATTCATGATTAAGGTTCCATGATTTATGCTACTGTTAATTTCTTGATTTACATCGGGATATGTTTGTCCGGCAGAACTGCTTATTTGTTCATAATCATCTAGGAATATACGCTGAATGTCGTATTGTGGCTCTTCGCTCTCGACTTTTACTGCCAATCGATTTGCATCGCGCATATGGGTGTTATTGTCTTCATCATCTCCAATGAAACAGAGTCTGCTTCGCCAATCTCCTTGAATTGACTTGGAGTAATTTATTATTTTGGAAGTTACAATCTTTGCTTCTTCATCAGTGTTGACTGGCAATCTGCCAATTCCAATATCTACCATTCCTGTTGCCTCACCTTCATCATCATCAAGTAGTCCGAAAAAATCATCAGTTACAAAGGATTGGGTAGGACTTAATGAATTTTCAGATTGATAAGTTAGTATTTGGTTGGTGTTGTTCTCACTTTTCAATTTATTGTCAAAGGATCCATCTCCAAAAAGAAGCAGATATTTGGGTATGTCTGCATTATTAGCAGCCTTATCGTAAAGCATTTTAAGAAAATTGCGAATTGCAGACACGTCGGGTGTTCCCGATGAAAATTCATTGTAAATTATTTCCGGGCTCGTAACCAAAACTCGTAAAAGGTCTTGATTTTTGTGAAACTCTGCAATTTGATTTGCATAGGAGGAAAATTTATCAGGACTTATGATTATTAGATCCTGTGGACCTATAGCATGTAAATTTTGATTTGCTATTATTCCTATAACTTTTGGTGATGGAAAATTTCCTTCCGGATTGAAAATCACAAATTCTTTTAGCTGACTAGTACTTGTATTAAACTGAGCTTGATTTCCATTCATTATAATGGGAATTTGTTTTATTCCATTTGGATCGGTTACATCCCAAACAATATTAGATGCATTTACATTTTGAATTTGAAATTGACTTATTATTCCAGTCCCGATTGTTTTACTGTCACGAAAAGCCATTTGATCGTTGATGAATAATAATTTCCTTCGCGCATTCACCCTAAGATAATCCAACCATGCAATTGACGAAGGGGAGCTTTTTTCATAAGTCAAGTTTAATTGAAAACTATCATTTCCAGGACTGAAATTTAAAAAGTGCTTTTCTTCCAAAGATGCATAAATAGAGGTATAACTGCTTGTGTTTACTGAGGGCATGTTTACTTCACCGATATTTGTGCTTTCTGAGGATAACACGAATTTGGTATTAGAAGCCGATCGTGCAGCCAAGCGTGTAGTGATTTGAATGGGAACAGAAGTGTCAAGATGATCAAATTTAAAATTAAAAGTATAACTAGTGTTAATGTCAAATTCTTGACCAAGCCATAGGCGACCGGATTGTAATAGGTTAATTTTATCCTTATCAATTAACCTATAATCATCAAAATCTGTCACTTTATTTGTGAAAGAAGATTCCGTATTTTCTAAAGGAATAATACTAGGATTTCCTTGATCAGAACTTATAAAATAATAAGATTGAGTAGAGTAAAGATGATTTTTATGAATGTATTCTTGATAATTGGAATCATATTTCCATGTAAGTGGACCTTGTGCATAAAACAGCAGGTAGTCTCCGGAATTGAATACTCCATCATTTCCAAAATGGAAGTAAATAGGAATAAGAGGTAAATCGTCGGGATGAATTGCTGAATTTGTTTTTGGAAGCATTCCTCCATACCCATAAATTCGTACTTGAGCAGGATTAGATATACCCATATCAAGCAGTTGATCGTATGTTATTTTATGGATGGATGTTGTATCGACCGCTACTTTAATCCATTTTCCAGATTGAAGGATTGAATTTGATAAATAGGATTTTTGAACGATGGAAGACTTAGTTTTTCCTTGTTTTATTAACCGTAATTTAAAACGGACTAATTTTTCATATTGCCCAGTATTTTTATTTTTTCTAATTGGAATGAATCGAATTTGTTCATAATTTACTTTTTTAATTAAAACCCCTTTTATTGTGAGGTTTAAAAGATTGATTCCAGTTTTATTTTGCAAAATCTGGCTTTCTGTGGAACTTAACAGTTTAAATTCCGTATCCAATAACTCAACACTAAAAATATCGTTCTTTGATCCTGTTTTTTTGAGCCATGAAAATTCTGGTAACCAGCTGTTTTTCTGCTCAATTGAGGCTCCGTTGAAGCTAAGTGTTTTTATCTCTTGACCATTTGTTTGGAATATGGAAGTTTTACTCCATGATAATTCAAATTGCTCTAAATCTTGTGCAATTGCGCTTATATTAAGGAAAGAAAGTAGTATTAAAATTGAATATCGCATTATGCATTAGGCTTGTTAAGGTTATTTTATATGGAATATGGAAATATATACAAAATAAATAGAACTTAATAAAAAGGCGATAAATCAGGCATTGATATCAATAACTTGTTATTTTTAAATATATATAACTGATTAGTTTGGAGTGGTTTAAAATATTTTGGTAGAGTTGGAAATTTAGAATTATAAATTTCGTCTGTGATCAAATTTAAATTTGTTAAATAATTAGTGAAAAAACTAAAATTAAATACAATAAGTTCTATACACTTTTAGTTATATTTGTTGAGTTAAGTATTTTTGAAGATTAATTACATTCAATCTATTATGAAACTAAAACCTAGCATATTTCTTGCTGTTTTTGCTGCCACACTTATGGTTTTTCCTTCCTGTTCGAAAGTGAAAAAACTTGTAGGTAAAAGCGAAAAGTCTACGACTACAGGTTGGGCATATAATGATCCTGATAATGGTGGTTTTGAGTACCACAGTGGTTATCAGCAATCAACTGGACCTGGATTAAAATTTATTCAAGGTGGAACATTTACTATGGGAAGAACCCAGGAAGATGTAATGTATGATTGGAATAATATTCCAAGAAGAGTAACAGTACCATCTTTCTATATTGATGAAACCGAAGTTCGTAATATTGATTATTTGGAATACTTACATTGGGTGAAACGGGTTTATGTTTCGTATCCTGAGGTTTATAAAAAAGCTCTCCCGGATACTTTGGTGTGGCGTAATGAATTAGCTTATAATGAGCCATATGTGAATAATTATTTGAGACATCCTGCTTATGCAGAATATCCTGTTGTTGGTATTTCATGGGAGCAGGCAGTTGATTATTGCGAATGGAGAACAAATCGTGTAAATGAGAGGATTTTAATAGATAAAGGTATTCTTAACGATGATCCAACACAGCGAGACGAGAATAATTTTAATACAGAAGCATATTTAGCAGGACAATATGAAGGTGCAGTAAACAAAAATCTAACAGATTTAGATCCTGATAATGAGGAGCGTCATGTGCGTTGGAGTGATGGAATGTTGTTACCAAAATACAGATTACCTTCTGAAGCGGAGTGGGAATATGCAGCCACAGCTTTAATTGGTAATTCGGAAGAGGAAAGAATCACAGATAAAAAGATTTTCCCATGGAATGGCCACTGGGTGAGAAATGATCAAAAAAAGTATAGAGGTCAGATGATGGCTAACTTTGCACGAGGACGTGGTGATTATATGGGAACTGCGGGTGCATTAAATGATGCTGGTGATATTACCGTACCGGTTAATTCATTTTGGCCAAATGATTTTGGATTATACTGTATGGCAGGAAATGTAAGTGAATGGGTTGCTGATGTTTATCGTCCTATGTCTCCTGAGGATATTGCTGAATTCAATCCATATAGAGGAAATGTTTTTAAGACTCCTGTACGTGATGAGGAGGGCAATATAGCAGAAAAGGATAGTTTGGGAAGAATAAGATATCGAAACCAACGCGATGATGAATTAGTTGGAAGAGAAAACTATAAAACTGCAGATAACAGAAATTTCGATGATGGAGATGTTGCTTCTAGTATAGTTACTGATTACGAATGGAATAATCCAGAGCATCAAAAAGCAGGTTCTAGTCGTATGTATGTTCAAGGAAGAGGACAGGGTGGAAGTGATTTTAGTTCTTTGGTTACTGATGAATCAAGAGTTTATAAAGGTGGTTCATGGAAGGATAGAGCTTATTGGATGGCACCAAGCGCTCGAAGATTTTTAAATCAAAAGGAATCAAGAGATGATATTGGATTTAGATGTGCAATGACTCATGTAGGTCATCCTTCTAATAGAAAAACAAAATAAGAGAATATTATTTATATTGGAGCCCCATCTGTAAAAGGATGGGGTTTTTTGATGGAAATTATTAATTTCGTTATTTCATTATAACTCAGATATTATATGCAATTGTCTAACATTTATAGTCTTTATCGTAAATTTCCAATCATTGTTACTGATTCTCGGAAAATTGCACCCAATTCCATATTTTTTGCTTTAAAAGGAGATAGTTTTAATGGTAATTATTTTGCGAGTTCAGCTATTGAGAAAGGATGTGAATATGCTATTGTTGATGAAGAAGAATATGTTTTGGATGATAGATTTATATTGGTGGATGATGTGTTAGTATGTTTACAGGAATTGGCCAGGAAACATAGAAAAGAATTGGGGATTCCTATTTTGGCAATTACGGGTACAAATGGTAAAACTACAACAAAAGAATTGTGTAATGCTGTTCTTCAAAATAAATTTGAAACTTGTGCAACTCAAGGGAACCTTAATAATCATATTGGTGTTCCATTAACTTTGCTTTCGATGAATGAGCAGACAAAATTTGGAATTGTTGAAATGGGAGCGAACCACCCAAAGGAGATTCATAACTTATGTGTGATAGCTGAACCTAATTACGGCATTATTACTAATGTTGGGAAAGCACATTTAGAGGGCTTTGGTTCCATGGAAGGTGTTAAAAGAACAAAGAAGGAGTTGTATGATTATTTGAACTCGACAAATGGTACTGCATTTGTTAATATTGAGAATTCGTCGTTATTAGGATTGCTGAATAAGAATCAAAAGTATATTGCATATGGTAATTCCGAACATGCTAATAGTAAGGCAAGATTCTTACAAGCAGATCCATATTTAGTTCTGGAATTAAGATCCGAAATTGGTAAATTATATATTAAAACAAAATTGGTCGGTTCTTATAATTTTGAAAATGTTGTAGCAGCCGTTGCAATTGGCCAATATTTAAATATAGATGAATTGGAGATTAAAAAATCAATTGAAAATTATGTCCCAACTAATAATCGTTCTCAGCTGTTAAAGACTGATAAGAATGTATTGTTTTTAGATGCATATAATGCGAATCCAACAAGTATGAAACTAGCAATTGAGAATTTTGCTAAAATGCCTTTGAAAAATAAAATTTTAATATTGGGAGATATGTTGGAATTAGGAATTGAAGCAGAACAAGAGCATAAGGAATTGTTGAATTTATTGGTGGAAAAAAAGTTAGATCAGGTTTATTTGATAGGAGAAATTTTTAGTAAAGTTAATAATGTGACTCATTATCTTACTTTTAAAAGCACATTAGAATTTGCTTCCATTTTGGGATCTTTTGATTTCAATGATAAAAATATTCTAATAAAAGGTTCACGAGGAATAGCATTGGAAAAATTAATAGAAAGACTATAAATGATGGAATTGGCTTGGATTTATTTAGTAGTTGCTGGATTGTTTGAAGCTATTTGGGCAATTGGTTTAAAATACGCGCAGGGATTTACAAAGTTATGGCCAAGTATCATCACTATTATTGCCATGGGAATTAGTCTGTATTTTTTGGCACTAGCAATTAAAAGTCTTCCTGTTGGCACAGCATATGCTGTTTGGACTGGGATAGGAGCTTTTACTACCGCTGTTTTAGGGATAGTTTTATTTGGAGAACCTACTCATTTCGCCAGAATTTTTTTCATGTTGTTATTATTAATAGCAATAATAGGATTGAAATTTACAGCAAAAGCATAGTCGGTACTAAAAATCAATTTGCGTGAAGGATCTTTTCTTTCTGATATAATAATCTACGATAATACTTTTGGAATAAATTTCTTTATGTGCTTGTGAAATTAAATAAGGGATTAGTATTTTCCGCTTAATTCGTAGTTTTCCTATCATTTTATAATAGGATAAATGAGCTTTGAAGACAGCGCTGAAATAGGAAAACTCTCCTGATAAAAGAAATTTGAAAGCAGCTATACCGTCAAGAATCATTCTAGTTATCATGATTTTATAAAAAGAATTAGGATTTAGGTTTTTGTGTAACATCATCAGACTATTTTTGAAATTCAAAAATAATTTTTTAGAACTTTGCTTCGGTAAGCTTGCTCCACCAACATGATAAACACATGATTTTGGTTCAATTACTATTCTAAATCCTCTGTTTTTTATTCTCCAGCACATATCTATTTCTTCCATATGAGCAAAAAAGTCGGCATCTAATCCTCCTACCGCCTGATAGATTTCTGATCTAATAAATAAAGCTGCACCACTAGCCCAGAAAATATCTTTACAACTGTCATACTGCCCATTATCATTTTCTATCTGATCTAAAATTCTCCCACGACAGAAAGGATAGCCTAGATAATCAATAAATCCACCAGCAGCTCCAGCATATTCAAATTTAGTTTTATCATAAAAGGCTTTGATTTTTGGCTGTGCAGCTGCAATGTTTTTATCTTTTTCGAATAGATTATAAATTGGTTGAAGCCAATTTGGGCTTACTTCAACATCTGAATTTAATAAGACAAAATAACTATGTTTTAGATTCTTTAAAGCTCTGTTGTAGCCTTCCGCAAATCCATAGTTTTTATCAAGAGTGATAATTTGTAAATCGTGATATTCATCTTGTAGAAAGGCTATAGAATCATCTGTAGAGGCATTGTCGGCAATAATTATTTCAGCCCATTCCTGTTTTGAATTTGCAACTACGGAGGGAAGAAACTTTTTAAGAAGATCTTTTCCATTCCAATTTAGTATAACAACAGCTAATTTATTCATTCAATTTATCTTTTATGCTTCCATCTCTTGTGTGACCAAAGCCAATAAGCAGGTTCCGATTTGATTATTTCCTCTAATACTCTGGTATGTTTTTCTGTTATTTCAAATTCATTAGTTTGCTTTGGCTTATCAAAAAGAGGAATAAATTCCACTTCATAATAGCCACGCTTAATTTTTCGCATGTAAACATACACAACCGCTTGATCCATCTTTTTGGCAATCCTCTCTGTTCCCTGTAAAATTGGGGTGTCCTGATTTAGAAAATTAGTCCAGTAATGAATGTTTCTCTTATTTGGTGTTTGATCTCCAATGAACGCAGTAATGGTAAATATATTCTGATTTCGATAGGATAACATGCTACGTAAAGTGTCTTGCTTTGTCAGAGTTTTAGCCCCAAAACGCTCCCTAATTCGAATATACATTTTATCGAATACCTTATTGTGAAGAGGTTTGTATATTGGTAAAAATAGGT
>Ga0209013_10002270_pt1 | contig 17467 bp, 25 predicted proteins | sample Cruoilmetagenom2_FD_187291 | JGI IMG/M metagenome (GOLD analysis project Ga0209013, IMG submission 187291) | Oil polluted marine microbial communities from Coal Oil Point, Santa Barbara, California, USA - Sample 2 (SPAdes) (version 2) | ecosystem: Environmental > Aquatic > Marine > Oil seeps ...
TCGCAACCAATTAATGCAATTAGGTGATTCAGTTCCAAACATGCAAGAGCTGATGGAAGACAACACCAAAATTATCGAGTATTTCGAAGGTGGCAAAGTTAAAAAAATAGCAGTTCCAATTAAATCTGTTAAATCAGCCGACAAGCCCAAAAAAGAAAAATTTGAGCCTATTTTAACGGTTGAAAAATATAAGGAACTGAAAGAAATAGGGCTTAAAGATGCAGACATCATAAGTGAATTCAAGATGACACTCAATCAAATGAGCTACTGGAAGAAAAAGAATGACTTAGTAGGAATTGTAGTTCCAGGCGGTAGAGGTCCTAAAAAATCGAATACAGAAAAGAGTGAAGAGGGTGTGAGTGAAGCTACTGTAACGGATGTGGTTATCGATTATAAACGAGAATTGAATGAAGCTCTTCTAAAAATTAAAGAACTAGAAAACGAGATTGGTAGAAAGGGTATCGCATCACTGGATCAAATTGAACGCAATAGCCAATTAATGGACCAATTTTCAAAATCCCAAGAGTCCGAAAGAAAAGCCATTCAGGAGCTTATTGAATTCCAAGATGAATACAGAAAGCTTGAGGTTGATTACCGTAATCAGTCCACTGAATTAGAGCGTTTTAAAAAGATGTTGGAACGATTGAAGCACACGGAACAAATAAACGTTTGGCTCATGGAACAGCATGTAGGCATGGTTAAACAAGCAGATGAGGTGTTTGATCGATGAATCTAGCGAAGTTATTTGAGATTCAGAGAATTTTAGATGAACGGATTCTTGAGCAACATCCTGAATTAAAAGTACAAGAAAATTTAGATTGGAAAGTTCTTGCCTTACAAGTTGAGCTAGGTGAATGTGCGAATGAATGGCGAGGATTTAAGAAGTGGAGCACTAATCAGCAACCTTCTAAAATTATTCACACAACTGAAAGTGCAACAACAGAAAACGCTGTGTTTTATCAATGTGGTGATGATGGATGCGAAAAAAGATTTTACGAAGGGGACAACCGATTGAATTACCTCTTCGGAGAAAATGATGAAGATTGTCCAGCATGCGAAGATGGTTTGTTATACGCATTCCGTAAAAAGAATCCTCTTCTGGAAGAATACGTAGACTGCTTACATTTCATCTTGTCGATAGGATTGGAAATGGAACTAATAAACACTGATATAAGCGAGAGAAAACAATTAACAAACCGAAATGTTACTCGAGTATTTTCCGATTTGATGTTAGCTGCAGGTACACTGGTTTTCACAGATTGGGACAAACCGCACAATTATGGAACGGTGTTACATGGATTTATATATTTAGGAGAATTACTCGGATTCACATGGGAACAAATCGAACAAGCCTATTACGACAAAAACGCTATAAATCACAAACGTCAGTTAACAGGATATTAAGCCATGATCCACATGATTACTACTCTCTTTAAAAAAGACTTAGTCGTATGTGGTCACATGAATAAACAAGAGATTGCTAGTTTGAAAGGTGAAGGTTGGCGAATTGAAAAGCCAAACACCAATAAAAATGGTATCTCAGTAAGAAGTTCAAAGGATGGTGGCAAATGAGTACTTGTAAACGTTGTAACAGACCGTTAAAGACACAAAAGTCTATGGATGTAGGTTATGGTCCCATATACAAAAGAAAGCATGATGAGGCAGAAGAAGAGTTTCTGAAACGTCAGATCACGATAGATGATGAGCTAGCTTATAAAGAAAAAACAAAATTATAACATGAGGGGCTCCATGCCCCTTTAAGGAGTGGCAACATGAACTTGTTATTTGAAATACCGGGAAATATTCAACCTCAAGAGAGGCCTCGTTTCTCTACCTATGGTGGTCATGTAAGAGCTGTAGATCCCATAAAATCAAGAGACTTTAAGCACTTTGTAAAAATGGTTGCTGCAGAACATGCACCAGCTGCATTAATTGAAACTGAAATTCATTTGTATGTCGATATATACAGGACAATACCAAAATCATTTAGCAAAAAGAAGCGTGCTGAAGCTATATCAGGTGGTTTAAGACCAACTAAAAAGCCTGACCTAGATAATCTGGTCAAAGGAATTAAAGATGGTTTAAGTAAAGTCATTTGGCAAGATGATGCACAAATAGTGGAAATGACAGTTCGAAAATTCTATTCAGAGAATCCTCGGGCGGTTGTGAAATTGGACTGGTGAGGATAAAAAGTAAATAATTCATTCGAAATATTGTGAGTTATCCACTATTATATCGCTCGAAGATAAAGAAACCTCAAGTGGAGAATCTACATTTAGAGTTAATGAGATTTCGAATGGATATGAATCTTCAAACTGGTGGCCATCACCATTAGTAAAGTCTCTATCAGAGCCGAATTGATGATTTACATCTACAGAGCCAGAAACCTCAACTGATAAATCCGAAGAGGATATTTCTGTTACTTTTATGGAACTAATTGTTGAACCATCAACCCAGTAATGCGTTGCTAGAATATCAATATCATTTATTATATCGTCAGTCAAACACTCAGATATTTGGTAATGTAGATTTTCTTCAAGAGTTTTAGTAATAATTGAGCGAACTTCATCAATTGTTAAAAGAAAACAATTTAGAGCAGTAAGTGTATTTTCAACCATATCAAAACCTTGTTCCTCTTCTTGGTAGTACACTTTTTCATTAATGTGAGTATATTTATTTAATTTGTTAATCACTTGATTTAGAGTCTTTATTTCATCTGCGAAATTAAATTCTAAATCATCTTTTATAAATTTATCAGATAGTCCACCTTTTATAGCATATATCATTCGTTGGAGCCTTGTTATATCTGAATCTCCTTCAGATGTTGGTTCTTCATACCATTCACAATTTTTAACTTCTTCATCAGGTGCTAAGGTATGGAATATGTCTCTTGTTAACTCTCTTATATTAGTAGCAAAGTTGCTGAATCTCGTTTTGATTTTAGGATGTTTAAGGATTTCAATTGAAGAAACCATGATATCCTGTTGAAATTCTGTTTCAAGGCGGGCATGAATGGAGCTAGTTAGTTCATTAAACATTGGTTTCCTCCTGAGTTCATTATATATCTAGCATATCACGGCTCTAGTTATATAAAAATAGTTCTTTCAAATGGGCATAAGAAAGAAGGGGGAATTAGGGAAGAAAGCACTTATAGAAGCGTTCGGTTGATAAAAATGGTTATTCTTAAACGTTCACCTTTAACAAAATTGAGACGAATCAATGAATTAGAAAAGGAAAATGAAAATGCCGATCACTGAAGATTTTACGAGTTTGCAAGAATTGCAGTTTTTGAAGATGATCACATCGAATTTGGTTCCAGTGGAAATCCTCAAAGAAAAGAAGGGCGTTGCTACTTTGATTAAGTGCAATGGTCAGCAATATGTGGTGCAGCATCCTTCGCATATTAGGAGTAATCAGAACTTGAAAAGGAAAGCGGAGTGAAAGAATGATTAACCGTGTCGTATTAGTCGGAAGGCTTACGAAAGATGTAGACCTTAAATATACTCCTTCTGGAGTGGCAATGGCCCGTTTGACATTAGCAGTCAATCTAACATTTACAAATCAACAGGGGGAAAAAGAAGCTAACTTCATTAACTGTCTCGTTTGGAGAAAGCAAGCAGAGAACGCAGCTAATTATTTAAGTAAAGGAAGTTTAGCGGGGGTTGAAGGGCGTATTCAGACAGGGAGTTATGAAGGGCAAGACGGAAAACGTGTATACACTACAGATGTTGTTGCAGATAGCGTGCAATTCTTAGAACCAAGGAATGGAAAGGCTTCACAAAACAATGCGTCTACATCTCAACCTCAGCAGAATTACACTAGAGTGGATGAAGAGCCTTTTGAAAATAGTTCTTGTCCAGTTAAAGTGCAGGATGATGATTTACCATTTTGAGTTAAAGGGGTGAAGTGATGGAAATCATTAAGAATTATGTTGATCTGTGCAGAAAGATTGATATTATCGAAATCCAGTTGTTACAAGTTGATATCGATTTAAAGTATTGGTTCGGAAGAGGTGAATTACCTTTCACTGGTACTGGTGCAGATGACTTTGGAGTGATAGCTTCGATTGGAAATCTTCAAGATTTACATGATAAGAAGCATCGTTTGCAGAAGATGGTGGATTTTTACTTGGATATTAAGAAAGAGACAGAGGACAAAATCAATCAACTTGAAGGATTGAATTATCAAATAGCTCGTATGAAGTATATTGAGAATAAAACGTATAAGCAGATTGCGGAAGAGTTAGGAAAGTCTTATGGATATATTCGGAATGTGGCTTCTCAAATGGAAAATTAGACAATAAAAAAGACACTTGATTAAAGACACTCGATTTAGTGTCTTTTTTTGTTAGAAAATAATTTTTTATATGGGAGGACTAGCATAACTTTTGGCGAATATTGTTATAAGTATTAAAAAACAGTATTAAAGGTGGAATTATAATTGATATCTGAAAGTTATAAAAAGAAAATAATTGACTTATTAAACAGTGATTTAGTTAGAAATGACGATTTTATACTAAATGAAAAAGAAGGTTCTGGTTATTCACTAATTATTATTTATCGGTATGACCCAGAGATAATGTTTAGCATAGAGATTGGTTATAATGGAGAACCGCAAACTGTAACTTTTGCACCAGGTAATGTACTATCTCTTGAAACTAAACGTATAAACAATGACAATCGAGTGGAAGACTTTATTAAAAAATGGGTACGGAATATTAATTTAAAAATGGCTGCCTTACCTGTTATGAGAAAAATGAGTGAGCAAGAGGAAAGTTTAAATGAAATCGAAAATATGATGAAAGGTTACTATGATGAAAGTGTTTTTAAATCTTCAGAAATTGAAGAACTTAAAACTAAACTGAATAAACTTCAAGAAAAATTTGAAGAGAAAATTAAGCGTGACTATGAGTTAGAAAGTAATAAAGAGACTATTATTTCTGAAATGAAAGATGATATAAATAGGTTAAAAGCTGAAGCAAATATTCTTACAAAAAAGAATTGGTTATTATCTTTTTATACTAAATTTCATTTACTTGCTCAAAAGCACCCTAAGTTAACAGCTCTTTTGGGCGGCATAGCATACGAGTCATTACCAGAGAGTATTAAAGATAACATTCCAGAAGATTCTGTGAATATGTTTTTGCAAACTGAGAGCATTGAAACAAGTGAAAAATAAAATATAATTATATTACACTTGAAGCTGAACAAGATATGACACTAACATGACAATCGAATTGCAAAATAAAAAAACATAATTATAATTGAAACAAAGAGACCACTTGCACGCTAATGGTGGTGTTGGTAATATACAAACTTCATATATTTATATAAGGCGCTCACTTTTTGTGGGGGTCTTTTTTTATATCTATAGAAGGAATATCCTTGAACTTTGACGAATTATGTCAGTTGAGGGGTGAAGGTGTGAGAGAAAAATATCTTACAGGATTTGCTTTAATTGTAGCAATCCTTTTCGTGATAACTAGTTGGGCACTAATGATTCAGTCCATTGGAGTAGATGATCCAAGTAAGGCCACCATAGTAGGTGGTATTTTAAGTATGTTTGGTGGTCTGTTAGGAGCAATAGGCGCTTACTTCATAGCAGTTCAACAAATCAATAAACAAAAAGAGATTCTTGAAAAAAAAGATGTTGAAGAAAATAGAGCATTCATTATTCTAGAGGAATTTAACGCAAAACCGGGATTAGAAAATGTCATTACCAATAGCGAAAGTAGATTGATGAGTAACGAAGTTTATGAAGAGAATAGAAGAAAAAATAAAGATGATTCAATCCCTTTTTACCGTGTGCGACATGTTGGGAAATCTGAGATAATTATCGATTGTAAAATAGAGATTAATTACGATATTGAAAAACATATTACTGTCCCAAAAGAGACTATTTATTTGCACGTTATTGAAAAAGGAACTGAGATATTCCTTCCTTTGGCTTTTGCTGATAATGAAACAACCTCATATCCCAGATTGGTGAAAATTTATTATAAAACTATGAAAAATGAATCTATTCTATTCGAATATAATTTGTTTGAAAATATTCAAAAAAATATTCTACTTCGACCTGAAGAAGGACATTTGATAATTAATGAAATAAAACTACAAAAAGCTAATTGGATTTTACCTGCAAAAAGAAGGTAAGGTAAGATGAAATGAAAGACAAGATAAAATAGTATGGGAAAGCGCTTAGTTCATGGTTATTCCATTCTAAAGTATTTGGAGGTGGCAGGTGATGTGACATGATCAACTGGGAAGAAATAAAACAAGAGTGGGTAACCACAAAAATTACTTTAGCAGCATTAGCTGAAAAACACGACATCAAACTCGGTACATTAAAGAGCAGAAAGAGTCGTGAAGGATGGACAAGAGGTGCACCTATAAAAGATGCAACTAAAAAGAAAAAGGATGCAACCATTTCAAAAAGGATGCAACCAATAAAAGAACTAAATGAGCCTGTTGTTGAGTCGGATGAACTGACTGATAAACAACGGCTTTTTTGTATTTACTACATTAAGTACTTCAATGCTACGAAGGCATACCGAAAGGCATATGAATGTGCTTATTCAACAGCAATGGTTGAAGGTCATAGGCATCTAAGAAATCCTAAGATTTCAAAAGAGATAGATAGAATGAAAGAAGAACAAACAACCGAGCTCAAATTGGATATGAAATCAGTACTTCAAAAATATATCGATATAGCCTTTGCTGATATTACAGATTACTTAAAGTTTGGAAGAGAAGAAGAAATCGTTTATAACGAACGTGGAGAACCAGAGCTCGATGCTAACAGCAATGTGAAAACACAAGCCTTTAACTATATTCATTTGAATGACTCTACTGAAATAGATGGAACGATACTGACTGAGGTTAAACAAGGCCGAGATGGTATAACGGTTAAGCTTGCTGACAAGATGAAAGCACTTGATAAGCTATCCTTATACTTTGACCTCTTCCCTGATAAGTTCCAACGTGAAGTGGAAGAAGAAAAACTTAAAATTGCTCATCATAAAGCATTCGGAGCTAATGAAAGAGAAGAATATGAAGATGATGGCTTTAACGAAGCTTTAAATGCAACAACTTTGGAGGTGTGGGGTAATGACGACACCGACGAAGATTAGATATCTTTCTTTCTTTACTGAAAAGAGTAACTATAAAAAGAAACCAGCTCCTTTTAAGTTCAAACCCTTCTCTATTAAGCAGAAACAAGTCCTGACCTGGTGGAGAGAAGGTTCACCTCATAAAGACAAGGACGGCATTATCTGTGATGGTTCTGTCCGAGCCGGTAAGACGGTTGTAATGTCCCTTTCTTATGTAATGTGGGCTATGGAATCATTTAAAGATGAAAACCTAGGTATGGCCGGTAAAACAATTGGCTCATTCAGACGAAACGTTATTACTCCGTTAAAACGAATGCTAAAATCTCGTGGATATAGAGTAAAGGATCATAGAGCTGATAACTTCCTCACAATTGAATACAAAGGTGTTACAAACTCTTTCTATATATTCGGTGGTAAGGATGAAGGTTCCCAGGATCTAATTCAAGGTATTACGCTTGCAGGAATGTTCTTTGATGAAGTAGCACTTATGCCTGAATCATTTGTTTCTCAAGCAACTGCTCGTTGTTCTGTAGAAGGTTCTAAGTTCTGGTTTAACTGTAACCCTGCAGGTCCCTATCATTGGTTTAAAGAAAAATGGATTGACTTTCGTAAAGAAAAGAATATGCTGCAACTTCATTTCACCATGGATGACAATCTTTCATTGTCTGAAAAAGTGAAGGAACGCTATAAAAAGATGTATTCCGGGATATTCTATCAGCGATACATATTAGGTTTATGGGTATTAGCTGAAGGTGTTATCTATGACATGTTCAATCACAAAGAGCATGTTGTTCCAACAATAGATAGACGTTACTCTAAATATTATGTGTCAGTCGATTATGGCACTCAGAACCCTACCGTCTTCGGATTGTGGGGTTTTTGTGATGGAATTTGGTATAAGGTCAAGGAAAAACACCATAGTGGACGTGACGGTACACAGAGGACAGATAGCGAATATAGTTCCGATCTAAGAGAATTCTTGGGTAGCATTAAAGCCAAAGTTATCATTGACCCATCTGCAGCTTCTTTCAAAGCTCAACTAAAGAAAGATGGATTTACAGTGGTTGATGCAAATAATGATGTAGTCAACGGTATCCGTAAGGTTGCGAGTTCTTTAAAGAATGAATTGATCAAATACAACGATTGCTGTAAAGAGACTTTCCGCGAGTTTGCATCTTATATTTGGGACGAAAAAGCGGCAAATCGAGGAGAAGAGAAGCCGATTAAAACAAATGATCACCATATGGACTCCGATAGATATTTCGTAAATACAGTCCTGTTTGGTCAATTGAAAGCGAAAGTTGGAAATAAAGCGAAATTAGGATTGAGGTGATTAAATGGCTATTATTCGAGACAGGAATTTAATTGAGGATATTAATGATATTCCTATTGCTCTGATTGCAAACTGCATTAAAGAACATCAAGACGGGTTAGACCGCTTGGTTAAATTAGAGGATTATTACAAAGGTAAGCATGCTATTTTAGAGCGTGATCTGGGTGGAGAAGATAAAGGGCTACCTAACAATAAGCTAGTAGCTAACCACGCTAAATACATTACAGATGTCGCCACAGGCTATGTATTCGGAAAGCCTATTAAATACGAGGGGGGGCAAATAGATGAAATAACGGGAGCTTATAAAGATATTGATATTGTTTCCCATGATTCAGAGCTGTCGAAAGACCTATCTATATTTGGTATAGGATTAGAGCTTTATTTCATGTCAGGTGATGAGGTCCCAATTCCAAAAGTTACTGTTATAGATCCACGACAAATTTTCCTTGTCGTAGATGATACAGTGGAATATAAATCAATATTCGGAGTGCATTATTATGAGAAAAGAGACATAGAAAATGAGGTTGCTGGGTGGAAAATAAACGTTTATACACAAGATCTAATAGTTTCGTATTCTGGTGAAGATTTAACTGACTTTGCCATGACTGACATAAATAAGCATTTCTTTGGTGCTGTACCAGTTGTAGAATTCTGGAACAATGAAGAGCAACAAGGCGACTTTGAGCAACAAATAAGCCTAATGGATGCTTATAACCTTCTCCAATCTGACCGTGTGAATGACAAAGAGCAATTAGTAGATGCTTTATTAAAAGTTTCCGGTGTTTCTTTTGGGGATGATGAAGAAGAAATTTCTAAGACAGCTAGGATGCTTAAAAAACATAAGATTCTCGAACTGCCAGATAATGCTGATGCTAGTTGGTTAGTAAAACAATTAAATGAGACAGAAGTAGAGGTGTTAAAAGATGCTATTAAGTCTGATATCCATGAGTTTTCGATGGTCCCAAATCTAACGGATGAAAACTTTGCATCTAATAGTTCCGGTGTTGCCATGAAATATAAGTTATTCGGCTTAGAGCAATTGGCAGTTATTAAAGAGCGCTATTACATCCAGGGGTTACGTGAACGATTGAAGCTATTTGCTAACATTTTAACGGTAAAAGCCAAAGCAGTTAATGTATCAAACGTGATTATTACAATGATTCGTAATCTTCCTGAGAATGAGCTAACTATCCAAGAACTTGTATCTCTTATTGGGTTAGTAAGTAATGAAACACTTCTTTCCCTTCTTCCTTTTGTTGAGGATACTACAGAAGAAATTAAGAAGCTTAAAAAACAACTCAAAGAGGATTTAGAACGCACTAAGGAAGAATTCGGATTCCCTATTGTTCCTCCAGAGGATGTGACAGGTGATGAATCAGAGGAGTAATAGGTATTGGGATAAACGTTCGATGGAGCGCATGGCTGAGTATCATCGTTCTGCTGATTCAACCGTTAGAACTGTTACAAATGCTTATGATAAGGCTCAAAAGGATATTGAGATTGAAATTAATAAGATATTTAGGACCTTCAGTAAGAATGGCCAACTAGATCCAACTGAGGCTAGAAAAATATTGAATCAACGTATCCCTAACCCGCTCCTTAAAATGGCTAAGAAAACTTATCCGAAAATTAAGGATGAAAAAATACGTCGATGGCTTTTAACGAGAATGAACGCTCCTGCTTATCGAGCGAGGATTACTCGTTTAGAAGCACTGAAAGAACAAATTTACTTGCAGTCTAAAGTAATTGCAGATGTGGAAATTCAAGCAACAACTAAAGGATATATGAAAACTACAAATGAGGCCTATTACCGTACTATGTATGACATTCATAGAGGTTTGGGAGTAGGTTTTGAATTTGCTAGTCTTCCTAACCAAGTAATTGAAACAATTATTAAGAATCCCTGGAGTGGTAAACAGTTCTCTGAACGTATTTGGGCTAATACTGAGCAACTAGCTGACAATATAACAGAGGTAATTACAGCAGGATTTATGAATGGTGTAGGTATTCATAAGATGGTTTTAGATCTATCCGAACGGATGAATGTAGGAAGACATGTAGCTAATCGCTTAGTTCGTACTGAAACAACCTACATGGCAAATGCAGCTGAAATGGAAAGTTATTTAGAAGCTGAAATAGACGAATATATGTTCATTGCTACCATGGACTTAAGAACATCAACAAAATGCCAACAGCAAGATAAAAAGGTGTACAAAACGAAGGATGCGAAGCCTGGTGTTAATATGCCTCCGATGCATACTTATTGTAGGTCAACGACTCGTGCTTTTTTTGGACCCGATACTCTTAAAAACATTCAGAGAAGAGCAAGGAATCCTATAACAGGTAAGAATGAGTTGGTTCCTGCTAGTATGGCTTATCCAGAATGGATTGAGAAGTATGGTCAAGCTGCTTAAATATAAGCGGCTTTTTATTATGCATTAAAGGCGGTGAGTGAATGGTTGAAGTGTTAGAAGTTATTTATAGCCATCCTTGGCTAACAACGTTGTGGTTATTAATTTTAGTGTTGCCATTAGTTGCATTAGCTGAAAGGAAGTGATCCATTATCTCCGAGTTATCGGTTAAATAGCAATTGTCCAAAACGTGCTGATGACGCTATAAAAGGTGCATGGAAAACAGCCGACGGGCGTTAAACGGCGGAGGTATTTATGAACTATATTATGTTGTTAATTTCATTCTTCAAATCGATATTTGTTTCTAAGGTACCAACTGTTTTAAAACCAGTCTTACCTTTACGTTTGAACATCCAGTACTTTGCTGATCCAACTGAACCTCCTACAGACCCTGTAGACCCACCGGCTAATCCACCGACTGACCCACCTACCAAAGTGGAGTTTACAAAAGAACAGCAGGATGAACTAGATCGCATTCTTAAAGAACGTCTTGGCAAAGACAGAGTTAAGTGGGAAAAAGAATATCAGAAGAAATTAGGTGACGCCAAGACCGAAGCTGAGAAGTTAGCGAAAATGAATGCAGATCAAAAGGCAGAATATGAATCGAAGAAACGTGAAGACGAAATTACCAAACGAGAAAGTGAAATTACTCGTAGAGAATTACGCGCTTCCGCTCTTGAAACTCTAGCTGAGAAAGGCCTACCTAAACAACTCGCTGAGATTCTAGTGTTTACCGATGCAGAATCAACAAATACGAGCCTTGATGCAGTGGAAAAAGCTTTCCGTGAAGCTGTTGAAGCCGGAGTAAATGAACGTCTTAAAGGTACACCTCCAGGTGGCGGTGGAAGTAAAACTACTACAACAAGTGTTGGCGCAAACTTTGCAAAAACGCTAAATGAAAAAAGTAAGTCAGCAACAACGACATTATGGGATTAAGAGAGGAGAATTTTAATGTACGTATCAAAAAAAGAAACAGCTCAACAAATTAACTTTTTAGCAAGTGCTCGTTTTCAATCGTTCACTACGCAAGTGGAACAAACAGGGGTAGTAGCTGATGCAAAGGGCCGTAAAATCGTGAAGGCAGGAACAATCTTACCTGCAAATGATGCAACAGCTAAAGGTATTTTATTAACTGATACTGATGTAACAGAAGGACCGCAACCAGGGGCCTTACTAGTGGAGGCTTATATCCTTGAACAACGTCTTCACACGGCTCCTACTTCAGAAGCTAAAACAGCATTAAAAGAAATCAAATTTCGCTAATTAAACTAACTAAAAGAAAAGAGGAATCACCATATGCCGAGCGTATTAGATCTATTTAATCAAAATGAAGTATTAAACTATCAACAAAATCGAGAGTATACACCACTTTTAGGAGCTACATTATTCCCAGAGGTGAAGAAACAATCTCTAGAATTCGATTTAATCAAAGGGGCAGGACGTACACCAGTTGTCGCTTCGGTTCATTCTTTTGATACAGAGGCAGAAATCGGTTCTCGTGAAGCAAGCAAAATGGCATTAGAGGCTGCGTTAATCAAACGTAAAATGCAATTAACCGAGAAAGAAATAGTTGCTCTAGAAAGTCCCCGTAATACTGCAGAACAACAATACTTAATGCAAAACGTATACAACGATGTTGATGTATTAGTTGCAGGTGTTAATGCACGTGTTGAGCAAATGCGTATGGAGGTTCTTGCAAAAGGAACATTAACACTTGCAGAAAATGGTTTGGATATCGTTATTCCATACAATGTTCCAGATGAAAATCAAGAAGCATTGTCTGGAACAGATTTATGGACAGACCCAGCTGCTAAACCAATCGAGGATATGATTCGTTGGGCTACTGGAATGGCAATTACCCCTACTAGAGTGTTAACATCTAACTCAATTTTGGCTGCTATTCTTACGAACCCTAATGTTAAATCAGCAATATTTGGAACAGGTTCAGGACGTATTCTTTCTGTAGGAGAATTGAATACATTCTTAGAAAGTATGCAATTACCTAAAATTGCAACTTATGATGCGAAATTCCGAAAGCAAAATCCAAATGGAACGTATACTACTCATCGCTATTTCCCGTCAAATGCTTTCGTTATGTTCGGTGATGGTGCTCTTGGTGAAACGTTATTCGGACCAACTGCAGAAGAAATTCGTTTGACTCGTGATCCATCAATTGAAACGAGCAAAATCGGGAACGTGCTTGCAATGGTTTATGAGGAAAATGTAGATCCAGTATCAACTTGGACTAAAGCGGTAGCAACTGCTATTCCGTCATTCCCAGCTGCAGATGAAGTATTCCAAGCGCAACCAATAGCATAAAGGAGGCAATCAAATTGAAAAAAGTAGAAGTAATCAATGTTCCTGTTAGATATAACGGAGTAACTTATAAGCGTGAAGAATCATTCGAAATGGAAGATGAACATGTAATAGAAACTCTTGTTAATGTAATTGGAGAAGTCGAACATGCACCAAAGTCATTAGAAGAAATGACTGTTCCAGAATTAAAACAGTATGCAAAAGACAAAGAAATTGATTTAGGGGAAGCTAAGAAACAAAAAGAAATTTTTGAAGTCATTCAAGCACATGAAGAGCAAAAACAAGAGGGCGACAAATAGTCGCTCTTTTTTCTTAGGAGTGATCTTATGACACAATTACAGAAACTAAGAATCCAATTGGGTATTAAAACTATCGTAGAAGATGATTCTTTACAACTAATTCTGGATGATGTCAAAGAAGATATCCTTATATGGACTAATCGAGCAACACTTCCAGTCATTTTAGAATCTACTCAACGGCAGATAGCTGTTATTCGCTACAATATGCAAGGAATTGAAGGGCAAACAAGCCATTCAGAAGGTGGTATTAGTCGTTCATTTGATGTATTACCACAATCTATTCAAAACACCCTTAATCAAAATCGCTTATTAAAGGCGGCTCGTTATGCGACTTAGAAAACGTGATTTAAAAGAGTATGTAGTTAAAAGGCGCATAAGTAAGAAGGACTCTGATGGTACTACTTATGAGGAATGGGAAGAGGATGGCCATGTCATAGAAGCTAATATACAACCTGCAGGGGGTAAGCTAATGGTTGAAATGTATGGCGAACGAATGGCATATATGCTAACAGCATTCGTTGAGAAAGAAACGGACTTGAAAGAAACAGATGGTGTTTGTGTTTATGTGTCTCCTGATAATGATCCTGACTATAAAGTTATTGCTGCACCTCCTTGGAGTTCGCATTCAGTTATCAACTTGGAGGCGATTCGCAAATGACCATTAAAGGCATGAATAGTCTTTTACGTAAAATTGATGCGCTTGGAGGCAATAGCCAAAAGGCTTTACAAACAGGTATACGGAAAGGAGCTAAGTTTGTTCAAGGGGATGCTAAAGAACTTGCTCCTGTAGGTGATAGCGGTTTACTTCGTAATAGCATTCAAGAGAAGACAGAAGTTAAATCTGGCGTTGTTGTGGGGAAAGTTTCAACAAACATCTACTATGGGCCATACGTGGAGTTTGGTACTGGACAACGAGGTGAAGGTTCCCCTTCACCACCTAAATCACCTGAGAACCTTAGTTATAGGCAAGATTGGGCAGGGATGGACGCTCAACCATATCTCTATCCAGCACTTAAGCAAAATAAAGAAAACGTGAAGAAGATTGTAAAAGAAGAATTGAAAAAAGAGATACGAAAGCTAGGTGGTAGTTGATGTATGATGCGAAACCAGAAATCAAATCACTATTAGAAGACATAGCTGGTGTATCTGTATCCGATCAATTCCCATCAAGTTCGACTAAAACACCTCATATCACTTTTAAAGAAGCTGATAACTCTAATTATCGAGCTATGAGAGAAGAAATTCAGTCAGAGATTATCATATTAATCGATGTTTGGCATACAAGGTCAACTGGAGATATCGCAAAAGAAGTTGACGAGAAAATGAATAGCATAGGTTTTCTTCGTAAATTCGCTGCTGATTTAAATGATCCTAGTGGTATGAAAAGAAAAACAATGCGCTATCGTGGCGTAGTAGATAAACGGACTAATTTAGTTCATCAATGAAGGAGAGTGTAGAAAATGGCAGGTTTATTAACAAAAGATACAACATTGAGCTATAAGTCAGGTGCATCCACATTAGTGGAACTAGAACACCTAATGGAGGTACCCGAACTTGGAGGAGATCCAGAGAAAGTAGAAGTTACCACATTGGCAAGCTCAGTGAAACAATATATCCCAGGCATTAAGGATTTAGGGGACCTTGCTTTTAAATTCCTATACGATAATGAAACAACTACTAGTAATTATCGAGTGCTGAGAGGATTACAAGAGTCAGGCGAGGCGGCTACCTTTAGAGTAGAATACCCAGATGGCACAGGACATGAATTCGAGGCTTATGTTAACGTGAAAATGGATTCAGCAGCTGTTAATGCTGCAATGACTTTTACAGCTTCCATGTCACTACAAAGTGATATTGCAGTAACGAATCCAATCTAAATTGGCAAAGTATTATAGATGTGGTAGAATTTTCACATAAATATAAATTCGGAGGTAATCTTAGTGAGGTATTTATTGTGTCTTCTACCACCCCTGGCTGTTTTATCGTGTGGAAAACCAGGTCAGTTTATTTTAAACTGTATATTGTCAATTCTTTTCTATTTCCCAGGAGTTATTCATGCTATATTAATCGTAAATCAATACAATGCAGATAAACGAAACAACAAGTTAATTAGAGCTATACAACAAAATAGATAGATTTAAAGCACTCTCTGTCGAGGGTGCTTTTTATATGGGAGGAAAATATATGTACACAACATTTAAAGTAGGGAATCAAGAGTTTAAACTTCGAATGGGCGCATCGGCAATCATTGATCTCGAAAAGAAACTAGGTGGTAGAAATCCTTTGTCTATCCTAATGGGTATCGAAGGTGGAGAAATGCCATCAATTAGTAGCGTGCTACTCATTCTACATGCAGCTATGCAAAAGTTTCATCATGCGACCAAGTTCGAAGATGTGATAAAACTATATGATGATTATGTAGAAGAAGGTAATTCCTATACGGATTTAATGCCTGTAATGATGGAAGTATTTAAGGTAAGTGGTTTTTTCAACGGGGCGAAAGCGGAGGAAGTGACTCCGGGGAACCAGTAAAAAATTTAACAGAGTTATTCGAAAAAATGTATCCAATCGCATGTGAATGTGGTGTGGATGCATTTTTTTATTGGGATATGACCTATGCTGAAATATCCGAAAGTATTAAATCTTTTCAAAAACGTCAAGAAGTAGATTTACAGTTCAATGCTGTTATTTCCTACCATCAAGCAAATCTTCTATCTCACTTAATTGGTATCCAGTTCGGTAGTAAACAGGCGCAAAAAGAGTTATATGAAGCTTACCCAGGCATATTCCCAAAACAAGAAAAACAAGCCGAACAACAACGAATTAAACAACAGAAATGGCAAGTTATGAAGGCACGAATAGATGCTTATGCAGCGGAAAAGCGGAAGCGAGGTGAAAGCCGTGGCAATGACGCTAGAAGAACTGCAAGTACTGATAACGGCGGAAACATCTGATCTAAGACGAGAGCTTGGTCTTGTCAGAAGAGAGTTAGGCGGTATGGAAAGCACGGTTAAAAAATCTACTGATTCTATGAAAAATTCATTTAAAGCGGTTGCTGTAGCCTTGGCAACTTTAGGATTTGGTAAGTATATAAAGGATAGTATCCAAGCAGCAAGTGATTTAGAAGGAGCTTTTCTTGGTTTACAAAGTATTGTAGAAGGTCAAGGGCGATCATTCGCTAAAGCTAAGGGCTTCATCAACGACTATGTTAGCGATGGACTAGTACCTTTAACTGATGCTGTAAATGCATATAAGAACTTAGCAGCTCGTGGTTACAACGACGATCAAATTGAACAAGTAATGGGAAGATTAAAAGATGCAGCGGCATTTGGTAGACAGTCTTCTTACACACTTGGTGCTGCTGTTGCATCCGCAACTGAGGGTTTGAAAAATGAGAACTCCATTCTTGTCGATAACGCAGGGGTTACTAAAAATGTCGCGAAAATGTGGGATGATTATGCTCATTCAATCGGTACGACGGCAAATAACCTTACGCAACAACAAAAGATACAAGCTGAAGTCAACGGAATTATGGACGAAACTAAGTTTCAAGTGGGAGATGCTGCAAGATATGCAGATACCTATGCCGGAAGAGTAGCTTATTTAAGTAAGACGCTTGGTGATATAAGAGTAAACGTAGGACAAGCTTTTATGCCGATAGCAAATATCGTGATTCCTATTTTACAAAGGTTAGCGAACTGGCTTGTGAGAGTTACCACTTATTTTAGGTACTTCATGCAGGCTTTTTTTGGCGTCTCAAAATCTTCGAAACAATCGAATGCAGTTATAGGTGGCGGTGGAGTTGCAGCACAAGACTCATTCGGTACTGCTGCTGAGAACGCAGGGAAAAAAGCAGAAAAGTCCGGGAAAAAAGTTAAGAAAGCTGCAGAAGAGGCGAAACGATCCGTTGCAGGATTTGACGAAATCAACTCACTTACCGACCCATCCAAAAGTAGCGCAGGAGATTCAGGTGGTACTGGTGGTTCAGGCGGTGGCGGAG
>Ga0209013_10002271_pt1 | contig 17465 bp, 12 predicted proteins | sample Cruoilmetagenom2_FD_187291 | JGI IMG/M metagenome (GOLD analysis project Ga0209013, IMG submission 187291) | Oil polluted marine microbial communities from Coal Oil Point, Santa Barbara, California, USA - Sample 2 (SPAdes) (version 2) | ecosystem: Environmental > Aquatic > Marine > Oil seeps ...
TTTCAATCCATTTGGGATTCAAAAAGGTCAGCTTTTCCTTCAGGTGAGCAGCCAGTTCATCGGAAAAACCGGTCAGACGAAGATAATTACCGATAGTGAGGATAAGTGGGTCGGAAGGTTTCATTGAAACAGATTTCCGGATCGGTTCTCACCCTGGGAGCCTGCTGTGTATAAACCAGCTGATCGCTTAACCCGAAGCAGCCCCGGACTGGTGTGGCAATACATTAAAGGTGAGTGGTAACCGGCTGTAATAAATATTTTTTCCAGGTCATCGAATAAGACCACCCGATCCGGCCATTTGAATGTTTTTTCCCTGTCTTTAAAAAGGGACCACTGGGAACGAAGACGCGCGTTGGAATGGAAAACTTCCGCTTCGGCTGGATCACAGAGGAACAAGGCACACACCAACGGACGAAGGCGCCATAGACATCCTTTCGCGCCTAGATACACACATTTTAATCCCTTATTGGACTGTTTAAGCACGTCCATCAATAGATCGAGCTCTTCTTCGGTAGAGACCAGTGTATTGATGACCACTTCGGCAAAGAAAGTGATGATACTATCTTTCCCGCAGCAGGCGCTTTTATTATTTGTATAGCAGTTTCGGGTACAAATATGATTGAAATGTCTTGCCAGAAAAGCATCCAGATCTCGACGAAAAGGCAAATATTTCGCCACCGATACCCGTAGCCGCTCCCGACCATCAGACTTAATACCGGCCAAGTACCTGCGCACCATCCGCAACGCGTCGAGTTGTTCTGCCTGCCAGGCAGTTATCGTATCTGGAGGGGTTGAAATCATACCTACCAATTTTATATCATCCCTCTATCCTGTCAAGGTTTCCAAGGATAGATCATGAACCTTGCGAAAAAATGGACGGTTATTTATATAGGCTTTCAGGTAATGCTTTTAGCAAGGCTAGAGGGAGCCTCACTGAGTAAGGCGTACAAACCGTATGCCGTCGAAGGGGGGGCGACCGATAACGCAGTCAAAAACTTTATCTGGAAGACTATAGAATATCGCATTTTATGTTATGCTATTATAATGAAACTGATGAAACCGATTGCCGTGGTGGGCATGGGCGGTGTTTTCCCCGGTGCGTCTGATCTTTCCACTTTCTGGCAAAACATTACAAATAAAATAGATACATCTGCCGATATTCCGGCCGACCGGTGGATTGCTCCGCCGAAAGAGATGCTGAGCAAGGGATACCAACCGGATAAAGCCTACAATCGACGGGCCTGTCTGATCCGGAAATTCCATTTTGACCCTACCGGATTGAACCTCTCTCCTGATCTTGCTCAAAATCTCGACCCCCTCTACCAGCTGGTGCTTCATGCCGGTCGGGAAGCAACGGCTGGATGTACCTTTGAAGATGTAAACCGCAACCGGATCGGTGTTATTCTGGCTTCCATTGCCTTGCCGACGGAGGGTTCTTCCGCACTGGCACGAAGAATTGTCGGCCGCACCTTCGAACAACAAATGGCAGAGCAAATGGGTCGACATCTATCTCAATCGGAAAGACAATTCACGGGGCACCCATACTTGGCCGGAAGAGTCACATCGTTACCGGCCGCACTGCTGGCCGATGCCCTTGATTTTGGGGGTGGGACCCTGACCCTTGATGCCGCCTGTGCCTCCTCCCTGTATGCCATCAAACTGGCCTGTGACGAATTGAATGCGCATCGCGCCAATGCCATGCTGGCCGGGGGCGCATCCCGGCCCGACTGCCTTTATACCCAGGTGGGTTTCAGCCAGTTGCGCGCGCTGTCCCCGTCGGGCTGCTGCGCCCCCTTCGATGAATCCGCCGACGGCCTGGTGGTGGGTGAAGGGGCCGGCATCGTGGTGCTGAAACGCCTTTCCGATGCAGTTTCGGCCGGCGATGCCATTCATGGCGTTATCCGGGGCATCGGTCTATCCAACGATCTTTACGGCAATTTACTGGCGCCTGACAGCGAGGGCCAGGTTCGCGCCATGGAAAAGGCTTACGCGAACTCCGGCTGGTCTGTTCGGGACGTGGATATAATCGAGTGCCATGGTGCGGGCACTGTGCTGGGAGATACCACGGAATTGGCCAGCCTGAATCAGCTATGGGGTGAAGATGGCTGGAACGCGGGCCAGTGTGCCATCGGTTCGGTCAAATCAATGATCGGGCACCTATTGACGGCGGCGGCATCAGCTGGGTTAATTAAAATTCTCCTCGGGTTTAAAAACGGTATTTTACCTCCTTCGATCAATTTTCAAAGGCCGCCTGTCGACAGCCCGTTACTCAAAGGTCCATTCAAAATACAAACCGCGGTCGAACCGTGGGAAAGAAGAAGTGAACAAATCCCCCGCCGGGCGGCCATAAACGCCTTCGGTTTCGGCGGCATCAATGCCCATCTGTTGATCGAGGAGGGTATTGAGGATAAGTCGATCAGTCGATCAGTCGACCAGTCGGCCAAGTCGCAACGAGACTGCTTAAGCATGAAGGCCAGCAGACCGGCTGATCGGGATGATGGCGGACTGATTGCCATCGTCGGTATGGATGCCACCCTCGGCCGCCTCGATTCACTGGACTCATTCGAAAGGGCTGTTTTCGACGGAAAATCCATTATCGGTCCACGCCCTGCGCCTCGGTGGAAAGGGTGTGACCTCATTGCCGAAGATGTATTAGGTGGTCGTTCAATGCCGGGTGCCTACATGGATAAAATCCAGATCACGCCGGGTGATTTTCGCATTCCGCCGGTTGAAATTCCGGACATTCTTCCTCAGCATCTTTTGATGTTAAAAACAGCATTCCAAGCCGCTCGTGACGCCGGTCTTTCAATAAATGAGAACAAGCCCCGCATGGGTGCCATTATCGGTATTGACTTCGATTTTGAAGCCACAAATTTTCATCTTCGCTGGAATCTGTACAACCGGGTTCTGCAATGGAATCGAAAATACAATTTGGGATTAAATGAATCCGACCTTGACCACTGGCGGAAAGAGCTGGCTCAAAGTCTGGGGCCACCATTAACTCATGAAAGAACCCTGGGCGCTCTGGGTAGCATGGTGGCCAGCCGATTGGCCCGAGAATTTCGCCTGGGTGGCCCGAGCTTCGTGGTGTCGGACGGACCGGCATCCGGTTTGCGTGCGCTTGAACTCGGCATCCGGGCAATTCAACAACATGATACAGATGCAATGTTGATCGGTGCGGTGGATTTATTCGGTGACGTTCGAAGTATCGTGATGACCGCTGAAGTGTTGAATTTTTCCCGTTCCGGCACTGTTCAACCGTTCCATCCCCTTTCCGACGGCACCCTTCCTGGTGAAGGTGCCGGTGCGGTGATCATCAAGCGGCTTGAAGATGCACTTGACCAAGGAGACCGTATTTACGCCGTTATTCACGGTTTGGGGACATCAAAAGGAAAGATGAAAGATGCCTCTTCGATGGAATCCGCCTATGGCAGAGCCGCAAAAAGAGCCTTGGCGGAGGCCCGCTGGCGTTCATCCAGCCTGTGTTTTTTGGAAGTTCACGGAAGTGGGGATAAGGACGAAGACGGTATCGAAAAAAGGGCCCTTGTGGACCTGTTTCAATCTGACCCGACGGGCCCACAGACAGTTTGTGTTCTTGGCTCAATCAAACCGATTATAGGACATACCGGTGCTGCCGCGTCAATGGCCTCGTTTATTAAAACGGCCCTTTGCCTTTACCGGCAACAATTACCCCCCTGGCCCGCGCCCTTGGATATCGACTCGGACATGCGGGCGAATCGTTCGTTTAACCTACTCCCTAAAAAGACCCCCTGGCATTCACCGTCCCGAACAAGCCGATATCGCGCCGGTGTGACGGCCATAACACCAGACGGTGGCTGTGCCTGCGTGGTATTGGAGAGCCATCCCGAATCAAACAATATCCCGTCAATCAGCCGGCCAACAAATCAGTCCGACAACCACGCAGTCGAGGCATCCGGTCCGATGATCATCACTATTGGTGGATTGCCGAAGCCACCACCGCTACCTCCGGTAAAATCATCGGTCTCTTCAAAACCGGATGAAGATGTGCTTTCGATCCCTGATCCAGACCTAGCCGATGTTCCACCTGAAATCGCCATTATCCGCCAAGTGACCCAAACCACCATTTCCATTGAAAAAGCGCATAAGCGTTTTCTCAAATTCTCTGCCGATTTGACCCGGTTTTGTGGCGAAACCCTGACTTTACAAAATGAAATTTTGGATCGATATCCAGAGGCATACAAAAAGCCCTCGTCTTTGCACGATCCACACCATAAGGTAGACAAACCGGCCAACCATCCAACCGGCCAACAGGTAAACGGGTTGACCGACCAGCCTGCATTTTCCCGCGATATGTGCATGGAGTTCGCCACCGGCTCCGTCGCTAAAGTACTCGGACCGGCTTTTGCGGAAGTGGATTCCTATCCGGCCCGGGTCCGATTGCCAGATGAACCACTGATGCTGGTAGATCGAATTATTACGATCACCGGCAAAAAAGGGGGCCTGGGATCAGGGCGGATTGTGACCGAGCACGAGGTGCAGGCCGATGCCTGGTACCTGGATGGCTGCCAGGCACCGGTGTGCATCTCGGTGGAGGCCGGCCAGGCGGATTTGTTCTTAAGTGCTTATCTCGGCATCGACTTGAAAGTTAAGGGCAAACGAACCTATCGCTTACTCGATGCTACCGTCCAATTCCACCAGAATTTACCCCGCCCGGGCGACATCATCCGTTACGATATCAGGATCGAAAAATTTGTCCGTCAGGGTAACACCTACATTTTTTTCTTCCATTTTGATGGATCGATCAAGGGCCGGCCCCTGATCACCATGACCGACGGCTGTGCCGGTTTTTTCACCTCGGAAGAAGTGGAAGATTCCGGCGGCATTATCCAGACTTCGGACGTGGTGTCCCCCGTCCCTGCTCAGGACCGGGGCCGATGGGAGCCACTGGTTCCAGTGAGTGTCGAAGCCTATTCCGATCAGGCCCTGGAATCCCTCCGGCAGGGAAATCCGGCCGCCTGTTTCGGTGAATCGTTTCGCGGGATCGATATCCCCGACCATCTGACACTACCCGGCGGTCCCATGCAGCTGATTCACCGGGTCCAACACCTGGATCCCGAAGGAGGCCGCTACCGGATGGGGCTGATTCGAGCCCAGGCGGACATCCACCCGGACGACTGGTTTTTGACCTGCCATTTTGTGGATGATATGGTGATGCCCGGCACGCTGATGTACGAATGCTGTGCGCATACATTGCGGGTTTTTCTCCAGCGAATGGGCTGGATTTGCGACCAGCCCAATGCTCGTTACGAGCCTGTTCTCGGTGTTAAGAGTAAACTGAAATGCCGCGGTCCGGTCACGCCCACGACGCATCGGGTTGTCTACGAGGTGGAAATCCGAAAGGTGGGTTACGAACCGGAGCCGTTTGTCATCGGCGATGCCCATATCTTTGCCGATGGTCGCCGGATCGTCCGGTTCGAGAACATCTCCATGAAGATGACCGATGTCACTTTGTCCAATCTTCAGGCATTCTGGGGAATTCGTACTCCCGGTATAAATATCCCGCCCGTAACCGAAGAAGATCGGCAAGTGGTCTTTGATCATGACAAGCTCCTTACATTTACCCGGGGAAAACCATCCCAAGCGTTTGGCGAACAATACAAACCGTTTGATACCGATCGATTCATCGCCCGCCTACCCGCACCACCCTACTTATTCCTTGAGAACATCACCCGGTGCGATCCGGAGCCCTGGGTCTTAAAACCGGATGGCTGGGTCGAGGCTCAATTCCACACATCACCCGGGGATTGGTATTTTGAAGCAGACCGGTCCGGCATGATGCCGTATTCTATTTGTCTGGAAATCGCCCTGCAACCTTGTGGATGGCTGGCTGCTTACATGGGTTCGGCGTTGTCAAGCGATCATGATCTGCGATTCAGAAATCTCGGCGGCCGAGGCATCATCGAGCAGGACCTCCCGGTGGGCCATCATCGACTGAACACCCGTGTGCGCTTGACCCAGGTGTCCAAAGCGGCGGACATGATCATTGAGACGTTCGATTTTGAGATCCGCCGGGATGCGGATGTCGTTTACCGGGGAGACACCTATTTCGGTTTTTTTACCGACACAGCCCTGGCCCGACAGGAGGGAATCCGGGATGCCGCTCAGCGGATATTTCAACCCGACCCTGCTGATTCCGTTTTCTCCGAACCCTATCGGTTTGCCGATACCCCTCCCCTGTTGCCACTATGGACCGATCCCGGTTGTCAGCCGGATATTGATCCCGGCTGTCGCCCGGATATTGATCCCGGCTGTCGCCCGGATATTGATCCCGGCTGTCGCCCGGATATTTCCGGATTACAAATACCGGCTTCGGCCCTTCGAATGATCGACCGGATCGACGTTTTCATTCCCGATGGCGGTCCCCATGGATTGGGGTATATCCGGGCCGTTAAAGATGTCGATCCCAATGACTGGTTTTTCAAGGCTCATTTTTATCAGGATCCGGTGTGTCCCGGATCATTGGGACTGGAATCGTTCATTCAAATATTAAAGTTTTATGCTATAACTATTTGGAAAGATAAAATTAAGAGGTATTTTTTTTCTCAGGCCCAACCCATTCAACACCAGTGGATTTACCGGGGTCAGATCCTACCGTCGAACCAGGTGGTTACCGTGGAAGCTGTTATCACGAGGATCGATGACGGTCCTGTTTTGTCTATTACCGCCGACGGGTTTTTAAGCGTCGACGGTCGCTATATTTACGAATTTAAACAATTCGGCATCCGCCTGATGCCGGAATCATCAGGGTCACAAACATGAAATATAATGATGTCTTCATCGATGCGTTTGGATATGAACTGCCCCCCAACGTGATCACGTCAGACGACCTGGAAAAACGCCTGGAGCCGGTATATCAGGCGCTGCGGCTGAACAAAGGGCAGCTTGAGGCCATTACCGGTATCCAGGAACGCCGTTTCTGGGATCGGGGATTCCGCATGAGTACTGGTGCGATCATGGCCGGTCGGAAAGCTCTTGCAGCTTCTGCGGTCAAACCGCAGGATATAGGGATGTTGATCTATGGCGGTGTCTGCCGGGATCACCTGGAACCGGCCACGGCTTGTGCCGTGGCCGACGGGCTCGACATCGGACCGCAAACTGAAATCTACGACGTGTCCAACGCCTGCCTGGGAGTGTTAAACGGCATAGTCCAGTTGGCCAACGCCATCGAGCTCGGGCAAATACAGACAGGCATGGTGGTTTCCTGTGAATCCGCCCGTCAGATCGTGGAACAAACGATTGACCGTTTGGCCAAAACCAGGGATATGGGTGTATTTAAAAAATCTCTGGCCACTCTGACCGGCGGTTCGGGGGCCGTGGCTGTAGTTTTAACGCATCGCCGCTTGGCTGACCGGGGGCACCACCTGCAGGGTGGTGTGGCATGCAGCAATACCCGCTATCATCGCTTGTGCATCTGGGGTCCGGATACGGGCATTCCCGCCACCATGCCGCTAGTGATGGAAACCGATTCCGTCGCCGTCCTCGAAAACGGGGTTGCCCTTGGAAAACAAACTTATCGGCACTTCAGACAAACGATCTGGAATGATCCCGAGCAGCCGGATAAAATTATCTGCCATCAGGTGGGTTCCACCCATCAACGGACCATTCTCGACGCCTTGAAAATACCGGTGGAAAAAGATTTTACCACTTACCGCTACCTCGGCAATATCGGGACGGTCTCCTTGCCCATCACTGCGGCGATTGCCGCTGAACGCGGGTTTCTGAAAACAGGTGACAAGGTCGGCCTTTTCGGCATCGGCAGTGGCTTGAACTGCCTGCTTCTGGGGGTCAGGTGGTGATTGACGGCCGCTCTATCCAGTTACCGGGAACTGTGTCGCGGATATATCCGTTCAAATCCCATTTTATGAACTTAAATGGATTTGCCTGTCACTACCTGGATGAGGGAAATGGTGACCCTGTTATCATGCTCCACGGTAACCCGACCTGGTCGTTTTTTTTTCGTGAACTCGTCAAATCCCTTTCACCGGCTTACCGCGTGCTGGCACCTGATCATATCGGTTGCGGATTGTCCGCCAAGCCGCCCGCAACCCGGTACGGATACCGCCTTAAAGACCGGGTGGACGATCTTGCCCGGTTCATCGACCAACTGAATCTTGACAGCCGCATCACTCTGGTCATGCACGACTGGGGCGGAATGATCGGCATGGCCTGGGCGATCGATCATTTCGAACGGGTCGGACGGATCATCCTCCTGAATACGGCAAGTTTTTTTCCACCCGCGGGCAAACAGCTTCCCCGACGGCTTCAATTGATACGAAACATGAAGTATTTCGCACCCTTGGCAGTGCTCGGATTGAATCTGTTTGCCGTCGGGGCCGTTTACATGGCGCCTTACCGGCCCCTTTCAACGGATATTCGCACCGGCTACCTGGCGCCTTACAATCGACCGGCAAATCGGATCGCCACCCTTAAATTTGTCCAGGATATCCCGCTGGTCGAATCCGATCCCAGTTACGCCACGGTCTCCCGGGTGCAAGTCAATCTGCACCGTCTGTCAGGGAAACCCGTGCTGATATGCTGGGGGGGCCGGGATTTTGTTTTCGATCGCGACTATCTGACCGAGTGGCGACGCCGCTTTCCCCATGCCCAGGTGCATCTATTTGATGACGCCGGGCATTATGTGCTTGAAGACGCGTCTGACCGGATCATTCCTTTGGTACGATCGTTCTTGCAAAAAAATCCAGTTTGATAGTAAGTTGATTTGTTATATGTATGCGTGAAAGGCCTTGCATTGCCAATAACGAACATTCAATGGCTAAACGATAATAATTATGGTTTCGAATCCAGAATCAGGTATCACATCCAGGCAAGTAAACGATATTGTGAACGTCGCTTCGCATTTAACAGCGATGGCCAGCCGCCGGCCGTACCAAAAGGCCGTTATCAATCCGGTAGGCCGCGATGACTGGGGACGGGTCACCTACGCGCACCTCACCTTTCGGCAACTGGAAAAAGACACCGATTGTCTGGCCCAGGGACTTGAATCCATCGGGATTTCCCGTGGTATTCGCACGATTTTAATGGTCCCGCCCGGACCTGATTTTTTAACATTGATCTTCGCTTTGTTCAAAGTCGGTGCCGTACCGGTTGTAGTGGATCCGGGCATGGGGATCAAGCGCATGATCCGTTGCCTGCGCCATACAGAACCCACTGCCTTTATCGGCGTTTCCAAAGCGTATGCTCTCCGGATCTTTTACCCCCGTCATTTTCGCTCGGTAAATACCTGGGTAACGGTTGGGCCACGCAAACTATTCGGCGCCAATGCCCTGGCAAGACTTTTTGTTCAGCCCTGGAAACCGTATCAACCCGTTTCGACCGGCCGGGATGAAACGGCGGCCATTCTATTTACAACGGGCAGCACCGGACCGGCCAAAGGGGCCGTTTATACCCACGGCAATTTCGATGCCCAGGTAAAGCTAATTCGCTCTCAATTTAAGGTAAAGCCCGGAGAAATCGATCTCCCCACTTTTCCCTTATTCGCCCTTTTTGATCCCGCCCTGGGCATGACGGCAGTTATCCCCGACATGGATCCAACCCGCCCCGCCCGGGTCAATCCGGTTAAAATCATCGAAGCCATCTTGGATCACGGCGTCACCAATATGTTTGCCTCCCCCGCGCTACTTGATCGAGTGGGTGAATTTGGCCGATCCCGTGGGATTCGATTGCCTTCGCTGACAAGGGTGGTTTCCGCCGGTGCCCCGGTCTCTCCGGCCGTTATCAAAACTTTCAGCAGCATGCTGACCCACAGGGCTCAAATCCATACACCCTACGGAGCAACCGAGGCGATGCCGGTGACCTCCATTGCCAGCAAAGAGATTCTGACTAAAACACAGAAAATGAGTCAAAAAGGGAGTGGCATATGCGTGGGCCGACCCATCGATCAAATATCGGTACGGATTATTCAGGTAAGTGATATGCCTATTAACAAGTGGCATGATAATCTTCTGGTGCCGAGCGGGCATATCGGTGAAATCGTTGTTAAAGGTGACCTGGTAACACAACGGTATTATGACAATCCGGCGGCCGATGCCTTGGGAAAAATAAGGGACAAAAACGGTTTCTGGCACCGCATGGGTGATCTGGGGTGGCTGGATGTCCAGGGACGACTCTGGTTTTGCGGTCGGAAGAGTCACCGGGTCGTGATGCATGCTAAAACATTGTACACGATTCCCTGCGAGGCCATCTTTAATAACCACCCGGATGTTTTTCGAAGTGCTTTGGTCGGTGTGGGAGCGATTCCTGAACAGAAACCGGTCATCTGCATCGAGTTAAAGGAATCGGCCAATGAATCCGAAAATGACCGCATTCGGGAAGAATTAATCACCCTGTCAGCGGCAAATCCGCACACCAAGGACATCACTACCATCCTTTTTCATAGCGCCTTTCCCGTGGATATTCGGCATAATGCCAAGATTTTTCGGGAAGAGCTGGCGGATTGGGCAACTGAACAACTTGAGGAGGAATAGGAGGCCTTATGGAACTTTCCGGTAAAAAATTCATCATACTAGTCGAAGAAATGGTTAACGATCAGGAGTTCTGGTATCCTTTCTATCGACTTCAGGAGGCAGGCGCCAAGGTCACCGTGGTGGGATCGGGAAGTGCCGATCGGTATACCGGCAAGGCCGGCACCCAAATCGAAGTCAATGCCGCCGCCGATCAGATATCACTGGACGAATATGACGGTGTAGTAATACCCGGCGGTTATGCCCCGGATCTCATGCGTCGCTATCCGGCCATGCTTCATCTGGTGAAACGCCTCTATGAAAAAGGAAAAGTAGTGGCGGCTATCTGCCATGCGGGATGGGTACTCATTTCCGCCGGAATTCTTCCGAACCGTTCTGTCACCTCATTTTTCGCCATCAAGGATGACATGATCAACGCCGGTGCCCGCTGGACCGACGAGGAAGTAGTAATTGACGGAAATTTAGTCACCAGCCGGACGCCGGCCGACCTGCCGGCTTTCATGCGGGCGGTCATCCAGGCAGCAAAATAGACGATTTTCTGATTGACGATTGAAGATTGTCGATCTTCAATCGATAAATATCCAGACACACCATCATGTCCCGTTCGAACACCATAACCACTTTGCTCAAAGAGCATAAGACCCTATTTATCGTTATCACTATCGGTATTATTCTACTCGAAGTAGAGATTTTCGCCTTTGCCACCATGAAAACAGGTCGAAAATCAACACTGGAAGTTCGGAATCAGCAGGGAAACCTGGTCCATGTCACCGATGGAGACAACTTGAGCACCTTTAATAAGTACTACTTTGAAAAAACATTCGGTCCCATGGACCAGTATCAAGTCAACCTTGTCACCCAGGACCGGCCTTTTCCTTTTCGGGCCTGGTTTACGTCTGCCCTGGGGATCCCCGTCGGAGCCGTATTGCTGTTCGGTTTTATCATCCGCGCCTATTTGACGATTGTTCACGGCGGGACAATCTCCAGGGCATCAGACAAACCACTAACGGATTCCACCGCACAGCAAAACCGCCTGCAAAAAATTATCAACCAGGCCAGCCGCTTGAATATCTTCATTATCGGCCTTCTGGTTTTCCTGGCCGTTTTGGCTTACTGGGTCGTCCCGAACGTGATTGCCTACCTCGGCAAGGCGGGCCTGGATACCGTGATTCGGTACAAATGGATCTTTTTGCCGGCGATTGCGATATTGGTTGGAATAGTGTTGTGGATTATTTACCTTCGATACCTTCTGGCTAAAAAAAGTATTGAAAGCCAAACCGAAGTCAATAAGTATCGCCTGCAACTTGAAATGGCGTCAAACGACCGGAAACCGCTTGAACTTGATTACACGCCCGATCAAAATAGAAGCGACTCTGTAGCCGCCTGGACCGAAGAAGAAGTGGCAGAAGTCGGAGAAGAAATCGGGTCCGACGAATCAAATCACAGCTAAAATCCAGAATCGAGCTCCTAAATCCAGCAGTCCCTGCATGAACTCTAAAATCCATCCCCATGAATCAATCAATTACCGAAATTCCGGTATAATTCTCCGGTGTAATCTTCAAAAGCTCTGCCTTGACCATTTCAGACACATCCAGGGTTTCGATAAAATCGGCGATCCGCCGGGCATCAATAACGCCATGGGTCCGGGTCAGTGCTTTTAAGGCTTCGTAGGGTTGGGGGTATCCTTCCCGTCGCAGAATCGTCTGGATCCCCTCCGCTACCACTGCCCAGTTTTTATGAAGATCCTTGCAGATAACCTCTTCGTTTAACACGAGCTTGTTTAATCCCCGCTGGATAGATTTTAAGGCGATCAGGGTATGGGCCAGGGGAACGCCGACATTGCGGGACACCGTTGAGTCGGTCAGGTCCCGCTGCAGCCGGGAGATGGGCAGCTTGGCAGCCAAATGCGAAAAGACGGCATTGGCCATCCCCAGGTTCCCTTCCGCATTTTCGAAATCGATGGGGTTAACCTTGTGGGGCATGGCCGAAGAGCCCACCTCGTTAGCGACGATCTTCTGCTTGAAGTAATTGAAAGAAATATAAGACCAGATATCCCGACAAAAATCGATTAAAATAGTATTGATCCGCTTCACTCCGTCACAAAAAGCAGCCAGGTGATCGTAAGGTTCGATCTGAGTCGTGACCGGGATGCGCGTCAAACCTAAAACATCATTGACCAGATGATCGGCAAAGGCAGGCCAGTCGATATCCGGATAGGCCACCACATGGGCATTAAAATTTCCCGTTGCGCCTCCAAATTTGGCCGTATAGGGAACTTGTGCCAGCAGGGTTCGTTGTTTTTCCAGTCGATGAATAAACACGGTTATCTCTTTGCCCAGCAAAGTGGGCGACGCCGGTTGTCCATGGGTGCGGGCCAGCATCGCCACATCCTTCCACTGATGGGCCAGATCGGCCATCTGATTGATGGTTTCATCTAGGACCGGCTGGATGACGGCCTCCCAGGCATCCTTGATCATCATTGGCAGGGCCGTATTGTTCACATCCTGGGAAGTTAATCCAAAATGGATGAACTCCTGGTATTCACCGAGGCTGAGCTGACTGAACCGCTCCTTTAAAAAATACTCCACGGCCTTGACATCGTGATTGGTGGTCTTTTCGATGGATTTTACTTTTTCGGCATCCGTTCGCGTAAATTGCCGGTAAATTTCCTGCAGCGAACCATAAAACTTCTCATTGACTCCTTTTAACTGGGTCAACGGCAACCGGCAGAGCGCAATAAAATACTCGATTTCCACCATGACGCGATACCGTATCAACGCCTTTTCGGAGAAGTAGTCGGCCAGTGGTGCGGCGGTCTTGCGGTAGCGACCGTCCACGGGTGAGATGGCCGTAAGCGTGTCGAGTGACATCGTTCCCCCTTTTTTTCAGCGGTTTGAAAGCGTCATTCCGGCAAAGCCTGTCCTGGGCTCGATCCGGGAGGCCATTACTTGTAGAGGACGTTCCTGAAAAAAATTATTAGCCAGTGATTAAAGATTATCGGCTTACGATTGATCGAATGCCGGCCGCAATATCCTCACTGAGTTTTTTAATAGCACGATTGTGCGCAGCCACCAGTGCCTTGTAATCTTTTGTATCAACGGCCTCGCTGATGCGTGCACGTTTCATCATGATCACTTCATTGCCGCGTTCATCCAATATAGCCCAGTGGGCAACCAGGGAAACCGCTTCGCCCGGATTTCCGTCCATTCGCATCACCTGAATTTCCAGCTTGTAGTCAATCGGCGATGATCCCCGCCACGAAAAAATACGAACATTGTCGGCGTTCAGCAGGTTCGACAAATTTTCCACAATTACCTGGAAAATGTTGTCTGCCAGAGGTTCCGCCCACCGGTCGAATTCACCCAGGGTCAGTTCTGTTTCATCCAGTCGTTTCACGATCTGGGGCCGATTCAGATATTCCGGCACCTGGACCGATGCGATACCGATGACAACCGGATTGTCGCCGGTGCCCATATCCGCTAATGTCTTGTATTCGACCATCGGGCTCAACATATAAAACCGGGGAGGCGCGCTGGGGTTTCCGCCGAGGCACCCCGCCAGAAGAACGCCCGAAAAAATTAGTGCCAATATCCGGATTTTCACTAAATGTCGCATGTCACTACCTCCTTTTGGGTCCACCTTTGCCCCTGATCAACGCCTCGGGCTGCCGTTCGATCAGCTCAGCCCAGATACGGATGGAACGGGCGGCGGCTGAAAGCTCCCTGAGTACGGTATTTATCTGATATTTTACCTCGGAGTCCTCGTCGGTCATCGCGCGAATGTTTTCAGCGGCTGCTCCTGCTTTACCAAGGGCATCCCGGAACGCATCCGCCGCACCGATCAGGCTGTCGGCCACTTCGGCCGATCTGCCCTCCTTTAAAGCCAGGGTTCGTTCGCCCTGTTGAAACACTTTGGCAGCATCATTGAGAGCGGAATTGGCGTTCTTGGCCAGTAGATCAATCTGTGAGTCCGTTTTCCGGATCAGGCCCTGAATATCGCCAAGCGATGCGTGCGCGTCGGCCCCGATCGTGTCGACCCACTGACTCGAAGCCTGTAAAAGGGTCCGGATGTCCCGGACCGTCAATTCCAGGTCCTTGAGCGTCGCCATCAATTCAGGCGCATTGACGATCCGATCGATCCCCGCTAATGTATCCATAAGTTTGTTCAGGATTTCCTCGAAGGGAAGTTTGGTAAAAATATCTTTTAACTTTTCAAATTCAGTCGGTATGGTTGGAATTTCCAGGTACTCCGAGGCAATGCCGGACAAGCGGGGTTTTTGATCCGGATAGAAATCAACGGCAACCTGCAATTGCCCGGTGACAAAACTTTGCGTCTGCAGTTGCGCCCCCAGCCCGCGTTCAATGAGCATCGGCACATCGTCTGTGTCTGTATTCCGCACATAACTCGCGGGAAGCTCAAATTTTTCCGGATCAACCTTCACAAAAACAGGTATCATTGCCTTCAGCGCCTCTGGATCGAATCGAATATGGATATCCACAACCTGACCGATCTTGACGCCACGCCATACGACCGGTGCACCGACGGAAAGCCCTTTTAACGATCCTTCGAAGTACATAACATACATTTCGCTTTTGGACAGGAGTTTGCCGCCGCCTAAAATTGTGACCGCCGCCGCCGCCAGGACAACGGCAGCGACAACAAAGACCCCGATAAGGGTTGTACTTGACTTATTGCTCATTTCTCTCCCATACCTTCCTCACCCCGGGTTAAAAAACGTCGCACCCTGGGATCCGTCGAATCGGCCAGAAGCTTTTTCGGATCGCCCTCCGCAATCATCGTTCGTGTTTCCGGATCCAGGAATACCGAGTTGGTGCCGATGGCGAAAATACTGGGCAGCTCATGCGTGACCACAACAATTGTCGACCCCAGGCTTTCCCGGAGCTCCAAAATGAGGTCGTCCAGATGACGCGCACTGACCGGGTCCAACCCTGCCGAGGGCTCGTCGAAAAAGAGCACCTCCGGATCTAGGGCCATGGCCCGGGCCAGCCCCGCCCGTTTGCGCATGCCTCCGCTGATTTCGGATGGATAAAATGCTTCAAAACCGGCCAGTCCCACCAAATCCAGCTTCAGCGACACGATTTCATTAATATTATTCGGACCTAGATCCGTATACTGGCCCAACGGCAGGGCAATGTTCTCGGCCAGGGTCATGGAACTCCAGAGCGCACCGCTCTGGTAGAGGACACCGAAATTGCGTTTGATCCGATCCTGCTCGTCGGGATCGACTTCCCAAAAATTGGTATCCTCATAAAAAATACAACCCCGGGCCGGGGATTTCAAACCGATCATAATGCGAAGCAGGGTGCTTTTTCCACATCCGCTGCCGCCCATGATGACAAAGACATCTCCGCGATGGACCGTAAAAGTCAGGTCCCGCATAACCACGAAATCACCGTAGGCCATGGTGACATCATTGGCCTTTATATGAGATTTTTTTTCCGGCATCCTGGGTAACCTTCAATATCCTGAATCCGTGACGGAAATTGTTATCATATGCCCAGCACATTACACACAATCGTAATAATGGCCGTTGCCACAATGATGCAGACAATACTGGTGACAACCGCTGATGTGGTTGCCTGGCCAACCGCGGTGGCGCTTCGACCGCACTGGATGCCCCGAAGGCAGCTGGCCAGGGAAACCAGCACACCAAAAACGACACTGTGGAACAGACCAATGAACAGGTCATTGAATCTGATGGCACCTTTGGTCTGGTTGTAGTACTCCATAAAATTCATATCCAGCATGCCGACACCGACAATCAATCCCCCGAGCACACCCATCAGGTCGGCATAGATACACAATAGTGGCATCATCAAAGTCAGGGCCAGCATTCGCGGCAGCACTAAAAAATCCATGGGGGAGATCCCCAGGGTCGTAAACGCATCCAGTTCCTCGTTGACCTGCATGGTTCCCAACTGAGCGGCAAACGCGGCACCGGTGCGACCCGCCATGATGATCCCGGTCATCACGGCCCCCATCACCCGGACCATGGCAATACCAACGAGATTGGCCACGAAAATCTGGGCACCGAACATCATGAGCTGCACGGCGCCGACAAATGCTAAAATCAACCCCACCAGAAGACTGATGAGAGATACAATCGGAAGCGCCTGGACGCCGCATTCCTGGATAATCTGTTTGAAATCGGATGCCCGGAACCGGGCTCTCCCGGTAAACATCCGGGTAAATGATAGAAACGCTTCACCGATAAACGCCAGTATTTCTTTGCCCGAGCGGAAAAATTCCAGGGTACTTTGCCCGATGGTGACAAAAAGCGTCTTGTGCTTCGATCCCCTGCCGGTATCCTTTTTTTCCGGCACGCTGGTCGCCAGTTTTAAAAGCCGTCTGATCCCTTCGGGCAATGTGTCCAGATCTACCCGAATCCGCTTTTCTTCAGACCGCTGGATGCATTTTAAAAGGACCGTCAGCAGACTGCTGTCCCATTCGGTGAGCCCTTTTGTATCGAAAGCCACCGCTTGAATTCCATTCTTTGAGTCCAGTTGCCTCAATACCGCCTTTGCCGAAGGCCATGGCTGATCAATCCGCCATGCACCAATACATCGTACAACCAGCAAGCGATCTTTGGAGATTTCAAAATTCAGCCCAGGCCCGGTTGTTTCGTCCTTTACTTTAGCCTCAATCTTTGCTTTTGTTACTTTCAAACTAAGAAAACCCTTTTATACGACCACATCAGAATCGAGTGTAAATCACGATTGCTGGTTTACAAAATACCAATAAAATCCCCTAACCTCCCTTTACTAAAGTGGGGGACCCTATCTTCCCCCTTTTTAAAGGGAAATCGAGGGGGATTTTACCAACATTGATGAATTACACCCATCAAAATCTCAAATATACCTGCAGGTCAACCGTGACAATATCATGATCTGGTATCTTCGAACACCCCATCCAGCCGGGTGT
>Ga0209013_10002272_pt1 | contig 17463 bp, 15 predicted proteins | sample Cruoilmetagenom2_FD_187291 | JGI IMG/M metagenome (GOLD analysis project Ga0209013, IMG submission 187291) | Oil polluted marine microbial communities from Coal Oil Point, Santa Barbara, California, USA - Sample 2 (SPAdes) (version 2) | ecosystem: Environmental > Aquatic > Marine > Oil seeps ...
CCCGGTGCTGAAATCCCACCACTCGACCTATGGCGTCACCGCGTGTGTGAAGAACTTCATGGGGTTGGTGACCGGGACGCTGAGCACCAACTCCCACAGCGCCATCCGCTACGGGTTGCTCGGCGCTGTAATGGGCGAGATCAGGCCGCCCGATCTGAATATTCTCGACTGCATCTGGATCAATGCCAACCCCAACAGCGGACCCGCGACGACCTACGGCGGGGCCACCCGTCGAGACGAACTCGTGGCGAGCACGGACCCGGTGGCCGCCGATCTCTGGGCCGCCACCAACATCCTGATCCCGGCCTTTCTCGATAACGGGTACCTGCCGCCATGGCCTGAGCCCGACGCCACGCCGGACGACCCGGACAGCGATTTTCGGATCTACCTCGACCAGTCGATGAGCGCGATCCTGGCCGCCGGTTTCGACGTCACAAACGACCTGGGTCAGATCGATGTCTACTCGGAGGACCTGTCGCTGCTGATCTTCGCCGACGGCTTCGAGTGGGGTGACACCTCGGAGTGGTCGAGTGCAGTGCCTTCTAAAGCATCATCCCGACGCACTCTTCGGTCGGCGGCCGGAATGCGGTGATCGGCCAACCAAGGGCCTCGTCGATGGTCTCGAGCATCAGTTCCTTGTCTTCGGGGATTCGCCCGCGTACGTCGAGGAAGTTGCTGATGTGGTCGGACAACAGCACGGTCGGGCCCTTCAGGTTTTCTATCAATAAACGGGTCTCGTCGAGGGCCTGGTGGGCGTTGAGTAGGGTCAATCCGCCTGCCTCCCAACGTTCGCACCAGTCGGTGCCGAGGACCGGCACGAAGGTGCGCAGCCGGACGAAATCCGGTGATGCGTGGTTCAGCACGGCGGCGCTGCCCACGGCGTGCTCCTGCCAACGTTCAATTCCGGCCACGCCAACCATGAGGTAGACCGACAGCTCGATGCCGGCATCCATAACATGTCTGAAAGATTGCGCTGCCTGGTCGGGATCGATGCCCTTGCGGATCTGTTTCAGGGTCACCGCGTCGCCGGATTCCAGGCCCGTATGAATCCGCGTGATGGACGCCGCCGAGAGGCGGCGCCACTCCTCCCTGCTCTTTTTTGCCAAGAACTTGGCAGAGCCGTACATGGTGATTCGCTCGAGGCGGGGCCATCTCTCCAGGGCCGCCCTCCCGATCGCCTCCAAGGCATCGGTCGGTATCGCGGCGGTGTTGCCGTCGGCGAGGAAGATGGTGCGGACCTGGTCACCGTAGTGCTCCTTGGCGAGGTCCAGATCCTCGATCACCTCCGCTACGGGCCGCGCTCGAAATTTCTTATCCGAGTACATGGCGCAGAAGGCACACCTGTTGTGAGGGCAACCGACGGTGGCCTGGATGATCAGCGATTCCGCTTCGCTTGGTGGACGGTAGACGGTTCCTTCGTAGCGCACCGATAACAGGGTACTCTGTGGCAACTCGGGCGACAATATGCGACGACAACTTCGGATAACAAGAAAGTTGGGTAGACCCGGGTGGGTAACCGTCCATGTCTACCCGGCATCCTCAACCGCCTCCGCCTCCGAAATCTGAACTGCGCTATAGAGCCAGGCGCCGGGAAACCAGTCGACGTGGGGGTGGGTCGCGCGGGCCTCGAGCTCTTCCCTCAGAGCAATCCGGTTTTTTCCATGATCATGGCTGACGACGATCCAAAGCTTGGGAGCCATCGCTGCACGAGTCAGGGCTTTGGGGTCGGCGCTCCGCGGCGTGAGGCTGCGGTCCACGGTGATGAACGGTATGGGCCGGTCCCGGGTGTAGAAGCGAAAAGCTGGGACAGCTGCTTTGTACACGTAAACCACGTCATCCGGGCCCATGTCCCGACAGAGGAGTTCCACCAGTGGACGAATCTCCTAGCGCCTGAAGCGTGGCCATCGGATCATGGAATCGAACGGGAGCCACGCCAGAAGACACGCCAGGATGGCAGACGCGAGAGCAGGCCTCGGATCTCGCCGCGACAGGGCGTCCAGGCCCACGGCGATGAGCAGGAACCCGAAGGGCGCCGCAAACAGTACGAAGCGCGCCTTCGTCGGGTAGCCGCCGGTGTGGATCGGGTAGAAATGGGCGGTCGACACGGCGGCAAGAACCACCAAGGGAAACAGGAGCAACATTCCGGTTGTTCGTCTGTTCGGTGAGAAGAGCGACGCGATCGCTCCGACCCCCATTCCTATGAGAGGCAACCCCCGCCACCAACCAAACCCGAGGGGGTGGCTTATGAATCCCAGAATGGTCTGCCACCACCAGTGGAGAAACCCGGAGCCGGGCACCGGCAAGGGAGCAAAACCCTTGGCGTGTGTTGTGAATAGAACAGGGCTTGCCGTCGGTCGCATTTGCAGCAGATAAAGTGCCAGGAAGTGCCCCACAACAACGGTACCGGCCATTAGAAGAGGCACGACTGCTCGCCGCTCCCGTGCACGAGCGTGGACGATGAGGGCCATCCCCGTTCCGGCTGCGACCAGGATCGCCGTGTGGGAAAACCAGGGACCCACAAGACCGGCACACACGAACGCAAGGATGGACCGCCCGTCCAGCCTGCGTACTATGGCGTTGTGGGCCACCAGCAGGAGCAGCACCGAAAAGAAGAGGTCGCCGGAGTACTGTTTGAACTCACCGGAATAGAGAACCGCAGTTGAGCACGCTGCGAAAGGGAGAAAGGCCAGGGGTGCCGCCGTGATTCCGAGCATCCTGCACGATAGCCGCAGAAACAGGATAAGCGAGGCAATGCCGAAGAGGAATGGAACCACTGTCAGCGAGAGGTCTTTGTAACCGAACAGTGATCCCACGAGCTTGGAGACCAGCAGGAAGCCGACAGGGGCCGACTGCCGCAGTTCCAGCTGGCCGAAGAGCTCCCCGTAGCCCTTGTTCACGACACTGAGCGCCAGCATAGCGGGATCGAGCCACAACGACCGGTTCATGAGAAACATCCGAAAACGAAACGCCAGGCCGGCCAATAAGCCAACCAGAAGAACGAGGGAAGCGATTCTGCCGGATTTCCAGCCGCCCTGATCGGCCAAGGTGTCGCACCCGAGAATGGACGTCCATCGCCATAGACATCGATCCCAGGTCAGACGATTCCGACGATCTTTGTCGGGCACCTGCCTCATGGGAACTGAATAACTCAACAAGCTTGCGATAGAGGCGATCGATTGCCTCCGCGAAACAGTCATCCTTGAATCTGCAGTCAGCGTTCAAGTGCAAGGGTCGACAGATTTGATATTCGCGTTGAGCACTCGAAAACGAGCCCACGAGTATCAAAATCGTCGGCCCTGGCGTCCACCCGTCAGAAAGTCACCTTGCCCACCCGTCGACTGCCTCAAGAAGGGCGCGTTCTAACCCCGGATCGCTGGAGAGATGCCCCGCATCCTTGACGAGGATCAGTCTTGACATAGGCAGCTTGCGATGGAGTCTCCATGCGACGATCGGCGGACAGATCATGTCACGGAGGCCATGAATGATCGTCACTCGAATCTGCTCGATCCGCCGCGTGTTCCGCAATATCTGCTCGTCCTCGAGGAAAAATCGGTGGGCCTGATAGTGGCAGTTGATTCGCATCTCGGCATAGTGGGCCTCGAATGCCGTGGGGTCTTCCGGCGGCCCCTCGGCTGAGTCATCGAAGAAGCTGTACTCGTAGGCGAACAGCACCGTAAACCACTTCCTCTGCTCCTCTGGGCTGCCCTCCTGGAACAATCGGTTGAGGCGCTCCTGGACCCGATCGGTGCCCGGTGGAAGATCCGCTACGAACCTCTCCCAGGCTTCGGGGGAAAATCGTGCCGCGCCGTCTTCGGAGTAAAAGTAGTCCTGGTCCTTCCAGCCACATGTGAAGACACCCCGGAGGATCATCGCTGCGACGTTTTGAGGGAAGGCTTGTGCAAATAGAAGTGCCAGAGTGGTTCCCCAGGATCCGGCGAAGATGAAAAGCGGCCGGTCGATTCGCAGGTGAACGCGCAGCCTTTCGATGTCCTTAACCAGGTCCTGAGGCGTGTTTTGGCGAGTCTCTGCCCGGGGGGTGCTGCGGCCGCTTCCCCTTTGATCATGGGTGACCACGAGGAACCGTTGAGGATCAAACCACCTCGCATCATCGTCGCAGCAGCCGCAGCCGGGTCCACCATGGAAAAAGAACACCGGCTCACCCTCCGGGTTCCCGTACAGGGCATAGTGGACTTCGTGGATATCGCCGACGGCGAGGTGCCCCTCCTCGAACGGTGATATTTCCGGCCATCGCTCATAATTCCCGGGATCCCCCATTGAGTCCTCACCTTCGGTGGAAGTATGGGGAGGGTTCGAGTGCGGGTCAATGGGAACGGCACTATGGAAAGCACCGGTGTCACTGATCACAACCTCACAACAGGGCGGGGCAGCGATGCTGAATGGATGAAGTGGTTCGCGTGCCAGGGCCGAAATTTTTGGAGTTTCGCGTGGGAGAGAGCCGCGGAACCCCAGGTTCTCAAGATGGTCGGCCCTGGCACCCGATACCGGGCGGCACGGTGGCCACAGGCTTCGACGGGACGATCGGCCAGCCACCGTGGGAAACAAAAACCCCTCCGCGAGGGAGGGGTTTTGAGTTTGATGTGAGGGGGATCTACCAGCCGCCGCCGTGACCGCCGCGGTCGCCGCCGCCGCCACCAGAACGCTGTTTCGCCTGGGCGACGTCCACCTTGATGGTCCGGCCGTCGAGCTCGGTCCCGTTGAGCGCCGCAAGGGCCTTGTCGGCCGCCTCGTCATCGTTGAAGGTGACGAAACCGAATCCCCGAGAACGACCCGTGTCGCGATCGCTGATCACGATGGCTTCGCTGATCTCGCCATGGGGACTGAAGGCCCTGTGCAGGGCGTCATCGTTCGTGTCCCAGCTCAAACTTCCAACAAACAATTTCTTCGACATATCTCTCTTTTTCTCCCTGAGCGCTGCCTTTCTGAGGCGCGCCCGTCTCGCAAACCATGGTGAACACTGCGTCCACCGAGACAGAAGCCGGCCCCGTCGGCCGGCAACAGACACTGGAAGATAGCAAATATCTTCTTTTATTTCAAGCATTTTCTGTTGAAGCCGACCTCGTCGTGTTACTGCGATCCCTGATGCGGGCGGGGGGGGCGGTCAGAGCAAGGTCCCCAGTTCCGAATGCCCCCGTACCCGGCACCTTGAGACGAGCCCAATGTAGAGCGAAATATTGAATTGCCGCCATGGGTTGATACCAGTCAAAGGAGAGCCGAATGATCCAAGCCTACGCCGTCCACGAGCCCGGAGGAAAACTACAGCCCTTCGAGTACGATCCCGGCGACCTCGCCCCCGGCCAAGTCGAGATCGACGTTGTCGCCTGTGGGATTTGCCACTCCGATCTGTCGATGATCGACAACCAGTGGGAAATGACCGCCTTCCCGCTCGTGCCCGGCCACGAGGTGGTGGGGACGGTTGCCGCAGTCGGCGAAGGTGTCACCAACGTCGCAGTAGGCGACACGGTCGGGCTTGGCTGGTACTCGGGCAGCTGTCTGACATGTCGCCAGTGCATGAGCGGCGACCACAACCTATGCGCCGGCAACGAGGGGACCATCGTCGGCCGACACGGCGGTTTTGCCGATACGGTGCGGTGCCAGGCCGAATGGGCCATCCCGCTACCGCAGGGAGTGAATGCGGCCAAGGCCGGTCCGCTTTTCTGCGGCGGCATCACAGTGTTCAACCCGATCATCCAGTTCGGCGTCCGGCCGACCGACCGCGTCGGGGTGATCGGCATCGGCGGTCTCGGTCACCTGGCGCTGCAATTCCTCGCCAAGTGGGGTTGTGAGGTCACCGCGTTCACGTCGACCGATGCGAAGGGGGACGAGGCGCGCGAGATGGGCGCGCACCACGTGGTCAACTCGCGCGACGCCGCCCAGCTCGAGGCGGTCGCCGGCAGCCTCGACTTCATCCTGTCGACGGTCAATGTCGACCTCGACTGGAACTCATTCCTCGCGGCCCTCGGCCCGAGGGGTCGTCTGCACTTGGTTGGAGCTGCGCTGACCCCCATTCCGGTCCCGGCCTTCGGCGTCATCCCCGGCCAGAAGAGCGTGTCGGGTTCCCCCCTCGGCTCGCCGGCCACCACCGCCATGATGCTGGATTTCTGCGCCCGTCACGGGATCGAGGCGGTGACCGAGCACTTCCCCATGAGCGAGGTCAACGAGGCGTTCGACCACCTCCGGGCGGGGAAGGCTCGCTACCGGATCGTGCTCGAAAATAGGTGAGTGGCAGGCAACCTCTCTTGGTCGCTGATTCTCGCGATGACCCGATGAATCGTTCCCAGGTGTGATCAAAGTCGGCTCCCGATATTTTCGACAGGGCATCGAGGTCTTTCCTTCGATCGATAATTGATGACGGCCGCGGGCGAGCACACTTTAATCCTCCACTCTGCCAAGCAACAATGTGGAGGGAGGCACCCATTACGTCTTCCTTCAGGCTGAAACCCTCGCTATCCTCTCTCGTTACAATCTGAGAAAGGAGCTGTTGAACATGAAAATCTGGCTGTGTGGCCTCGCGGTTGTCTGTATCGTGTTGGTGATCGGATCCATCGGTGACGCGGGCAGGGAGCCCTCGACCAAATACATGGACCAGACCCCGCCCGGTCTTGAACCGCAGATCTTTGCAAAGGGCATCATCTCCACATCCGCCCGCGAGCTGAACTCGGTTTTTTCGCCGGACGGCGATTTGTTCCTGTTCACGCGGCGCGACCCCACCCAGACCTATCGAATCATGGAAACGAGGAACGGTCTGAATGGATGGTCAACCCCGTCCGTGACCCCGTTCACCGAGGAACATGGCGCCGTTGACCCAGCCGTCAGCTGGGACGGCAAACGGATCTTTTTCGGCTCCAGTCGACCCGGCACGCTCGGCGATTCGGACATTTGGGTGGTGGGGCTTTCACCAGACGGCAGCTGGGGAGAGCCGCGAAACCTCGGCCATCCGGTCAACACCCCCGGCAGCGAGAACCACGCCGCCCCAACCGACGACGGGACACTCTACTTCCACTCCGCCGGTCACCCAGGCCTGGGTGAGTCGGATATCTTCCGTGCGGCTGTATCGGGTGACAGTTATTCCATCCCGGAAAACCTCGGTCCATCGGTCAACTCGGAGGCCAGCGAATTTGATCCATTCGTGGCGCCCGACCAGAGTTTTCTGATCTTCTCTTCGACCAGAAAAGGCGGTTTTGGCGGCGGGGACCTCCACATCAGCTTCCGCAACGAGGACGGCAGCTGGACTCGCGCCGCCAACCTCGGTGGCGAAGTCAATACGTCCGCCACCGACTACTGCCCCAAGGTCACACCGGACGGCAGGTACCTGTTCTACACGAGCCGGTCGACCGGCGAGGGCGACGTTTACTGGGTCGACGCCCGGATCCTCGAACGGTATCGGCCGCGCACACCGTGAGTAGTAAGTGAGTGCCCGGCACCTTTCCGAGTAAGCTTCGTGCCAGGTTCCAAGATCCTAATGTCACTCCCCTGCAGCGGCCGGGAGGACGGTTATGACGAGCTCCTCATCGGTTGACTCGATCAGGGCGCCGTCGAAAGACAGGCTCAGGCCCTCGGCCTCGACGGTCACGGTATTGCCTTCGCGAAGCACCACGGGGTCGCCCGAGAAGCCGGAGATCGCGACTCGGTGGAAGCCCGAAAGAAACGGGTGCTCCCCAGTCGGGGTCGTCAGAGCGACCACGCCGTCGAGGGACCGGCGCACGAAGTTCGGGTTGTTCAGTTTTAGTTCGCCGCGCGGGTGGACCGCGGTCAAGAAGTGGGCGTGCAGAGCCTCGCCGCGGTCGAGCACCTCCACCGCCATCGGGTCGAATCGAACCATCTCCAGTTGCTCACCCTCGTCGGCCAGTTGAATCACCACCCTCTTTCCGCGCCGGGAGAAGTTCTCGTAAAGCGCCGTCCTCTCGGCCTCCAGGTTGGCGATCGCGGCCTTCGAACGACGCGCGACCGCTGCCAGCTCCTCGTCGTTGAAGATCGCTGGCTCGACATCTCGCGTCGCCAACGCAGCCCCCAGGAGCTCGGCAAACGTGATTTCGGGATCTGCATCGAGGTCCGCCTTCCACGATGGCAGCAGCCGGTCGAGCACCACCGCCACCGTCGCGCCGGTCTCGTAGCAACGCCAGCGGATCCCCTCCGGTCCTCGCTCCTCGCGCAGTCTGATGGTGTCGCCTGCGACGCCGATTGTCGACCGTCCCATGTAGACCGCCGTTCCCTCCTGCAGCTCGAGCAGGGTCTCAAAGGCGCGGTGCTCGTCGCTGAGCTTCGCCGATCTTTCGCGCCGGATCGCCAGAGCCGCCGCTGCCCACGAGGCCGTGGCCCCTTCGGTCTCGGACTCGACCGCGCGCGCCAAAGCCTCCTCCTCCAGGAGCAGGAGGCGATAGTTGTCGAGGTCGTCCATCGGGTAGCTGTAGCGGTAGACCTCGTTTGGCCGCCAGGTGGGATGGAGAGGCTTGGAGAAAAGGTGGAAGACCTCGTGGAAGAGAATGCTGGCTTCGAAATCCACCGACCGCCCGGGCTCGATCGTCAGCAACAAGGTCGCTGTTCGCTCGCCCCCGATATCAGCATTGGAGTTCCAGCGCATGGCCGGATGCTTGCCTGAGGACGCCCACACGCCTTGATGTCCCTCGAACGGCAGAAACTCCTCCGGCGGATTCGGGTGGCGCAACAAAAGGGTTCGATCGCCGTCGTACACGGCGATGGGAAACTCGGTGGCGTCGAAGCCGGGCCACAGCTCCATCTCCGCGAAACGGTCAAAGGCAGCGATGACCTCGAATGGATCGACCACCCGGCCCTGCTGGGTCGCGGCTGCCGTCATCACAAAACCGGCCGCCAGTACGACGACTCCCACTCGAATGCCCATGATCACCTCCCATCGTAGCCGTTCAGACCGACACGATTCCGAAGCTGGCGAAGAGGGCGGTGGAGGCATCGCGTCGAGTCACCGTCATGAGGTAGGCCGCACCACACCGCTTCGCTGGATAAGAATACTAATAAATTAGTACGAATGTTTTCGTTTTTGGTTTCTGCCGGCTTTCCATCCGCCGATGGGGATGGTGGGCTTTGGGCGACGCATTCCACCGAGACCCGGAGGGGTGCCAGCTGCTGAGTTTGGGGTTTCAGCCTCGGGAACGGCAGAATGGCCGGCACTCATCCTTGTACATGGGCGTGGGCATGGGCACCCAGTCGCTCGACAGTCGCGGACGGCCTGACTACCATCGCTCCTCATGGAGATCTACATTGCGACCTTTACCGGTCTGCTGAGCACGCTCCTGCTGGCGGTTGTCTACTTCGCTGACCGGTACGAGCGCGAGCCCATCGAGCTGATCCAGAACTTCTTTCTGTCCGGGCTGCTGGGGCAGCTGGTGTTGATCCTCGCCGTCACCGCCGTGGTCGGAGATATCTCCTGGTCGGGTCCGTGGATTCTGATCACCATAGTCTGCGCGGCTCTCTACCTGCCCTTCCAACTCCACCGTGAGGCCGAGATGGACGAACGTTTCGACGGGATCGTCTACGCAGTGGCGCTCGTCGGAGGAGCTACCTGCGTCATCCACCTCAATAACCTGCCCCGCGTGATTGCGGCGTCGCCGTATCGTGACGCGCTCGCCCCGGGTGCCAAGCCCGACCTCCGCGATCTGCTGATTCTCGCCACCTCTCCGGGGTTTGCCGCTGAGCTCGGCCAGGGGCTCGTCGTGATCCTTGCCGCGGTTCTCATCGGCGCAGTTCTCGGCACGCTGAAGCTTCGCGGGTGGTCACCGTGGCAGAGTGCGTTCGTCTGCGTCGTGGTGGCTCTCGCCGTGACCGGTCTCGACCTGCTGACCGGTGGGGCGTGGCCGGTGCGGGGGGCGCTGGCGGTGACGGCCGTCGCGGTCGCCGTGGCCATCAAACGGCGTTCCGTCTTCAAGGCTCGGCCCGAACCCCCGGAACGGGATGTTCTCATCATGGGCCTCAAGACGGTGCTGATGGTCTTTGGCGCGGCCCTGCTGGCCACCGTGCTTCTCCAGGCCGTCGTCGAACAACCAGTTACCGAACGCCACCCACCCCAATCCGTTCGGCTGGGGCGGGGTTCGTGAGGGCCCGATTCCTCCTTGGCGTTCTTTTGGCCGGCGCTTGGGCGGGCGTCGTGTCGGCGGCCGATCGAAGCTGGGAGAACCCGGTCTTTTTCACCGCGGAGGAGGCGGTTGTCGCCGCCAGGAGCAACATCTCCCGGCTCGACCATGACGGCCCGGCCGGGCTGCGGTTCTTTATCGATCTCACGTTGGCGGAGGGGGATGTCGAGGGCCGTCATCCTTCCTCTGCCATCACCAGGAAGGTCGTTGAGAGCTTCCTCGTCACCTACCCGACCGCATTTGTTCGCAACGACGTACAACGGCGGACCATCGAGAGGTTCCAGAACGAGATGCCCCGGCAACGGGCGGTGCTCGAAAAGCGGCTGGCCCGATTCAGTTACCCCGAGCTGCCCGGGATGGTGTACTGCCGGCTCGTGGACAGTGTCGACGCCTTTGCCGATCTCAAAATGGCGTCCAGCGACAAAATGACCCAGGTAGGAGGGGTGACCTACTACTGCCGGTACGTCGTACTCCCGCTTTCGTACGTGGGTGAGGAGAACGTCCGCGAGCTCCGTCGTTCGGCCGCACTCAACCCCACCCTCAACGTGGACGAGACCATTCGGAGCTGGCAGCGCGAGTCATTCGCCAACCTGATCAACACGTTTCGCCACGAGCTGGTCCACGTCCACACCAACTCTGCCCTCGACGTGCCCGCCTACTCCGACCGAACGGCGTATCCAACCTGGTTCCACGAGGGAACCGCGACCTACCTCGCGGCGGACCCCCGCTCGGGCCTGAGCAAGGGCTACCAGGAGTTCCAAGGGTTGTTCTTTTATTTGGTCCAGCGCCACGGTGTGCGCAAGCTTCAGACCTTCTACGCCGACGTCCTCGGTGGCAGCGACGTGCAATCCGCCCTCGTGGAGGTGTACGCGATCTCCGGCACCGAGCAGCTCTTCGCGCGCAGCGGTCGCTGGCACCGCGTCAAGGACGTGGTCAAGACCGGCCTCTGGATCGCGGCTCTGGCCATCGTCATCGCTGCCTTCCGGGGCAGCGATCGTCCGTACATCGGCGGCCTTCAGGTGCTGGCTGCCCTCGCCCTCGGCCTCGCCATCGCCACCGGCCTCGCCGAGCACCTCTACGGCCTCAGAGGTCCTGGAGTCGTGCTGGCCGCAAAGCTCGGTATCGGGCTTGTCGCCGCCGTCGTCGGCGTCAAGGGGGTGCGTAGGATTCAGCGCTACTGATTCGACATCCAGCACCACCCCAGCCCAATCAATTCCTGCCTCATCGGGAGACATGGGCCAAAAGCCCGCTTATCTCACCGGGTTTTGTAGCGAGGGCGGCGAAGCGCAAGTACCCGCTGGGTTTGGCGTAAATCGGGCGACGCAGTCGTAGTTGCGCTACGTCGAGGAGCACGATTTGCGACAAGCACGGCGGGACGCCGCGATCCGCCGTCCGTAGTAGACACCCGGTGAGATATGCGGGTTAGGGTGAGGAAAGCCCTCATCTTCGTGAGGTCAGTTTCCGATCACCGAGGAGATCATTGGGTCGGGAAGGGGAGGGGTTGCGAGCCCACATTACTCACCGGTCCCCCTCGCGATTCCGGTGATACGTGGGAGCCGGATCCTGGTCAGTATTCGTACGCTCCAACGTCCGGGAGGGTGCCGCGTGGAGCACCAAGGATGTCGTGGGTCGTGGCGCCGTCCGGGTTGCCGGCGTCGATCGCCGGCGATCCGGGGGCGAGAGTGAAGTCGAGTCCGATCCAATCTTTGAAGTATAGATCGATGTCTGCCGGTAGCACCTCATGGTTGTGGTCGCCGCCGGAGAGGTTGCGGGTGGTGATGTTGTTTCGGACGATGTTGCCGGTGCCTTCGACGGAGATCCACGTTCGAGTCGGCCACGTTTCGGAACCGGGCGGAAGCCCCGGGTAGTCCGATCCCCCGATGACCGTGTTGTTGACGACGACTGAGTCGTTGGTGTCATACCACGTGATGCCGTGCCAGTGGTCGGCTTTGCACAGGTTGTTGGTGATCCGCAATCGCTGTTTCGGCCCATCTTCGAACCCGCTCAGACACTGGGTCGGCCCCAGCGAGCCCGCGGGCTGACCTTCGGTGTATCGGTTTACGAACATGTTGCCTGTGATCTCGACGTCGGACGAAGTGTCGGGGTTGACGCCCATGTGACTCTGAAAGAAGTCGTCGTGGTGACCATCCCCGAGCTTGACCGAGTCGAATATCCGATTGCCGATGAAGCGGTTGAAGTGACCGCCGGTCGCGATGCCGTCGCGAGAAAAGTATTCGACCCGGTTGTTGATCACATCGATGTGGCTCCCAAAGGCCACGAACCCCATGGCCACCCGGACCATCTCATTGCACCTGGCGACGATTGGCCCCTCGGCGCTGTAGAGACGCATTCCGTCGGAGACGTGGTCGACCCAATCCTGGATCGTGGGCAAGTCGCCCGACGTGAAGTGGCTGTTGACGATTTGGATATCTCGTGCCGGCCCGTGAGAGCCATGGTCCTCGAGTCGCACCATGACGCCGGCCGACTGGTTCACGAAGCTCAGCCCGTCGAGACGCCAGAAGCCGCTGCCACGGAAATGAACCGAGGTGAGAACGGGTTCGAGGTTGGTTTGGGCGGTGATCGTCACCCACGCCGGGTTAAAGCAACCCGTGATCTCGAGGGCGGGATCGTGACCCGTCGCGCCCACCAGCACGATCCTGTCACCGCCCTTGATCGGAGCTCCCGGGTTCCGTGGAGTCCCGAACTGGTCCGTACAATCCACCTCGGAGTTGACGACGTGCTGAATCGATGCCCACGGATTCCCGGCGCTGCCGTCGCCCGTGGTATCGCTGCCTGTCGTTGGATCGACGTAGTATGTCGATCCTCGGAACTCGTACTCGCACGGGCATGGCCCGACCTTCGGGCTGCCGTTGACCATTCGGTCCCATGCCCACAGGTCCCCAGATCCAAAACCGTCCTCGAAGATCAGCTCGGCGGTTTCGGAAAAGGTGACGCCGCCAGACATCGCTGCCAGGGCTACACAGCACAGACCGATGGCACGAATCCTCACGAATCCAGTATTGGCTCACAGCCGCATTTCGAGGGTGATGGACGCCACGTTTTGCCCAGCCTGACCCAGGGTCTGGCTGTGGAGTCTCACAACGTTGTTCAGTAAGGGGAGTGGTCCATCCGGGCCTCTTCCGGCATGCTGCATTGCATCAATGGGAAATAGGCACTCGTTCATGTAAAGCCTCTCGTGAACTTGTTGACGAGACACGCAAAGGGAGGGCGGCAGATCAGGTTTCCTGAAATCCTGAAGCCTGACACCGATCCGATGTCGAGCCGCTGTAAGATGCAGTATCCACGATGTTGGAGGCTGCCGAGCATGGAGACCCAAGCGCTCAACGTAATGGCCATGGCTCACCTGATCATGCTCTCGCTGTGGGGTGGGGTGGTTGCCACCGAGGCCGTGATCGAGATCTATCCATTTCGGAAGCGGGAGCTGCACGCCGCCACGATCCGCTTCCATTACTGGATCGATCTCCTGGTCGAGCTGCCGCTTGTACTGGCGGTTGTCACGACCGGGATCGCACTCCTGCTCTTGACCGATCCGGTGACACCCCTCCACCTCGTCAAGATCGGCTTCGGCGGTTCCGCTGTTGCGATCAATCTTTTCTGCATTGTGGTTGTGGTCAGACGCGGACGGCGACTGGAACGCTGGGGCGACGATGGTCCGTTGTGGCGTGCGTCGCGAACGGTGCTTGCCTGCTTCGCGACCGGGCTCCTGTGCGCCGGAGGGGCGGCCATTATTGGATTCCGCTTCGCCCTCGAGCGATTGGGATGAACGCCGCCCCAGCTGGGTCGCCGATTGAGCGCCAGGTCCGCTAGCACCGATACGCCGTAGCGTAGAAACCTATTCACGAAATGCACGTACTGTGTAATGAATTATACAATGAGTAATCATGGTTGAATCACAGATCAAAATGAGGCGCGACGTCGAGGTCCAGACTCGGCGGCAGGTCATCGTCGATGCGACGCGGCGGTTGGTGGCCGAGCGGGGCATCGAGGCGGCGTCGATGGATGAGATCGCTGCTGCTGTCCAGTACACGCGCCGCACCCTCTACGCCTACTTCAAGAGTCGGGACGAGATCCTGCTGCAGGTCTTCTCCGAGGATCTGGCGGATCGATGGGCCGTTCAACAGGTGGCCGTGACCGAGGTTGAAACAGGCCTCGCCAAGATCGTGGCCTGGGGCGAGAGCCTCTTCGGCTACGCGCGAGAGCGTCCGAGCTCGGTCCGCTTGCAGGCCTACTGGAGCTTCAAGGGCATCGACCGGGCGAAGATCAACGACGCGCTCTTCGCAGACTTCGAGAGTCTTAACGACGAGCTGACGGAGGGGCTGCGAGCGATCTTTCGGCTCGGTGTTGCTGACGGCACCTTGCGTCCCGACTTGAAGATCGACCTCAGTATCAGCCAGTTTGTTTATGGTCTGCGCACCGCCATCGACCGGGCGTTGTCGCCCGGTTACAGCTTCGCTCGTTTCGACGCGGCAGAGTATGTCGAGTACTTTTTGGATCTCTTCACCCGAGGGGTCCGCCGCCAGAAGGAGAGCGCATGAATACGTCCGAGAAACCGCAGAATCCAGCAGACGTCCGTACCACCCGAACCCGACTGTTTCGGACCGTGATCGCCGTTGCCCTCGCCGGCCTATCCGCCAACGGATGCCTCGCACCGGCCGCGGATGACCAGAGCCCGGCCCCCGGGAGCCACCGGATCTTGGCCGAGGACGGGGTCGTGAGTTTCCCCTTCGATATATACCGCGGCGATATCCGATTCGGCGCCGAGATCAACGGACGCGAGGTCAAGCTGCTGCTCGACGACGGATTCATGTGGGACCAGGTCCTCTTCTGGGGCGGCCCCGAGGTGGACGCCCTGGGACTGGTCCCCGACGGCGAGGTCTCGATCGGAGGCGAGAACGACAAGAACGCGATCGCATCGACGACCGCGTCAGGCATCACAATCCGATTCCCCGGCGTCGAGTTCACCGACCAGAGCGCGGTGATCACCCCAAACAGCTCGGGCACGCGCAGCATGTGGGAGGGGAGCGTCGGCCAGGTGAGTGGGACCTTCCTCAAGCACTTCGTGGTCGACATCAACTTCGACACGATGATGATCACGATGATCGAGCCGGAGAAGTTCGAGTACGAGGGCGAAGGCTCCGCGGTTCCTTGGAGACCGTTGGAGGTTGGCGCGTGGTCGATTCCCGGGACGCTCCACCTGGCCGATGGGAGGAGGGTCGCCATGGAGTTTATGATGGACCTCGGCTACAACAACCAGGCGCAGATCGCCACCGGGGGGGAGCACGGTATTTCGACCCCGGGGAAGGCCCTGCCCGCGAGCCTCGGATTCAACATCAAAAGGGAAGAGATTCGGGGCCACTTGGGGCGGGTGCCGCGGATCGAGATCGGTGGCTTCGAGGTCGAGGACGTGCTCGCGAGTTTCGTTCTGGAGGAACAGGGCGACGAGGTCTTCCACGAAGTGATGATCGGGTTGGGGCTGCTGTCGAGATTTAACCTCATATTCGACTATTCGCGGCAGCGGCTGATCGTGGAGCCGAACGGCTCATTCGGCGACAGCTTCGAGCACAACATGTCCGGCGTTTCGATGAGCCGGGGGGGAGGGGACGACCTTCGCGTGCTCAGCGTCCAAGCTGGTTCGCCGGCGGCCGAAGCCGGGGTTGAGGCGGGCGACAGGATCATCGAGATCGACGGAAAACCTGCCGTCGACTTTGGTTTTTGGGATCTGATTCCTTTCTTTAAACGGGAAGGGGAGACCGTCGAGATGATCATCGCGCGCGACGAGGAGGAGCTTGAGATTTCGTTCGTTTTGCGGCGGGTGATCTGAAGTCCTTTCATGCGTGCCAGGTTCCAAGATCCTAAAGGGCTGCACCCATGGGGTTGTCGGCCGCTCGCTCTCGGGCTTTTCCGCCGGTCGTGTAGACTCCGACCAGCCACCCGACCGAGGAGGTCCTGTGCATGTTGTTCTGATCTACGTCCGAGATCCCCAATTCTACGCCTTCCAAGCCGACAAGCGGTCCATCCGAGACCTGCCCCAGATCATCGGCTTTCCACCCATCGGCATCATGACGCTGTCGGCGGTGCTCAAGCGGGATGGGCACGAGTGCACCATGTTCGACCAGGCGAACCCCGATACCCCGGATGAGCATATCGTCGAGGAGATCCGACGGATCCAGCCCGACCTCGTGGGGCTGAGCTTCCTGTCCACCACTTCCTATCCCTATGCCAAGATTCTGGCACGCCTTCTTCGCCGCGAATTCTCCGAAGTCCCCCTGGCTTTCGGGGGGGTCTTTGCCACCCTCAACGCCGATCGAGTCAAGGAGCAATGCCCCGAGGTCGATTTCGTTGGCCGGGGAGATGGTGAGCAACTGATCCTGGACCTGCTCGAGAATCTCGATCGCCCCGAGAACGTCCCCGGCCTGACCTGGGCCGACAAAGACGGCGCGGTGAGGAACAATCCGCCGCGGCCGATTGATCACGATCTTGACCAGTGGCCCTTTCCCGATCGCGAGAGCCTACCCCTCGATTTCATCGAGTCGATGCCCCTGGACGTCCCCGCCGTGCTCTCCATGGACCGGTACACGACGATGCAGACCTCGCGCGGGTGTCCCTGGCCCTGCCTCTTCTGCGATATTCCGGCTTTCAGCGAAGGAAAGTGGCGTTCCCGGAGCGCCGAGCACGTTCTGGGAGAGTTCCGACAGCTCCAGGAGCTTGGCTACGGTGCGGTCTACTTCGTGGACGATCATTTCCTCCTGCGACCCAAACGCATCGAGGAGATGTGCGACAGCCTGATCGAGAACGACATCCAGATCCAATGGGGTTGCGAGGGCCGAGTCGATTCGGGCCCCGCCCTGAAGATGCTGCCCAAGATGGCGAAGGCCCGCTGCCGTTCGCTGATGTTCGGAATCGAAAGTGGAAGCCAGAAGATCCTCGACCGGTTGAAGAAGCAACAGACCCTCGCGGAGATCAAGGCTGCCGTCAGCCTCGCAAAGAAGGCCGGAATCCAGATCGTGCACGGGTTTTTTATCGTGGGCAGTCCGGATGAGACCGAGGAGGACATGCGGAAGACATTCCGCTTTGCCAGCAAGTTGCGGATCGACAGCTTCGCCTTCAACCGTTTGTGCGTCTACCGCGGCACACCGTTGTGGGAGGAGTACGTCAAGCGCGGCGTGGTGGACGATTCCAAGGACTGGTACAAGTATTACAAGTGTTCCGAGATCGATCCCACGGTGCTGCCCGGTGAGGAGATCCACCGGATTCGATCGAAGGAGTTGCGCCGCTTGATCCTGTACAAGCTGGCGCGCTACCCGCTGCAGTCCCTGCG
>Ga0209013_10002273_pt1 | contig 17453 bp, 15 predicted proteins | sample Cruoilmetagenom2_FD_187291 | JGI IMG/M metagenome (GOLD analysis project Ga0209013, IMG submission 187291) | Oil polluted marine microbial communities from Coal Oil Point, Santa Barbara, California, USA - Sample 2 (SPAdes) (version 2) | ecosystem: Environmental > Aquatic > Marine > Oil seeps ...
TGTCTCTGCATCACCGCTTCCTGCCATTGCTCCTCAGCCATGGGTTTTGGGAACGAGCAGCAAAAGTGCAAAGCTTGCGGCTGAAAATGGCACGGCTTATGCTTTCGGGCATTTCATGAGTGATAAAGATGGTCCGGAAATCATGAAGAGCTATAACAATCATTTCGTTCCGGGTAAAAAGCTTCAAGGAGCGCAATCTATTCTTGCCGTTTCGGTTATTTGTGGAGAAACAACAGAAAAGGCGGAACAACTAGCATCAAGTGGATTCCTGTGGAAGTTGCAGTTGGCAAAAGGTCAGGGAAGTATGGGCGTTCCTTCTATAGAAGAAGCTGAATCATATGTTTACACCTACGAAGAAAGGAAAATGATTGAAGAGCTGCGGAGCAAGATGGTAATCGGAAATCCAAAAGAAGTCGCAAAGAAACTTGTAGACCTGCAAGCACTATATCAAAACGATGAATTCATGATTGTCACAATTACACATTCTTACCAAGATCGTGAGCGTTCATATGAACTGTTGGCGTCTGAGATTTTACCCTGAAGGATTGCCCTGGTTTTCGATACGAATAGTAGAAGTATATGGCGTTTCCTGTCATTATTTCTCGGGAAATAATATGACAAGTAAACCGTCAGATAGACAAATCGACAATCTATGCAGTTATTTTGAAAAGCTCTAAGAACAATAATTTGGAGGAAATCATATGTATGATCCAACAATTTTCGATAATTTAAAAGTGGCATTTGAAAACCAGGTGTATGATCTCGATAATCTGAACCGTAAAATTAATATTGTCAATCGTATCGATCGGATGGACTTTTCGATTATCAAAAGGGATTTTGCCATTGAATTTACGATGGCTGAACAACAAGATGTGACGGCTGAAATCTGTTTGGAAGCTTCGTTGGAAGAACTAGCTGCTGAGATTCTTGAGGAGCAGGGAAAAAATCCAGGGTGTTCCCTGAGAATCCGTTTTAAAAAACTAATCCAAAATGTTACGAAAGACTGTTTGCAGATAGAGAAATCGTTAATAGGTATTTGGGGATCGGATTTCAAGCTTACCCAAACATTGAGTTTTGTGTATGGAAAAGAAGCTTCAACTTTCCTGGATAACATTGAATTGTCATATCACCATAAAATCAATGAGGACCATATGGGGGATATTGCTGACTTTATTGATCAAGTCCTGGAAACGTTGAAAATCTTGAATGAGATTTAGAAGTCTATAGAAGATAAAAAAGCGACCGAAATTCATTCGGCCGCCTGTTTTTTGTTGAATTCATTCTATTACTAGGGTCAAAGATTAATAAACTACATTGGCATCCGGAGCTTTATCTGCAACAAGATTAAGGGATATGCCGTGTTCCAACAGTGCTTTTAAACCACAGAGAACCATTGTGTATCCTCCGGTCGAATCGATGACTTGGTCCACTATTGAATCGCGGTCTCCTTGGAATCCACTGTTTGTAATGGAGACGAATGTTTCATTTTCCGACCGTCGAATGAAAAGCCATTCTACATTTGTGTTGTCATGAAACCGGATAAATATCCTCTTGTTTTCTTCGACTTCCTTTACATCAAGTTCCGCAGAAACACCGTACATTTCCCAATCCCACCGTACTTGATTCCCAACTTCCAACTTTCCACTGCTTTTTGTGAACCAGAACTTTGTGGTAATTTCAGGATCGATAAAAGCCTCGAATACTTCTTCCACCGGTTTTCTAATCAGCATTTCTGCCTTCGCAACAAGTTCAAGGGTTGACATCATGAATTCTCCTTTTCACTTACAAGATTTCTCATATCATAGCACATCATTAATCCTTTACAGACTGAAAAAATGTGGCTGCAAATACTCTGGCTATCATTTCCATCGCAGGTTCATGGAAATCGAACTTTTCATGATGGTGGGGGTAGATGTTTTCCTGATCATTCAACTTCGCACCGACAAAGAAATAGGCACCAGGCACTTTTTGTAGGTAATAAGAGAAATCTTCCACCGGCATAATAGGGTCGATTTCCACGAAAGACTTGCCGCCATATATCGCTGCCACAGCGATGCGAACGGTATCCATTTGCTCTGCATGATTCCTTAGGGAGTCATAGCCCCTATTAATTTGGACGTCGACTCCACAGCCCAACCCTTGTCCGACCATTTCAGCGATTTCTTTGACGCGTTTACTTGCCAATGCCCGAAGTTTCTCATCGAACACTCGGATTGTCCCTTCCAGAACTGCTTTTTCCGGAATGACATTATCAGCATCTCCTGCATGAAAACTGCCGATTGATACGACGAGTTCCTTCAATGGATCGGCATTACGGCTCACGATGGACTGGAGAGCAATCATAATATGACTTGCTGCAAGGATGGGATCAACGCCGTTATGAGGCTCTGCTCCATGTGTCCCGGAACCTTTGACCGTAATTTTAATTGTATCCTCTGAAGCCTGGAGGTAACCGTTCCTTCCGTACACTGATCCTGCTTCCATCATGGATTGCAGATGAGCCCCGTAAATCATATCCACTCCGTCAAGACAACCATCGGCAATCATTCCCCTAGCCCCGCCAGGAGACAACTCTTCCCCAAATTGATGGATGAGAACGATATTTCCCTCCAACTGATCCTTCATGGAATTCATCACTTTGGCAAACAGTAGCAGGGCTGCAGTATGGCCATCATGACCGCAAGCATGCATGACCCCAGGAACAGTTGATTTATAAGGAACGTCCTTTGCATCCTGTATGGGCAACGCGTCGAAGTCTGCCCTAAAAGCAATCGTCTTTCCGGGCTTTCCTCCGGTAATCTTCCCCACAACACCGCTGCCACCGACACCACGCTTCACTTCGATTCCCAGGTCTTCCAAGTAGGAGGCAATGAATTCCGGCGTTGCGACTTCCTGATGGGATAATTCCGGATGCATATGTAGGTGCCTTCTGATTTTTATCATCTCTTCCAGGCTTTCCGAGATTTTATTGAAAATAACTTCCTCTATCACATCATCCACTCCTTTTCTTAAACTGTATCGCATTTTCAAGAACATATCAGCAATTGAGAAATATCATTTATCCGTGTTGTCCACTTTTCAGACATATGTGTAATAAAAAAACGGTCGATTGTGAGGTATATCACAGTACTTTTGTGCCAAGTTATTATAATTAAGAAAAGGTACTTCGACTTAAAAAGTGACCTTTTTAAGAAGGGATGATCATTTGATATGATTGATTACTTTCATGAAATGAATGATGAAATGAAAGTTGATATATTGGAAGCATTGTTTGATGTTGTCTGCATGAAAGACTCCTGGGGTTATTGGGTAAAGATGAATGAATCAGCCGAGAATATCATGCAATACAATAAACTGATGCTACTGGGTAAACATGATCGTGATTTAAGTCGTGAGTATCCTCAATTCAAAGAATTCTTCGAGAATATCAGGTTGACCGATGAACTGACATGGTCGAACGGGAAACTGAGCCGATTTGAAGAACAAATATATGATGAGTTCGGTGAATATAAAATCTATGAAATTGTAAAAGTGCCATCATACCATCCGGATGGATCTAGAAAATCCTTAATGTTATTAGGACAAGATGTAACAAACAGAAGAAATAATGAACAGGTTCTGATATCGAAAATAAAGGAACTGGCAGACTTTAAATTTGCACTTGATCAATCCTCGATCGTTGCCATTACAGACCACAGGGGAATCATAACTTATGTAAATGATAAATTTTGTGAGATATCAAAGTATCAACGGGATGAATTGATTGGCAATACCCATAGTATCTTGAACTCCGGGTATCATCCTAAAAAGTTCTTTGAAGATATGTGGAACACGATTCGAAACGGCATGGTGTGGACTGGTGAAATCAGAAATCATGCAAAGGACGGTTTTCCTTATTGGGTGAATACCACAATTGTTCCTTTTGTTGACCGAGAAGGAGAGCCTTATCAATACATTGCGATCAGGCAGGATATCACGGATCAAATAGAAAGTGAAAAGCTGATTCTCCATCGTGCTTATCACGACGAGTTGACCGGACTCCGAAACCGCCGGTACTTCAATGATGAGATGAACAAATGGATAGAAGAAAACAAGGATAACCATCAACTGGTCCTTCTTTTTATGGATTTGAATCGTTTTAAATATATAAATGATACATTAGGCCATAGCATGGGTGACCTCATTCTCAAAGATGTTTCCAAGAGAATGTTGAATCATCTCAACGGGAAAGCTGAGTTGTATCGATTTGCAGGTGACGAGTTTCTGATTGTGATGAAGAATGGATCGGCTAAAGATATCAAGGAGATTGCAGCAGAAATCAGTGCTCTATTCCTTGAGCCGTTCTTCCTGGATAAAGAAAGAATCTATGTCAATGCCAGCATGGGCGTCAGCCTGTATCCACAAGACGGGGAGGATATTGACACTCTCGTGAAGAAAGCGGACAGTGCCATGTATTTCGCAAAAAAAAGCGGGTCTCATGATGTCCATTTCTATTCGTTTGAAATGTATGAAACTATGATTCATTCAATGGAATTGGAAAGAGCGCTGAGACAGGCTGTCGAGGAAAAAGATTTTACCCTTCATTATCAGCCGCAAGTGGAATTGAGGTCCAATCAAATCATTGGGGTGGAGGCTTTGATTCGCTGGCAGCATCCGACTTTGGGGAATATTCCTCCTGCTGAATTCATTCCTTTGGCAGAAGAAACCGGCTTGATCACTCCTATAACAGAATGGGTTCTTGAAACGGCTTGCAGGCAAAATATGATTTGGCAGCAAAGTGGTGTTTCACCGTTAAGGATAGGGGTCAATATATCACCATACGTGTTCAGGAAAGGCTTGGTTGAAATGGTCAAGCAGGTGTTAAAAGAAACAAAACTGGATCCCGCTCTATTGGAACTGGAGATCACGGAAAGCCTGATGCAAAATCCTGAACTTAATATCCCGATCCTTAAGGAATTGAAGACTTTGGGATTGCGTCTGTCGATTGATGATTTCGGTACAGGTTATTCATCCTTGGCTTATATAAGCCATTTCCCAATCGACAGCCTGAAAATCGACCGCTCTTTTATAGAAGAAATACAAAAAGATGAAGGGGTCATTGTCAAAACGATCATTGACATGGCCACCCATTTGAATGTAAGCGTCATAGCGGAAGGCATTGAATATGAGGACCAGCTGGATTTCCTGTCACAGCTGAATTGCAGTGAGGGGCAGGGATACTTCTTCAGCCGTCCTTTGCCGAACGCCAAATTACTGGAGCTATTGCCCAAGAAGCAATGATTGCACAACAAAAAGAGACGAACGAAGTGACTTGGTCATTCCGTTCGTCTCTTTCAATTTAATATTACTGGGTTGAAATACCATCGTATCCAGTCATGGTGTCCATATGGCTCGCTATCATGGCGATGATTGTGCTTGCTTCTTCTTTTGAAAAGACCAAGGTACTTTCTTCTTCAATCAGTTCCGAGTCATCTGTCCAGACCCGGTTGACTCTCCGAAGGACCCCATCGCCATTTGCATTGTCCACACCAAACTGGTAGGTGACTTCAATTTCATCATCGATATGGAAAGCGGTGACTTCAGGTGTTTCCCATTCCACATCGATTTCCTCTATTGTTTCTTCTTCATCCATCACTTCTCCGAAATAGTAATCATCCTCGACGTCATCTTCTCCAAGTAGGAGGTCATCATCGGAATCGTCCTCGTCATCCACATAAAAAACTTCACTTTCATCGTTCATGAAGTCATGGAAGCTTTCATGGATAGCATCGACGATATCCTTAATGTCCGAAAGAATGATTCTTGCAGGTTGTTCAAGGGATAAATCAAAACTTTCCACATAAAACTCCTCGTTATAGGGATCATAGAAAATTGTGCAGAAGGAATCGCGGTCGCCATCATCCGACTCGACAAAAAATTCGATTCGCGGATGTTTCGCACCTTGTTCAATCGTCATATGACCAGTCTGATCAAATTTTTCGCAAATTGAGTTCAGATTATCTTCAAGCTCTCCAGTTACTCGGTTAAACCATTCCATGGACATAGCATACCCGCCTTTTTATTATTCTGGATAAAATTCGTTTTTATCTTTTCCCAGGACGAACGTATATTGCATGCTAGTTTTTTCCATCCGGCAAACGATACGGATTAATTTTCAAAGACGAAACATACTTCTTGGGAAGGAATTAGATATATCCGTTTATCTTTGATTTTTCCTGTGCTTCAATTTCATCTTGCAGTCCTTCGATGCTTCCTTTGCGACGCTTGTTTTTCTCCTTGATTGTTTCAAGTTCTTTCCCGTCAGCGAATTCCATGGCTGCTTCCGCTCTTTCCATATTGCCGATGGTATTATTCAGTCTTTCTGTAGCACTGGCAGAATCATTTGGTTGTGGTCTAGGCATCATTTTTCCTCCTTTTTATTATGGACGTTCAAGATGTAGCGTTCCCAAGTTCATAAAAACTATAGGTGGAATTTCTCTGATTTTCCTCATTGACCATGAAAGAAAATTTTGGATGGTATTTTACCCACTGACCTCTTTAACCGCATTACCATGACAAGTAGATGACAATTCGATGTCAGTAAGGGCTATTGGTTTAACTTTTAAGCGATGTCCGTTAAGATGCAGTCTGTACTTCAAAAAAAGAGACGATTTGAAAGGGGTTAACAAGAAATGAACTTTAAAAGACTATTCCTTCCATTTGCGGCAGGTGCACTGGCATTGAGTTTAGCTGCTTGCGGTGATGAAGATAAAGCAAACAAAGAAGAAACACCACAGGAAGAAACAACCGAGGGAACGAAAGATGAGAAAGCGGCGCAAGAGATGCAGGCTAAGCTTGCTGAGCAACAAGTGGACGACAAAAAAGTCGTGGCTATTGTGAATGATGAGGAACTGACCGGAGCTGAATACAATGCGGCGTTGACGTCTATGCAAGGGCAGATGCAGCAAATGGGTCAAGACCCAACCAGCAAAGAAGCGGCTGAACATATCAAAACACAGGCTCTGGATGCGATTGTCAACCAGGCATTGATCCTTCAAAAAGCAAAAGCAGCTGAGCTGAAAGCAACAGAAGCCGAGATTGACGAGAGATATGCAACATATGAAGAACAATTTGGCGGAGAAGAAGCATTGACGAAAGCACTTAAAGCTGAAGGCATGAATATCAAAACATTGAAGGTTGAAATTGAAAACTCAATCCTGTTTGAAAAATATCAGGATAAAGTCGTCCCACCTAAAGAAGTGACTGAAAAAGAAATTCAGGAGTATTATGACCAGGCCGCTGCCCAATCTAAGGAAGCAGGTCAGGATCTGCCACCACTTCAGGAAGCAAGTGAAGAAATCAAAGGCATCCTGGAAGAACAGCAACAGCAGGAATTGCTAACGGCACACGTAGAAGAGCTGAAAGCGGATGCCAAAATCGAATTGAAAATCTAATCTTGGAAGATACCTCCCAAAAATTAAATACTAAAATCGACACCCCCATTAATAAAGATGTTTAATGGGGGTGTCTTTTGTATAAATAGAGGGTTCTACTGGACCAACTTCATATAAATCCGAGGAGGCTCATTCATTGTCCGCCTGTTACGGGGATCAACAGAGCCAGTTTTAATATAAAAACGGTGCTGCTCCTACTTTAGTCATCCATATTACATATATGGGTTTGTAAGTCATATTCACCCAGCATTGGATAACCTTGCTGTTCTTTTCAGTAAGTACCGAAGAAAATGGACGAAGAAAAGGTTATACTTATTATTATATTAAAATAGAAAAGAGATTTTTACATGAAATTTCCTAACATATTGAATTTTGCTGGAGGGAGAATCGTCAAAACCGGTATTGCTGTTTTTGTGACTGCACTGATTTGTCATTTGTTCAACTGGTCTGCCATGTTTGCAGTTATTGCGGCGATTGTGACGATTGAACCGACTACTTCCGATTCAATAAAAAAGGCACTTGTCCGTTTTCCAGCTACGGCAATCGGTACAGCATATGCTGTACTTTTTACTTTTTTATTCAAAGACAGTGCATTTTCATATGCATTCGTAGCTCTTGCCACATTTATCACATGTCATAAACTGAAACTGCATGCTGGTACACTGGTTGCCACCATTACTGGCGCTGCCATGATTACGACCGTCCAGGACCATTACTTTTTATCTTTTGTTGAAAGGCTGGCTTCTACCAGCACGGGATTGGTTGTTTCTTCGCTCGTCAATCTCCTTGTCATGCCGCCCAACTACTCTTTGCCCATAACCAATGGAATCCACAGTTTATACCAAAAGACAAGCTCCATTCTTAGTGACAGGGGTAGAGAAATACTTCATATTCAGCCATGTGACAAGGGGCTTCAGAAGGAATTCCGGAAACTGCTAAAAGATTTGGATAAAATAGAGAACCTTTGTCATTATCAAAAAGAAGAATGGAAGTACCATCGGGTGAAACGTGAGGGAATCCGGGAATATCGCTTTGAATATAAAAAACTGATGATTTTACGGCAAATCGTCCATCATGTAGGCAATTTAATCTATTTGCCTTCACTGCCATTACAGTTGGAACAAAGAAAAAAAGAACACATACTCGCTACGATAAAATCAATTGAAGGCGCTTTTGTTGGGACTGACTTTTGGGGAAAAGAGGATGTTCATAATTATAGAAGAGATTTGACCGAATGGTTTTATGAAATAAAAGAATCCATGAATTTGGAAGGGTTCCAGAAGGATTCCCATTGTATCTCTCCTGAAAGAGCCCTGCTATATGAAATCCTTTCACTATACGATTTAAGCGTGAGACTTAAGCAAATCCAATCACTTCACCATCGCAAACACTCTGCAACCACCATCATCTGAGCAAGATAGATACATGTTTTCGAGAGTCTGTCATGAATTTCAAACCATGCATAAAACAGCCCAGGTTTAGATGTCCGGGGCTGTTTTTTTGTTATAGAAGGAATGTCCTGAACTGTTATTATCCAATTGGGTTAACTGAGATATCCAGTTTGTTTGTTAATTTTATTGCTGCCTTCTCGAAGGGCGGGCAAGTAACTTTCCGCTATTTGCTTCTCCGAGCTTCTCATCAGATTGGTAGAAATGTTGATAGCCCCTACGGTTTCGCCTTTCCGATCGAAAATGGGCATCGCAACGGAGCGCAGCCCGACTTCCAATTCATCATTGCCTTCCGTATAGCCTTGGGAACGGCACATTTCCAAATGGGCTTCAAACTCTTCATAAACAGTGATGGTTTTATCCGTGAATGGTGCTATGGTTGCGGAATCCCATATTTTTTTTCTTTCCATTTCAGGAAGCCAAGCGACGAGGGCTTTTCCCAATGATGTTGCGTAAAAAGGCAATCTGGATCCGACTCGTAAGTTTGCCCCGATGATTCGCTCTGCGGCATTCACTCTCAATACATAAACAACATCCGGACCATCCAGAATCGCCATGTTCGTTGATTCCTTTACTTTACTGGCGATATTCTCCAAGACAGGCAGGGCTAAATCTGGCAAACTCAAAGTTTCCAGGTAATGTGCACCTAAATCCAGTACTTTCGGGCTTAATTGAAACTTATTGTCCGGTAATAACCGGAGATAACCGAGATCCACCAAAGTAAGAGCAAACCGTCTGACCGTCGCTTTATTGATGCCTGTTTTCACTTCTAGGTCTCGAAGGGACATATTGGTTGAATTCGAATCAAATGCCCTTAGCACTTCAAATCCCTTTGCTACCGAATTTACAAAATATGAAGCATTATTTTCCTTTTTCACAAAATCGACCCCTCTATATTAGAACGCTATTTTCATAATTTCATTTTACCTCGAATTCATAAATATTCTAAAAATTTATGAAATTAGTTGAAAAATTATAGATAACTATATATACTAAACGAATAGTACACATAACGCACTATCGTACGCATAGTGTACATCTGTTAAAAAAGATAATCAATGAATAAATAGATTTTTTTTGCAACAAATGTAAGGGGTTACATCGGCTCTATTAAGGAGGAATCATCTTGAATAAAATCGTGACTGCAAAAGAAGCAATTTCTCATATAAAAAATGGTGACATTATCGCGGTGGGAGGGTTCGGTTTGGTAGGCTGTCCGCTTAATTTGGTGGAAGCGCTTTCCGAACACCAGGTTGCCTCATTGACCATCATCAGCAATAACCTAGGTGAACCTGGAGGCAAGGGACTTGGGAAAATATTGATGCAAAACAAAATCTCGAAAGCAATCGGTTCATACTTTACGAGCAATATCGATGCCGTGAATTACGTCAAGGAAGGGAAGCTTGAAGTGGAACTCGTGCCTCAAGGGACCTTGGGCGAACGATTGAGATCTGCTGGAGCGGGGATTGGTGCATTCTATTCACGTACATCAGCCGGAACACTCCTGGCAGAGAATAAAGAATCCAGAATGATTGATGGAAAGGAATATGTATTGGAATTTCCACTTCATGCAGATGTGGCACTTATCAAAGCTAAAAAAGCTGATAGACTCGGGAACCTGGTATTTTCGAAAACAGCTAGGAACTTCAATCCGGATATGGCGACTGCTGCAAAAATCACGATTGTGCAAGCAGAAGAAATCGTTGAAGTCGGGGAGCTCGATCCAGAACATATCGTGACACCTCATCTATTTGTCGACTTTATCGTGGAAGAAGGGAAATGAACAAAAATGGGTACATCAAATATAAAAGAAAAAATTGCTCTGCGTGCTGCCAAGGAAATCACGGATGGAACAATCGTTAACTTGGGAATAGGCATCCCTACTTTAGTAGCGGATTTCATTGATTCTGATAAAGAAGTTTTCCTGCATACCGAAAACGGATTGCTCGGTGTCGGACCATCTCCTGGCCGGGATGAGTTGGATCCTGAAATCATCAATGCCGGAAAACTGCCGGTTACTGCTCAAATAGGAGCATCCTATTTCTCTTCATCAGAATCATTTGCCATGATCCGTGGAGGGCATATCGATACGGTAATCCTTGGGGCGTTGCAAATCAGTGCAACCGGGGATCTGGCAAACTGGGCAGTTCCAGGGAAAAATATCCTTGGTGTAGGCGGTGCTATGGATTTAGTGGCCGGTGCCAAAGAAGTCATCATCACCACACAACATTGTTCGAAAGACGGGGAGCCAAAAATCGTGGAAAGCTGCACGTATCCCGTGACGGCGAAAAATGTCGTCAGCACGCTGATTTCCGAATATGCAGTATTCCGGTTTGTTGAGAACAAAATGATATTGGTGGAACTGGCTGAAGGGATGACCTTGGAGCAGTTGAAAGAAATCACTCCTGCTACATATTCAGTGTCGGAGTCTTTGATTACCAATTATTAAAGGGTTTGAACTTGAAAGGAGAATTTATAGATGGAACACGAATTTGTAATTGTCAGTGCAAACCGTACGGCAATTGGGCGATTTGGTGGACAGTTAAAAAATGTCACATCAGCCGATTTGGCTGCGGCAGTCATCAAGGACGCCATACAGAAAGCAGGTTTGACGGCGGATCTTATAAATGAAGTTATTTTGGGTGAGGTAAGGCAGTCGACAGAATCTTCGAACTTGGCAAGAGTCGCTTCGCTTAAAGCAGGCATTCCAATGGAAGCATCGGGTTACACGGTGAACCGCCTTTGTGCTTCAGGGATGCAATCGGTCATTTCCGGAGTTCAGCACCTTGCTTTCAATCCGGATGATATCGTCCTTGCCGGTGGTGCAGAAAATATGAGCAGAGCTCCTATATATCTGAGGAACTCCCGTTTTGGAGAGGGGAATCCATACATCGTGGACTCCAATCTCGAGAATGGGCAACAGCCGGCTGAAGTGTATGGTAAGGACATGGGGATGGGTGTAACAGCAGAAAATGTTGCTGAAAAGTACCGCATCTCAAGGGAAGATCAAGATGCATTTGCACTGGAAAGTCAAAAAAGAGCCAAGGCAGCCTGGGAACAAGGCCGATTCGATTCTCAGATTGTACCGATTGAGATCAAGAACAGAAAAGAAACCATCGTCTTCGCAAAAGATGAACATATGCGCGATACGACATTGGATAAACTGGCAACCTTGAAACCGGTTTTCAAGACGGATGGAACGGTTACGGCCGGCAATGCTTGCGGGCGAAACGATGGGGCGAGTGCCCTTGTTCTGATGACAGCAGAAAAAGCGAAGCAACTCGGATTGAAACCATTAGCTAAAATCAAAAACTGGCATTCAGCAGGTGTCGATCCTCGTTATATGGGTATCGGACCTGTACCGGCTGTTGAAAAACTGTTGAATAAAGCAGGACTGCAAGTCAATGACATCGGATTATTTGAACTGAATGAAGCTTTTGCATCACAGTCGCTTGCAGTCATCCGTGAATCCAAAATCAACATGGACAAGGTGAATGTAAACGGCGGGGCAATCGCATTGGGTCACCCTCTTGGCGCTACAGGAGCGGTTATCATGGCGAAACTTCTGCATGAAATGAAAAACAGGAACGACCAGTTCGGCATTGCCACACTTTGTGTCGGTGGAGGCCAGGGCATGGCAGTTCTCTTGGAAAACATTCAATAACTTACTAGTATAGGAGGTTTTACATTGTCAAACGTGAAAAGGGACTTAATTCCACCAAGTACAATGGGTGAAAAACTGAAACAGGTTGGACCTGGACTTGTCGTTGCCGCAACGGGTGTTGGGACAGCGGATTTAATTACATCCATCGTTATCGGTACTTCATTCGGGATGACGTTTGTGTGGGCGATCATTGTCGGATCCATTTTAAAATATTATCTGAATGAAGGTGTAGGCAGATGGTATTTAGCGACTGGCAGAACCATGCTCGATGGTTGGCACAGTCTTGGTAAATGGGCGACCGGTTATTTTGGGGTCTATTCGATTATATGGGGCTTCGTATACGGAGCTGCAGCGGCTTCCACGGCCGGTATGGCGATGCATGCAATGTTTCCGATCATGCCACTATGGGCATGGGCAATCATTCATTCGGTTGGAGGCTTCCTGTTAATCTTCTCTGGTCGCTATCTTTTGTTTGAGAGAGTCATGACCGTATTGATCGGTATAATGTTCATCACCATAATTGGTACAGCCGTATTGTTCTTGCCGAGTTTCGGTGATTTTGCAGGCGGTTTCGTGCCAACCATTCCCGATGGATCATTCATGATGATGATTGGTTTGATCGGTGGAGTAGGCGGTACCATCACGATGGCTTCTTACGGCTATTGGCTGGCTGAAAAGAACTGGAAAGGCAAAGAGTGGATTCCAACGATGCGTATCGATGCAAAAGTTGCATATACGCTAACGGCTATATTCACATTGGCAGGGCTAGTGATCGGTGCTGAGTTCTTGGGTGGAACAGGAGTAAGTATCCGTGATGATCAAGGATTGCTACACTTGGCGGATTTACTTGGTGAGGAATTCGGTACACCTATGAGATGGATGTTCCTGGTGGCTTTCTGGTCAGCAGCATATACATCATTGCTTGGTGTTTGGAATGGTGTACCTTATCTGTTTGCCGATTTCATCAAAACAATTCGCAAGAAAAAAGGGCCTGGAAAGCAAATCGTTTCAGAAACAGAACCGGCTTACCGCTTCTACCTGGCTTGGTTGACTTTCCCTCCAATGATTCTATTCTATTTCGGTAAACCGGTTGAATTAATTATCATTTACGGAGCTTTAGGATCATTGTTCATGCCATTCCTTGCCATTTCGTTGTTGCTTCTACTGAATTCAAAAACAGTGGCACAGGAATTGCGAAACAAATTAGGAGCAAATATTGTATTGGTTGGGTGCTTGATCATGTTTGCATACCTTGGTGTAAATGAATTAATAAAAATTCTGACGAAATAAACAAAAGACGATCGCTCACACAGGATCGTCTTTTCGTTTTTTGGGTAAGACATAGGGAGGGAAAACCCGATCCTATGCGGAATTAATTAACAGAGAGCGATAATAGAGGGGGTACGATTGATCATGAAAGTTCAAGAAGGTTTTATTCCAATAACTGGAGGTAATATTTGGTATAGCAAGACGGGCGATGGACCTGGAGTTCCAGTAATCGTATTGCATGGTGGACCAGGTGGAAGCAGCAGTGATTCGGATCCATTAAGAACTCTTGGAGATGAACGTCCAGTCATCCACTATGACCAATTGGGTTGCGGGAAATCGGACCGACCGAAAGACACATCTTTGTGGACCGTGGAACGATATGTTGAGGAATTGAGGCAGGTAAGGGAAGCACTTGGATTGGAAGAAGTCCATATCCTTGGCCACTCATGGGGCACGATGCTGGCTGCCGAGTATCTGCTGACAAAACCGACCGGTGTCCAGAGCGTGATATTTTCAAGCCCATGCCACAGTGCGAAAATGTGGGAGCGGGATCAGCGGGAATATATGAAGGAAGATTTCTCGAAAGAGACGCAGGAGCTCATTGAACACTGCGAACGTGAAGGGAATACCGATTCGGACGAGTATCAGAGAGCGATGATCCAGTTTTACGAACGTCACGTGTGCCGTCTCCTGCCTTGGCCACAAAAACTGCTGGAACAGATGAAGAAGAACAACCATGAGATATATGGAATGATGTGGGGAGCTTCGGAATTTACCGTGACTGGTACATTGAAGGAATTTGACGTAACCGACCGTCTGCCCCAGCTTGAATTGCCAAGTCTCTTCACTTGTGGCCGTTTTGACGAAGCGACCCCTGAAACGACCGAGTATTATTCAAGCCTGGTAGCGGGTTCAGAGTTCCATGTTTTCGAAAACAGCTCCCATATGCCAGGAGTAGAAGAACCTGAAGCCTATGTAAGCAAAATCAGGGACTTCCTGAATCGCAAATAAAGCACCTTGCCAGGAATCCAGAAGCCCATCCGCTTCTGGATTTTTTTTTTTTTATGACATCAATGTTGGGGTGACTGACAAATATCTGTGTGCCAAGACATCCTGGGTATGGAGCTTAGATGACCAGGAATACAAGCGGTGGGAGCAGGTGAAGACTTAAATATAGTGAATAATTGCTTTCATAAACATTCAGTTGTGTAGTATGGTTATTTCCAAAGTAGTAACATGAAACTTTATCGATTCGGAGTGGGAGATGTTCATGATGAATACAAACAAGGCATATCGTATGTGGAAAATTCTATCCGTTGCACTAATCCTATTCTTGAATATATATTGGGCACAAATAACAAAAAAATCTGCCATTAAAAAAGAAAAAATGTGGGAGAAGATCGGCAACAAGTTCAAAGAGACTTTATTTGAACTGGAGGGACCGTTAATCAAAATCGGGCAACTTCTCAGTATTCGTGCTGATTTACTGCCAGCTGGATTTATCAAACAAATCCAGGACTTGGCCGATCAGGTTCCCCCATCTCCTTGGGAAGATATTGAACGAGTTCTGGTCAGGGAATGGAATGGCCCCATCGCTTCCAGACTCCAGTCCATAGAAAAACAGGCGATTGCATCCGCTTCAATTGGAGAAGTATATAAAGGGGTCATGGATGACGGGACAGTTGTAGCTATAAAGGTTCAACGGCCGACAATTCAATCCATTGTCAAAACCGATTTTCGTTCATTATCGATCATTTTCTGGTTTGTAAAAAGGTTTGCCCCGATTCCAAAGGGGTTTGTTGATTTTAATATGCTTTATCAGGAGCTTAAAGGAGTAATAGAAAGAGAGCTGGATTTTCAAAAAGAGATGCAAACATCCCTACATTTTCAAAATCGATTCAAGAATTTTCCATTTATTAAAATTCCTCAAAATTACCAGCAGCTTTGTACGTCCCAGGTTCTTGTTATGGAGTGGGTGGAAGGCTCGAGATTGACGGATACACAGTTTATGGACCAACATTTAATTGATCGTCAGGTTGTTGCAAATCAATTGTGTCAACTGTTCTTGCCCCAATGGCTGGAACCCGGCATGTTTCATGCAGACCCTCATGCTGGAAATCTGTTGATTCAACGTGATGGAACAATCGTGCTGCTTGACTTTGGGATGGCTGGAGAGGTAACAAAACAGGACACAGATAACTTTCAGGAACTTTTATTGGCTATTTTGGTAAAAGACATGAAAGGAGCCGTTCAATCGCTGCAAAGATTGGGGTTCATTCAACAGAATTCCAATTTGATTAAAGTGGAAGAGCAAGCAAAAGAGCTTCTGGCGATGGATTTCAAGAAATTTCAAGAGATGAACATGATAGCTGCGAAAAAGGAAATGAATGCACTTATACATTCTTTACCCATACAAATACCTACCCGTTTTGTGTTCCTGGGTCGTTCGTTAGTAACCATTGAGGGAATATTACGTATCGTAAATCCAAATGAAGACGTGTTGGTCACGGCAAAGCCTGTAATAATGGATTGGATTAAGAATCATCCGAATCAAGTTTGGAAATTGATCTTCCAGTGGGTGCGAGATCAATACATTTTGCGCATGTTTAATGTAATTTTCAAGTGGTTCAAAACACCAGAACGATTATTGGAACAAAATGAACTGCTACAAAAACGAGATTTCCACTTCAGAATGTATGAAACGTATAAAATGCAGGCGAGTCAGTTTGGGATCGCTGGTATCGTTGGAATTATGGTTGGTTGGCATTTGCATGAAGCCCCGATTTGGGGAATGGGCGTTTTATCGGTTGCGGTTTCATGTACAGTATATGTCGTATCGAAACATAAACAACGGAAATGGTTCCCCATTCAGTAGTATGTTTTTTTATCAAGTTCATCGAAACAATTTTTGGATTTTATTTTACTGTACCGTCCGTCAATTTAAGTTCTAATTCCTTTCCCTTCGACTTACAGTGTAACAACGACACGAAAAGGGAGAGAACCGTGAATGTTGATAGATGGGGTGTTTTCGGGTGGGGGATTAAAGGATTTTGCCATGGTTGGGTCGTATCAGGTGTTGGAGGAGAAGGGTTACCGTTTTCAGCGTGTTGCGGGGACGAGTGCCGGAGCGATTCTTGCGTGTTTCATTGCCGCTGGATTCACGAGCAAAGAGATTGAAGCGGTACTGGACGACACGGATTTCAAAACGCTTCTCGATCCCCGTAAAACGGTACTTCCGCTACAGATCATGAAATGGTTCAATCTTTATTTCCGAATGGGTCTTTACCAAGGCAAGGCGTTGGAGAACTGGTTCTTGAAAAAGTTGGCGGAAAAGGGAGTTTATACTTTCGGTGATTTGCCACCCGGTACGCTGAAACTCGTGGCGTCGGATTTGACGAACGGCAAGATGCTGATCCTTCCTGATGATTTGGTCAATTACGGGATATCACCCGATACGTTTTCGCTTGCCAGGGCTTTAAGGATGAGTTGCGGAATTCCCTTCTTTTTTGAACCCGTCAAACTGAAGGATGGTTTCGGTGAGTCGATTGTGGTGGATGGTGGAGTATTGAGCAACTTTCCGATGTGGTTGTTTGATGATACGGCTGGAAATCGGGAGCGTCCTTTAATTGGGTTGAAAAT
>Ga0209013_10002274_pt1 | contig 17443 bp, 15 predicted proteins | sample Cruoilmetagenom2_FD_187291 | JGI IMG/M metagenome (GOLD analysis project Ga0209013, IMG submission 187291) | Oil polluted marine microbial communities from Coal Oil Point, Santa Barbara, California, USA - Sample 2 (SPAdes) (version 2) | ecosystem: Environmental > Aquatic > Marine > Oil seeps ...
ATTACAAACATTTTTTATAGTAGTTACGGGAAAAGGAGCTTGGTGAATAAATCTAGGGAGGGAGGAGTAGGGGGTGCTAGTTGATATTCATAATCACATATTATTAGATCTATATGATGGGTGTCATTACTCCCTAGAAATTTGCTTCACTAATGTATTTGCAAGCTTGCAGCCCCTCTTAATTTTCAATTAAGGTGGCGTGGTAAGGATATGTACAAGTTTATGATCTCAACGGATTAAAACTAATATTTCTAGAAATTTTAGGGAAGGGGTCTGATAAATTTGGACTCGATGAAGTTAACATGAATGATAGTATCGATATTAAACACATATTTGGAGTAATAAAAAGTTATTGGTATAGAATAGTGATGATTGTCTTGCTCATAACTTGTACTGGGGGTGCCATTGGACTAACGATTCCTAAAATTTATGAAGCGGAAATGGATATTCTTGTTAATTACTCTATTCCTTCAACAGGGGTCTCCATCAATGAAATTGATGCTAATCTACGTTTAATAGAAACCTATAAATATTTATTATCTACAAATCAAGTATTAGAAAAAGTAAGTGACTCATTGGATAACAAAGTAAGTTTAAATGAGTTAAAAAATAAAATAATAATAACATCAAATAACCAATCGCAAATAATGACGATTCAAGTGCAGGATGGAACTGCGAAGAGTGCAGTTGATTTAGTAAATACATTAGCAAATGTATTTCAAGAAGAGGTTAAAGCTTTAATGAAAATGGATAATTTGATAATCCTCGGGGAAGCTTCGATCAAAAATAATACAAGTGAGATTAGTCCGCATCCTGCGTTCTATTTTGTTATTTCTTTTTTTCTAGGATTACTTATTTGTTTCATTTTTTTAATAATTAAGGAAACATATTTTACTATTTTAAATCAGGAGGAATTAACAGAAAAGCACCTTAGTTTACCTAGCTTGGGCTCCATTCCTGTTATAAAAGGCCAACTGAACATTTTTGAACATTCGGTTGAGTCATTTCGAAACATACGAGCAAATATACAATTCCAATTAAATGTACAAAAACTAAAATCATTTGTAATAACAAGCTCTCTTGCAGGGGAAGGGAAATCCTTCATCAGTGCAAGTTTGGCAAAAACGTTTGCGATGGATAATAAAAAAGTCGTCTATATTGACGCAGATTTACGTCGACCTGTAGGTAGAAAAATATTTAATATGAAAAAACAGGCAGGAATAACTTCCTTTGTAGCAGGGCAGGCAAATCTTGTAGATATTATTCAGCAAACAGAATTTGAAAACCTGTCATTCATCGGGGCGGGTCCTTTTCCTCCAAATCCTGCTGAAATTTCTTCTTCCAATAAGATGAAAACGTTGATCAGCGAGTTAGAGAAGCTGTTTGATGTAATTATTATTGACAGTCCACCATTAATAGTTGCTGATGTACTTAGTTTAATAGACATTGTGGATGGCTGTCTGCTCGTTATCAATGGTAGTAATACAAAAAAGGATATTGCAAAGAAAAGCATAGAGAAGCTTCATAAAGTGGATGCAAATATCTTAGGAACAATATTAAATAAAAATAAATTTCAACAGAATAGTTCAACTGATTATTACTAAAGGAGCGGAGTCAATTGCTAGTAGATATTCACAATCACATATTACCAGGGTTAGATGATGGAGCTGCAACAGTAGAACAATCATTGATGCTAATTGCGAATGCAGCAGCTAACGGTATAAATCATATTATTGCAACTCCGCACCTAGACGAAACATATAAAAATAAATCATCGATTGTATACGCAAGAGTAAGAGAAATGAATGAGCAATTAATAGAACATAATATTCCCGTTACGCTATATGCTGGCATGGAAATATTACTGAATGAGAGCATACTAGATAATAATTTATTAACACTGGCGAATAGCGGGAAATATCTACTAATTGAATTACCTATTAATCACTTTCCTCCTTATCTATTGGATGTATTATATAAACTTCAGTTAAAGGGCTTAATACCAATCATTGCTCATCCGGAAAAGAACCCATTTCTCATGAAGAATAAAGAGAAAGTACGAGAAATTGTAGCAAGAGGTGCACTATTACAAATTACAGCAGGAAGTGTACTTGGAAAGAATGGCAGGAAAATAAAAGCATTTTCCAAAATGTTACTAAAAGGACAACTAGTTCACTTTATTGCTTCAGATGCACATAGTTTAAGGCACCGACCTTTTCTATTGGGAAATGCATATGAGTATATCGAAAGTATTTATGGTATTGCTTTAGTAAACTATTTCAAAGAAAATGCACAACATGTATTAAAAGGTAGCGAGTTTTATGTAATGGATTCCAAGAGATTGTAAAGAAATATTATACTTGAGGAGAAGATAATGACTGAGAGAAGTAATAGTTGGTTATCTTATTTTTTGTTCTTTACATTGGCAGTTAGCTCTTTCGTCGTCATTGAACCATCTCCATATGATTTACTTATTATTTTACTTCTTGGGATAGGATTTGCCTTTTCTAATTATAGCTTTTCCAAGGAAATGGTTATTCCAATAATAATTCTCTCTATATTTTTAATAAGTAATCTATTATCATTATTTTTTGTTAAAGCTACTGGACCTTCTATTTTCTTTACAGCTATTACTTTTTACTTAGCTTTAACATGGATTGGAATAGTGGGGCTGAGTGAACGTATAACTCAATCACGGATGCAATTTATATTGCATGGTTATTTACTAGCTGCATGTCTTTCTGCAATTATTGGTATTTTAGCTTATTTTAATCTCATTCCTTTCAGTGATTTGTTTTTAATGTATGGAAGAGCCAAAGCACTTTTCAAAGACCCAAATGTTTTTGGTCCATTTTTAGTTATGCCAGCGTTATTCGCATTGAGTATGACTGAGCGTAAGGACATGCCATTAAAGAAAAAGATCTTCTACTATCTTACCTTCCTAGTAATAGTTGCTGCAGTAATTATTAGTTTTTCTAGAGCCGCGTGGGCTAACTTGTTAATCTCGCTATTTATCTATTTATTTCTTTTTAAAGTAAATCTTTTCAAAAGAAGAATTCATACTGTATTGTTTATCGGAATTATCGGAATTCCGGTTGTTCTATTTATCATTCAAACTCCTTTAATCGAAGAATTGCTTGTATCTCGATTAAGCTACCAAAATTATGATAATGAGCGATTTGGTACGCAGCTTGCGGCATTTGAAAGTGGAATTTCTAACCCACTTGGGATGGGATCAGGTCAGTCTGAGATTTTTTTTCAATATTCACCACATAGTTTATATGCCCGTGTTTTTACAGAAAATGGTTTAATAGGTATTTTATCTTTCGTATTATTTATTATTATTAGTACGTATAAATCATTTTCTAGTTACTGGAATTCTAAACGAGAAGATGGTGTTTTCTATATCATCATATTTGCAAGTCTCATTGGTTTATCATTTAATAGTTTTTTTGTTGATACATTACATTGGAGACATTTTTGGTTGTTACTAGCTTTAGCGTGGATTCCATTAAATGGACGAAGAAATGAGTGATAGATTGAATATATTAGTAAGTGTCAACTGTACTACTTACAATCATGAAAACTATATAGCAGAGGCAATTGAAAGTTTTCTAGATCAAATAACTAATTTTGAATATGAAATTCTTATCGGGGAAGATTGTAGCACTGATAAAACTAGGGAAATAGTGGAATATTATGCAAATTTGCATCCAAATAAAATAAGAATGATAACATCTACAAATAATGTAGGTGCAAGAAAAAATTCGCAAAGACTTATACAAAACAGTAAAGGAAAGTATATCGCTGAATGCGAAGGGGATGATTATTGGACAGATCCCAATAAATTACAGAAGCAAGTCAATTATATGGAGCAACATCCAAATTGTACTTTATGCTTTCATTCTGCTGAAATTATACAGGCACCGAGTAAAAGGACTGAAAGATTTATAAGACCTTATGCTACTGATCAAGTTAGCCCAATGGAAGATATTATTATTGGAGGAGGAGGTTTTTGTCCAACACCATCGTTATTTTATCCTAGACACCTAATGGGAAATCCTCCTATATTTTATGAAGCAGCACCAATAGGTGATTATCCTATGCAGATGCTACTTGCAAGTAAAGGATATGCCTATTACATGGATAAAAGCATGTGCGCATATCGAAGTGGCGTAGAGGGTTCATGGACAAATCGCATGATTCTAAGCAGTAATAATAGAGAAAAAATTATTCAGATAAATGATGGAATTATAAACCTGTTAGACGGGTTTAATGAATACTCCGAATATAGGTACAAAAATGAAATAGCAAAGGTTCAGGAAGGTTTAGAATATGAATTATTAATTCTCCAAAAGAAAAAGATAAAGAATAAAAATATACGTAACTATTCTTTCATGTACAAAATAAGTGTTCATCTAAAAGTATTTCTACGTTGTAATTATCCGCAGTTGTTTATGAAGTTATCTAGCTTAAAAACTACAAAGTATATGAAAAATCCAAATGCTTGAGGACGTCCTATGAAAGGTACATCCTCTTTAACGAATAAAACAACGCGAGCGATTGTTTGGAGCTTTACTGAATTGATGGGAAATTATGGAATTCAATTTATTGTACAAATTATTTTAGCTAGGTTATTAGTTCCAGAGCATTTTGGTGTGTTTGGAATGATTTTAGTGTTTATAGCTATTTCTAACTCTATTGTGGACAGTGGATTTACCCAGGCTCTCATTAGAGATCAGCACACAACTCAGGAAGACTATTCAACTGTGTTCTTTTTTAATCTAGGAATCTCCTTTGTATTATATGGAATACTCTTTATCAGTTCTAAAGGAATTAGTGTATTTTTTGAGGAACCACAATTACTAGAAATTATTCGAGTACTTTCTATTGTCATAATTATTAACGCCTTTGCAATTATTCAAAGAGTTATGCTTATGAAGAAAATTGACTTTCGCACAATTACAAAGATTAGTTTTATATCATCGGTAATATCGGGGACAATTACAATAATTGTAGCGGTTTTAGGATTTGGAGTTTGGAGTCTCGTTGTTAATATGCTTTCACTTCAGATAATTCAGACCTTGTTGCTAATTATTTATAATAGATGGCTTCCAAGTTTTATATTTAGTTATCTATCTTTTAAACGCTTTTTTAGTTTTGGTTCAAAATTACTACTTTCTGGTCTCATAGATACTTTCTATAACAACCTCTATTTCTTAATAATAGGTAAGTTCTTTTCTATTACACAACTTGGATATTATACCAATGCGGTAAAAGTGAGGGATCTTGCATCGCAATCCTTAGCTTCGACTGTACAACGAGTAACTTATCCAGTGCTTAGTAGTATCCAGGAGGATGAAAAGCGTCTTGAGCTAGGTTTCAAGAAAATAATCAAAATTTCTGCATTTATTAACTTTCCTTTGTTAATTGGATTGGCAGCAATAGGAAATCCTCTCTTCCTCATTCTTTTTGGAGAAAAGTGGATTCTCTCAGTCATATATTTTCAATTGTTGTGCTTTGCAGGAATGTTATATCCCCTTCACGCTTTAAACTTAAACATTTTACAAGTCAAAGGTAGATCTGACTTGTTTTTACGATTAGAAATTATTAAAAAAGGCCTTCTCACGATACTTATTGTTCTTTCTTTCTTATTTAAGCTAGGAATTATTGGATTAATTTGCGCAGCAGTTATAAGTTCTTATCTTTCATTACTTATTAATATGTATTATTCAGCTAGAGAGATTTCATATTCGACTAAAGAACAGCTAAAAGATCTTCTGCCGATTTTTGGTATTTCCATTGTAATGGGAGTTATTGTATTTATGATAGGTAAGATAATAATACTTGGGAGTATTCTAACACTTTTTTCTCAAATTAGCATAGGTATTGTAGCTTATATAGGATTAAGTAAAATCTGTAAGATTCGTGAATTACATCTTTTAATTGAACTATTAAGGTCTTTCTTATCTGGACAGAAATCAAGAAAAAGTGAGGGGAATTCATGAAAAAAGTCATGTTCCTTGGAGGCTCTATACAGCAGTTACCAGCAATACAATATGCCAAAAAAAAAGGGTACCGTACTATTTTATGTGATTTCTTACAGGACAATCCAGGACAATATTATTCAGATGAATTTTATTGTGAGAGCACAACGGATAAAGAAGCAATTTGTATAATCGCGATGCAAAAAAAAATCGATGGAATTGTGGCTTATGCATCCGATCCAGCTGCAGCAACTGCTGCATTTGTTAGTAATAAGTTGAATTTACCTTCAAATTCGTTCGAGTCAGTATTAGTGCTATCAAATAAAGAATTGTTTAGAGAATTTTTATTCAATAAAGATTTTAATTGTCCTAAAGCAAAAAGCTTTAAAAATCTTGAAGAAGCAATAAGAAGTTTAAGTGAATTTCAGTTTCCGTTAATGGTTAAGCCAACTGACTCCTCAGGTAGTAAAGGTGTTTCCAAAATTGATAAACAGGAAGAATTATATGAAGCATTTAATACAGCTATTTTTTACTCCAAGAATAAAAAGGTGATTATAGAAGAGTTTATTGAGATGTCCCATGAATATATGGTAGGGGGTGATATTTTTGTTGTCAATGGAAAAATAGAATTTTGGGGGTTATTAAATTGTCATAGAAGTAAAGAAGTCAATTCCTTGGTACCAATAGGTAAAAGCTATCCATTATTAATTGATGAAGAAAAAATACGTTTAATACATGATGAATTACAAAAAGTAATAACCCTTCTGGACATAAGAATGGGGGCATTTAATATTGAAGTAATGTTCAGTATAGATGGAGGTCCATACATTATAGAAATGGGACCAAGAAACGGTGGCAATATGATACCACAACTACTCGAAAAAATAACTGGAGTAGATTTAGTTGAAGCTACCGTTGAAGCTGCTTTAGGAAAAGTGGAAGAATTAAAAGTTAGGTGTTCTTTCCCAGTAGACTCTTTTTTTGCAACTTATATCATTCATTCTTCTAAAGCAGGTAGATTAAAGAACATTATCTTCTCTAAGGAAATACAAGGAAATATAATAGACAAGTTTATCTTTAAAGAGGTAAATGAGAAAGTTGAAATATTTGACAACTCCAACAAAGCAATTGGAATTATATTTCTGAAGTATAGAAGTATAGAAGAATTAAATTTCAAAATGCAAAATATGAATCAGCTCATTGAAATACAATTGGCCGATATAGAGTAAAACTAGAATAAAAGGGAGTTTTAGATGATAGAAGATGAATCTATTTACATTACAAGACCATTACTTCCAAATCTAAATGATGTATACGATAAACTAAAAGATGTTTGGGAGAGTAAATGGCTTACAAATAGTGGTCCACAGGAAGACTATTTGAAAGAAGAACTAAAACAATATTTACAAGTAGAAAATTTATCCCTATTTAATAATGGAACATCTGCATTACTTTTAGGTTTAAGAGCTTTAAAACTAACTGGAGAAGTTATTACAACTCCATTTACTTTTCCCGCAACAGTTCAAGCACTAGATTGGAATAATTTAACTCCTATTTTTTGTGATATAGATCCCGCAACACTTACCCTAGACGCTGCAAAAATCGAACCCCTCATTACGGAAAAAACTACTGCAATTCTTGGTGTTCACACATTTGGAAATCCATGTGATGTAGAACAAATTCAATTAATCGCAAATAAATATAATTTAAAGGTAATTTATGATGGTGCTCATACATTTGGGACAAAACTAAATAATATACCTATTGGCAATTATGGTGATATGACGATGTTCAGTTTCCATGCAACAAAACTCTTTAATACTGTCGAAGGCGGAGCATTGACTTTTAGAGACAATAGTTTAGTTGGAAGACTGAGCCTCCTAAAAAATTTTGGAATAGCAAATCCTGAGGAGGTTGTTCTTTCAGGTCTAAATGCAAAGTTAAACGAAATTCAGGCGGTAATTGGACTTGAAGTATTAAAGCTTGTGGAAACCGAACGCAAGAAGAGGCACAAAATAAAAAGAGCATATGAATCGTGCTTGAAAGATGTACCCGGTATTAACGTGTTGACGAAATTAGAAGATGAATGCAGCAGTTATCAGTATTTTGTCATTCAAATAGATGAAGAGTTATATGGTAAATCAAGAGATTGGCTACACGAGAAACTAAAAGAGTACAACGTATTTACTCGAAAGTATTTCTTTCCTTTATGTAGCGACTTTGAATGGTACCAACATTTAGAATCCGCCTGTAAAGAAAATCTTCCGATTGCAAATAAGACTGTTACACAAGTATTAGCTCTGCCATATTACGGTGAACTGCAACTGGAATCAGTAGAGAAAATTTGTAAAGTGATTCGTGATTCAATATGAAAGGGATTATTTTAGCTGGTGGATCTGGTACTCGTTTATATCCCCTAACAAAAGCTATTTCTAAGCAAATGTTACCAGTTTACGATAAACCAATGATTTATTATCCTCTATCCGTATTAATGCTTGCGGGAATAACAGACATATTAATTATTTCTACTCCAAGAGATATAGAGGGATTTCAAGAATTATTGGAAGATGGTACTAAAATAGGGTTGAATTTAACATATGCCAAACAAGAAACACCGACCGGTCTTGCAGATGCCTTTATTATTGGAGAGGAATTTTTAGGCGATTCTTCAGTTGCTTTAGTGCTCGGAGATAATATTTTTTATGGCTCTAACTTTGGGCATAAAGTACAGGAAGCGGCAACTAACTTATCTAAAGGTGCCCTTATTTTCGGGTGTTATGTGAAGGACCCTAGAGCCTATGGAGTAGTAGAGGTAGATGAAGAAGAAAATGCTATTTCAATAGAAGAAAAACCAGAGAATCCAAAATCCTTCTACGCGGTACCTGGTCTCTATTTTTTTGATAATCAAGTAACAAAAATAGCTAAAGAGGTTAAACCTTCTTCACGAGGAGAAATAGAAATTACTTCTATTATTAATGAGTACCTTCAATTGGGAGAATTGAAGGTAAAAATAATGGGAAGAGGATTAGCTTGGTTAGATACTGGAACTCATGAGTCACTTTTAGAGGCATCCAATTTTGTAGAAGCTATCCAAAACCGACAGGGATTATATGTCTCGTGTATTGAGGAAATAGCTTTTCGCAGAAACTATATAACGAAAAAACAATTATTAAAGCTCGCTGAACCGTTGATGAAGACAAACTACGGCAAGTATTTAGTAGATGTTGCGAATTCTAATAGAGCATAAAGGAGATTAGGATGAATATCTTAGTTACAGGTGGCGCGGGATTCATCGGATCCAATTTTATAAAATATATGCTATCAAAATATGATTACACAATAGTAAATCTCGATTTACTAACGTATGCTGGTAATTTGCAAAATTTAAAGGATATCGAGGACGAAGAAAGATATAACTTCGTAAAAGGAGATATTTGTGATCGTGATCTACTAACTAAACTGTTTCATCAATATGAGATTCAAGCTGTTATTCACTTCGCAGCTGAATCTCATGTTGACAAAAGTATTGATGAACCAGAAATTTTCTTGAAAACAAATGTGTTTGGTACACAGGCATTATTAGATACAGCCAAACATTATTGGAAGGTCCGTAAATCAGATAAATATTGCACTGAATACAAAGACGACGTTAAATTTATCCAAATTTCTACGGATGAAGTTTACGGTGCTTTAGGTAAAGAAGGATGTTTTACTGAAAAAACAAATCTCTCACCGAATAGTCCATACTCTGCCTCCAAAGCATCTGCAGATTTAATGGTAAGAGCTTATTATGAAACGTACAAATTACCTACTGTTATTACTAGATGCTCAAATAATTATGGTCCGTATCAATTTCCTGAGAAGTTAATCCCAATGATTATCTCACAAGCTTTAAATAATCTGCCAATACCAGTCTATGGAGATGGAAAACAGGTAAGAGATTGGTTACACGTGGAAGACCATTGTACTGCAATTGATTCAGTACTCCACTCTGGAAGAATTGGTGAGGTATATAACGTAGGTGGGAATAATGAAAAAGAAAATATAGAAACCATTAAATTCATACTAAATTATTTAAAGAAAAGTGAGGATTTAATCGAATTTGTCGATGATCGTTTGGGGCATGACGGAAGATATGCGATTGCTAATACTAAAATTAGTGAAGAGTTGGGATGGGTTCCTTCTAATACATTCAATGACGGTCTTTCAAAAACAATTCAGTGGTATTTAGAAAATAGAGAATGGACAATGTCTCTTATTTCTATTGCAAACCAGACTTCAAAAAAAAATTAAGATGATTGGGGGCATGTATATGAAGAAACTCATGTTACTTGGTGGATCTAATCAGCAAGTTATTGCGATTAAATCAGCAAAAGAACAAGGATATTACACTATTTTATGTGACTACTTAATAGATAATCCAGGACAATATCATTCGGATGAATATTATTGTGTAAGTACAGCGGATAAAGAAGCGGTACTAGAAATTGCAAAGCAAAAGAATATCGATGGAATTGTTGCTTATTCATCGGAAGTAGCAACAGCTACGGCAGCTTATGTTGCTAACGAATTAAACTTACCATCAAATCCATATGAATCCGTATTAATTCTATCGAACAAAAATCTATTCAGAGATTTTTTAATGAGTAACGGATTTAATTGCCCAAAAGTGAGAATCAACCACTTAAAAAGTGAAGCAAAGGATTGCCTTGCAGATTTTGAATTTCCGATAATGGTAAAACCTGTAGATTCTTCAGGAAGTAGGGGAGTTACGCGGATATTTTCTCTGGAAGAATTTGATAGCGCATTTGATGAAGCTCTTTTAAATTCAAAGCAAAAACTAGTCATACTTGAAGAGTATATTCATATGACGCATGAGTGCATGATTGGTGGAGACATAATTGTAGTAAATGGAATTATTGAATGTTTTGGATTTGTAAATGGATATAGAGATATACAAAAAAATGTATTCATCCCAACAGGTAACAGTTACCCAGTTTTTATAGAGGAAGAAAGGCTAGTACTAGTGCGCAAGGAATTGCAAAAAGTAATAAATTTATTGAACATAAGTAGGGGAGTCTTTAATATTGAAGTTTTGTTTGAAAGAAATGGAGAACCCTATATTATTGAAATGGCTGCTAGGAATGGTGGGCATATGATCTCTCAACTATTAGAAATAGCAACGGGAGTAGACTTTGTAAAAGCAACTGTTGAAGCAGCTTTAAATAACAACGAGATAGAAATAAAAGATAGGCAGGAACTGAATTACTATGCTACTTATTATTTGCATTCATTTGAAAAAGGAAAACTCAAAGATATAGTATATTCTGATGAAATACAAGGAAATATTATTAATAAAGTAATAAATAAAAAATATAATGATCAAATAGAAATATTTAAAGGCTTAGATAAAGTAGTGGGAATTGTTTTCCTGAAGTTCAGTTCCTCAGATGAGTTGAAATCTAAAATGAAGAACATGAAACAACATATTGATATTCAATTGATTAGCTAAAATTTTTATTTAATTTCAGTGTTCAACCAATTTTAAATAAAAAGGAGCTAATTAATAGGTGAACAATATTGAGGAAATAGAGAATAGTAGCCAGGTTGATTATTTAAAGAAAGTGAATTTATTAAAAAAACAATTTGGGGACTCCTTTTATTTATTTGACATGGAAAAACTAAGCACAAACTATTTGAAGATGTTCTCAGCATTTAGTAGTAGGTACAGTAAATTTATTCTTGGATATTCATATAAAACAAATTATTTGCCAATTTTATTAAAAGAGATATCTAGATTTGGAGGATACGCAGAAGTTGTTTCTAGAATTGAATATGATTTAGCACTAAAAATCGGAATGAATCCAAAGAATATTATTTTTAATGGTCCGTTGAAGTCTTCGGAAGATATCGCATTAGCGCTGGAAGAAGGCAGCATTATTAATCTAGATTCGTTTAGTGAAGTTGAGTTTGTAAAAGAATATACTCAGAAGTATAAAAATAACCATTATAAAGTAGGTTTAAGAGTAAATTTTGATATATCGATTGAAGGGAAAAGCCCTCTTCAGGGTGGGTTTAAACAAAGCAGATTTGGTTTTTGTGTTGAAAACGGAAATTTAGAGAAAGCCTTAAACGATTTAAAGCGAATAGAAAACTTAGATGTGGTTGGTCTGCATGGACATTTTTCTACCCAATTAAGGAGTTTAGAAGTTTATGAGAAAATCACCCAAAAATTATGCGATCTGTCAAAAATATATATTTCAAATACATTAGAGTATCTGGATATTGGTGGCGGATTTTATGGTAATGTACTCGAAACAATGAAGATAAATAACGTCCCATCCTATGACGATTATGCTATGGCGATCTGTTCCATTATGAATAAAGAAAAAAAACATTTTAAAAACGAGCCATTTTTAATAATAGAGCCAGGTTTATCATTAGTAGTCGATACATTTAAATTCTTTTGCAAAGTAGTCGATGTGAAGAAAAATGGTAATGAATATTTTGTTCTAGTTAATGGGAGTGTTCATAATATTAAACCTAGTATTAGTAAAAAAAATACCTCGATGGAGCTTGTCAAAACAAATGTAGCTGGTTATCAGACAGACAGGTTTAATGTTGTTGGTTATACATGCATGGAGAAAGATTATTTAATGATTGACCATGTTGGAGAAATTCCAAAAGTAGGAGATTTTCTAGTATTCCGGAACATGGGTGCTTACACTATAGTACTTAATCCTCCTTTCATCAAAGAGAGACCCCCAATTATCGCTAAAATAGGTAATGAATATAAGGCAGTTAGGAAGAGAGAGAAATTAGATGATTTTATAAATAGTAATGTCTATGTCTTCTAATATGTAACTTAACGGATTCCAATCTCTAAATTGAATAGTACTTAATCTCAATAGGTCTCTACAAAGGAAAATGAGGGATAGTAGATGAAAATTGTTCAACTGATTACTCATATGTATGAAGTAGGAGGAGCACAAGTACATGTCCTTGACCTTTCAAAAAGACTGGTAGCGGATGGTAATCGAGTTTCCATCCTATATGGAACTGAAAAAAAATTAGCAGATGAGTTACACCTTAAAGAAATTGAATACATTCCACTGAGGCATTTAATAAGAAATATGAATTTAGTCAAGGATTTGCGCGCTTTTTTTGAAGTTAGAAGAGCAATAAAACAATTGGATCCTGATATTGTTGCTATACACTCCTCTAAAGCAGGGATACTTGGAAGAATTGCCTGTTGGACGCTTCGAATTCCTTTTGTGTTCACGGCTCATGGATGGGCCTTTACAGATGGTGTGACGAAAGATAAACAATTTTTTTATCGTGGAGTAGAAAAATGGATTGGTAAAATATCAAAAAAAGTAATTACCGTATGTGATTATGACAGAATTCTAGCGCTACAACATCGGGTGTTAACCCCTTCCAAATTAATAACGATCCACAATGGTGTAGTGGATCAAAGTAAACCTAAAGTTCAACTTGTACCTAATGACAAGGTAAAAATATTAATGGTTGCCCGTTTTGATACACCTAAAAAACAATTGGATCTATTGCATGCACTTTCCCAAATAAGAGAGTTAAATTGGTATATGATTTTTGCTGGTGATGGTAGGCAAAGGGAGCAGGCAGCTCAATATGTAGACGAGCATCGTTTGGAGAACAAAGTAACATTTTTAGGTAATCATTCAAACGTTTCCGAGTTATTGAGGGATGCAGATATTTTTGTACTTACTTCTGCATGGGAGGGTTTGCCTCTATCTATATTAGAAGCAATGGCGCATGGTCTGCCAATTATCGCTTCTAATGTAGGGGGAGTGAAAGAGGCAGTGAGGAATTCTGAAAACGGATTTTTAATTGAGCATAATTTGCCCGAGTTACTAACCACTTTAATCGAAAATCCTTCTCTGCGAAAAAGTATGGGTAAAAAAAGTCGCGAAATATATGAAGTCAGTTTTACCTTTGAACGGATGTATAGTCAAACCTACTTAACGTATAAAAACCTAATAAAATTGGAGGAAAAAGATTGAAGGTACTAGTAACGGGAGCAGCAGGTTTCATAGGTTCTTTTGTAGTCCAGGAGCTGTTAAATCATCAATTTTCAGTCGTTGCTTTAGATAATCTTTCGAATGGTAAAAAAAGCAGAGTACCTAGAAATGCAACATTCTATGAAGTTGATATTACAACTTCTGAGACTGAGCGCATTTTCCAGCTAGAACAGCCAGATTATGTTATTCATCTTGCAGCACAAACCTCAGTCCTATCTTCTATGGAGAACCCAATAGAAGATTGCCAAGCGAATGTTTTAGGTACAATCAATACACTTAAATATGCCAATCAATTTAACGTAAAAAAATGTATCTTAGCTTCCTCAGCAGCTGTTTATGGAAACCCGAGTGCTCTTCCAGTAGAGGAGGAAGCTATATTATCTCCACTTTCCTTTTATGGATTATCAAGAGTTTCTGCTGAGAATTACGTGCGCTTGTATGAAAAAATGTTCGGCCTTAAAAGCTGTATTTTAAGGTTTTCGAATGTTTATGGACCTCATCAGGACAGTGGGGTCATCTCGAGCTTTCTTAATCGTATTTATAAAAAAGAAGCTCCGATTATTCATAATGGAAGTCAAACAAGGGATTTCATTTATGTTAAGGATGTAGCTGCTGCTTGTCTTACTGCACTGTTAAGTAATGAAACCGGTGTTTTCCATATTAGTTCAGGAATAGAAAGAACAATTAACGAAGTATCTAAGTTAATCTCTCACATTACTAATATAGAAATAGAACCAATTGTAAAAGAGTTGGATGCTGCGGAGATTAAACGAAGTGTGCTTTCAAATGAAAAAGCAAGGGAGAAACTTCATTGGGAACCTCATTATTCATTGGAAGAAGGTATAGAAGAAATTATTAAATCTTATAGTTTAGTCAAGAATTTGTAAACGAAGGGAGAATTATTTGAAGCTTATAAGTATAAAAACTTATACACATTTGGAAGTTTACGAACAGGACTGGAATAAGATAACTGAGGACAATGAAAATAATAATCCTTTTATAGAATATGAATTTGTTTATAATTGGTGGAAAATCTTAGGGTTAAAAGAAGAAGTAGAAATATTAGCTGTACAGGAACATGACCGAATTATTGCCTTTTTTCCTTTTCAATTTCAAAGAAAATGGTTTGGCTATATGTGTAACTTTTTAGCCCTTGGTGTAGCGAATTACATGGATATTATAGTTAGGAAAACTGATGCAAACCGAGCCATTATGTTTGCATTGGATGAGTTGATAAGTAGAAAAAAAAACATCGTATTTTATCTCCATGGATTATTAGAGAGCACAAATACTCCCTATTCATTATCACAATATTTAAATGCTCGGAGTATAAAGGAACGCCATTTTTCTATCGTAACGCCATTTATAAATCTTGAGAAAATGGATTATGATGAATATATCAGACCACGGAAAAAGCTGCATGGGATGGATCGACGAGGCAAAAGGTTGAGGGGCTTAGGTGAAGTTTCCTTACAACTATTGGAGTCTAATGATATGGATGAGATAGTTCGGTTGCATAAGCGAAGGTGGGAGAAGAAAAATGACACAAGCGGTTTTTCTTCAGAAAGTAAGCGAGAGTTCTTCAAGACTTTAGTTGAATTACCCAAAGGGAATTTTTCAGTCCGTTTAACGACACTTCAAGTACAGGATGAAAAGGTTGCCTTTACGTATGGATTTACATGTCGCACTCGTTATTTAGGATATGTATTAGGGCATGATTCCGATTTCGATTGTTATGGGCCAGGTAGATTATTGATAAAAGATAAAGTTAGTCAATTAATATCCGACGGTTTTAAAAAATTGGATATGAGCATTGGGTATGAACCTTATAAGATGGAATGGAATACGGATGTAGATTATACAAGAAAATCTATATTTTCAACAAATACTGTTCGGGCAAAGACTATCAGAAATATACTATGGATCAAGAATATACTTATTTCTAAAGTGAAAAGATACAGAGTTGTTGTGTTGTTTCGAAGAAATACGATAGGGAAAATTAGATACTTTCTACGTCAAAAAGGAAGTTTCATTTATAGGTTAAGAGTTATTAAGGGAAGGTTATTTCCTTTAATCTATGACAAGAAATCTTATGTAATTGGGAAAAATTCAAATGTTGAAGTGATAGGGGATGAAGAGACTTGCTTTACAGAACTCTCTTCAAATTTAGCGCTCGCCTCCGAACATGAACGTAAAGATATTTTACAGAAAATTTATAATGGATATGCTGGTTTCTATTCAGCGGATATATTAAAAGCATTTTGGGTAAATGAAAATGTCATTCGATTAGATGATGTTGATGTAGTCCTTAATCTGAAAAAAAGAAGCATTTTTATACGAGATTGGAAAAATGAAAATATTCAACAAGTTTTGGGGTTTGTGAATAATCGTTATAAAGGGAAAGATATATATGTAAGTGTTAATACAAAGGATAAAAAAAGTGTTAACTTACTAACCCAACTTGGGTTTCATTGGACCGATAAAGTAACTTTTACTAGAATTCTTGGAAAGTCAAAAACTAGTAGAGAAGAATTTTAACAGAAAAGTAGGTGACACGATAATTCTAGTAAAGCGAAAAATATTAAATTTGACATTAGTAAATTGCTACTTTTTAAAAACTGGAGAAGCACCACTACCATCTGCGCACCTTATTGGATTTTCTCATGCTTATCGACCAGTTAACCAGTTGATAAAACAAACTACGCTACTTATTGATTTAACTAAAAGCGAAGAACAATTATTAAAAGAACTTCATCGTACAAATAGAAAACAAATTCGACAGGCAACAAAGTTTGATTTTCAAATAGAAATAATAGACCAACCAACTATAGCTAATATAAGAGAATTTCAAAGCTTTTACAATGAATTTGCGGTAAATACGAATACGTATAAATGTGGTGCATTTCACGTAAAAACAATGGAATTATTAATCGAATCTAACAACTTGCTAATTACCAGAATAGTAAATGGGTTTAGTAATGAAATCCTTGGCTATCAAGTTTATATTACAGATAAGGAGACTGCACTTTCTTTGTACTCTGCATCTCACTTTAGATTAAAGAATGACTCAATTGATAAAAGAATGTTAAGTATAGCTAGCCGCTATTTAACTTGGCAAAACATTTTGTATTTTAAGGGTAGAAAGAATTTGATTTATGACATGGGAGGACTTACGACAAATGAAAACATACGTAACTTTAAAATGGAGTTTGGCGGGGAAATTTCTGAAGTTTATTCAGGCTACGAAACAACTTCACTTTTAGGGAAATTAGTTCTTTGGGGGAGAACGATTAAACTGAGGAAAGGATGAGTAGTTGGGTGCTCTTATTATATCATTGGACTTTGAGCTTAATTGGGGAGTACACGATGTTTATACAATAGAAGAATACGGCAACA
>Ga0209013_10002275_pt1 | contig 17443 bp, 16 predicted proteins | sample Cruoilmetagenom2_FD_187291 | JGI IMG/M metagenome (GOLD analysis project Ga0209013, IMG submission 187291) | Oil polluted marine microbial communities from Coal Oil Point, Santa Barbara, California, USA - Sample 2 (SPAdes) (version 2) | ecosystem: Environmental > Aquatic > Marine > Oil seeps ...
CAGTTGCCGTATGACGAACTGGGGAACCATCTCGTCGGTTTCCTGCGCCACGATGTCCCGCTTGGCCGAATCCCCGCGCCATTCCTGGATGCGCGCCAGCCACTCCGCCCGCCCCTGGCTGCGCGCGTCCGCATCTCCACCATTCCCAACAAGAGTAACAAGGGCCGGCAAAACCTCTTTCAGGTCACCCACCAGTGCCAGATCCGGCCACACCGTTTTGCCGATCTCGACGGGGTCGATATCCACGTGGATGATGCGCGCCTGCTGGCCGAACTCGCTGACTGGGCCGGTGAGGCGATCGTCGAAGCGGCTGCCCAAGGAGACGAGCAGATCCGCCTCAGATATCGCCAAATTCGTGTAAGCTTCACCATGCATTCCGGCCATACCCAGACAGAGCGGATGCATCTCTGGCAGGGCCCCGATGCCCAACAGCGTAGTGATCACCGGCACCTTTCCCCGTTCAACTAATTTCAGCAGCGCATCCTCAGCCCCCGCCAAGACCACACCATGCCCAGCGATGATCAGAGGTCTATCTGCTTCGTCGATCATCCGCGCCATCTCCTCGATTTCGGCGGACAGGTCCGAATCAGGCACCCGGTACCCCGGAAGATGCACGTCTTCGGGGTATACATAGTCCAATTGGGCAGCCTGAGCATCCTTGGCAATATCGACAAGCACCGGGCCCGGCCGGCCGCTTCTAGCAACATGGAACGCCTCTTTCATGACGGTAGGTATATCCTCGACATCTGTGACCAGGTAGCTGTGCTTGGTGATAGGCATGGCAATGCCGGTGATATCCGTCTCTTGAAAGGCATCGGTGCCAATGAGAGGCGTGACGACCTGCCCGGTAATGGCCACCATGGGTGATGAGTCCATCTGTGCTGTCGCTAGACCGGTGACCAGGTTGGTGGCGCCGGGGCCGGAGGTTGCAATGCAGACACCAACTTTGCCTGTGGCCCGGGCATAGCCATCAGCAGCGTGAGCCGCACCCTGTTCATGACGCGTAAGCACGTGACGGATGGGGAACTCGGGTAAGGCGTGATACAGGTGGATCACGGCTCCACCAGAGATTCCAAAGACCAAATCGACGCCTTCACGCACGACACTCTCCCAAACCGCCTGTGCTCCTGTTAGCCTCATAATTTCCTCTCCTCTTTGGATAGATTCCCGGTAGAACCATGCGGGAATGACGGGCACAGCTGGATAGATTCCCGCCAGAACCATACGGGAATGACCGGGCACGGGATGGTCACTCCTGAAAGACCGCGCCAGTGCAGGCGGATGTGACGGCCTGCGCGTAGCGATGCAGGTACCCGGACTGGATCGACGGTTCCCAAGGCGGCAACTCCGCTAGGCGCTGATCCATCTCGGCCGAAGGCAGATCCAGGTCAAGAGTCCGATTAGGGATGTCAATGCGGATGGGATCGCCATCGCGAACTACCGCCAGTGGACCGCGCTCTGCCGCTTCGGGCGAGATGTGACCAATAGCCGCCCCCCGTGTGGCACCGGAGAAGCGCCCATCGGTCAGCAGGGCCACCTTGTCATCCAATCCCATGCCTGACAGCAGCGAGGTTGCCGTAAGCATCTCGCGCATGCCCGGGCCGCCCTTGGGTCCCTCATACCGGACGACCAGCACGTCTCCTTCGGAAAACTCCCCGGCCATGATGGCCGCCGTAGCCGCTTCTTCCGATTCAAAGACACGTGCCGGGCCCGTATGCTGGCGCATCTCGGGCGCGACCACCGCTTGCTTGACTACAGCACCATCCGGTGCCAGGTTGCCAAACAGGATGGCCAGCCCACCGGTGGGCGCGTAGGGCTCATCGAGGGAGCGGATCACGCTCTTGTCACGCACCTTGACCCTGGCTAGATTCTCGGCCACACTGCGTCCGGTAACAGTGAGAGCTTCACCCTCCAAGAGGTCACCATCCAGAAGGTGCCGCATCACCGCCGGGATGCCGCCAGCGTCGTTCAAATCCTGGATATGGTGGCCTCCCGCCGCTGGGCTCATTCGGCAGAGATGTGGGGTGCGGTCACTGTATTCATTCAGTTCTTGCAGCGGGATGTGGACACCGGCCTCATGGGCGATAGCCATCAAGTGCAGCACCGAGTTGGTCGAGCCGCCGAGTGCCATGTCCGCGGCAAAGGCATTGCGGAAGGCAGCGGGGGTAAGGATATCCAGGGGCTTTATGTCGCGGGCCAGGAGTTCCATGATCTGCATTCCTGCCCGCTTGGCCAGCGCCAGCCGCGCGGCGTGAATGGCCGGGATTGTCCCGTTGCCAGGCAAGCCCAAACCCAGCGACTCGGTCAGACAGTTCATGGTATTCGCCGTGAACATCCCCGAACAAGAGCCACAGCCGGGACAGGCCGCATCCTCCAGGCGCTTCAATTCAGCCTCATCCATCTCTCCACGCGCCACTGAGCCCACAGCCATAAAGACGTCGGCCAGATCGACCTGCCGCCCATCCAGGCGTCCGGCAAGCATCGGCCCGCCACTGACGACGATAGCCGGCAAGTTGAGCCGGGCAGCAGCCATCAGCATGCCGGGGATGATCTTGTCACAGTTTGGAATCAGGACCAGTGCATCAAAAGCATGCGCTTGTGCAACAACCTCTACCGAATCAGCGATCAGTTCGCGGCTGGGCAGCGAGTATTTCATACCCAAGTGATTCATGGCCAGCCCATCACACACGCCAATGGTGTTGCTCTCAAATGGAGTGCCGCCAGCCATACGAACGCCTGCTTTCACCGCATCTGCGATCGGCCCCAGCCCCATATGGCCAGGGATCGCCTCGTTGTAAGAATTAATGACACCGATGAACGGCTGATCCATCTCCCGGTCGGTGCAACCCAGCGCCCGCAGCAACGACCGGTGGGGTGCTCTTTCCACCCCGCGCTTGACAGCATCGCTTCTCATCTTGCTCCTCTCTGGCTCTGGCTTTCTATCCACCCATTCCTATCGGCGGCCAATGGAAACGGGCCTGGCGCAAAAAAAGGCCCCCCTTGTGGGAGGCCTCTGCCTGTCTGGTGTGCGTATCCGCTACGCAGGAACCCTCCCAACTGCCAATCGCTCCTTAATCCCAAGGAGCTCAACCAACAACAGAACAGCGACGACCAGTTGGGCAAAGTATAGGGCTTGGTGCATTGTACACTCACTTTCGACCATGGCCTACTAGAACCATGACTCACTTCGTAGTTGCGCTTTTATACCACAGTTCGCGACATTTGTCAAATCAGCGTTTCGGCTGGCAGGCATTCCTTGGCAGAGCCAGATTCGACGGGTTTTGACGAGGGCTGCGCGTTGTCTATACTCCTGGAAATGCAAGCCTGAGACGCTACTTGCGGTTCTGCAAAAATCAGTCAGGTCTTGATTCAAATAACCTGTTCGACCACACCCACAGACGCCTGCAGCACTCTGACCGTTGACGCCTAGCTCACCGGCGCTCCAATCTGGATGGCTGTGGCCAGGGTCTTGGTCGCGGGAACCGGCCGGTACTCTTCAAGGCCGGTAGGGCAGCTGAGTTGGAGGGGGTTGGCATGGGCCTCCTGGGCGCAGGCAGTACGCGGCAGCCTGCCCGTCAGGCCCACTTCCCACAGCATCCGCAGGCCATTGCACAGGGTGCAGACGCTGCCCAGGTTATTCGCTGGGATACTGATCCAGTCCGGAGCCTCCCAATTGAATTGCTGAGCTACCTCCATGCCGGCAGTCATCTGTCCCTCCATCCGTAGCGAGTTCATCGAGCTTGCCAGGTAGATGCCCGATCTTCAGTCACCTCGCGCACGATGTGCAACGATAGACAACGTCGTACAGAGAATAGCAACAACCGCACCCAGCTTGCCACTTGTGCTCCGACCCTCGTCACCCATCCTCGGTCATTGTGCAGTGCCGACAGCATGAGTATCCACACGGTGGATCGGCCGGTATCCCCGCGCGGCAAGGTCACTGGTCGGGATAGATGCCTCGTCGGGCTTGTCTGAGAGGCCAAAAAGCAATGCCCCTTGATCAAGCCAGGCCAGTGCTGTCTCTCGCACCTCCTGGGTAATGACAATCTCGTCTGCCAGCAACTCGTCAATCGCTGCACCTTCAGCCAGCCAGCCCATCCTTTCCACTGTGGCCTGATACTCTGTGTAGCGAAACGCCTTGAAGGGAGTCGGATCGCCTTGTAAGACACGGTCATAGATTCCGCCATGTATCTGCCGCAGGCTGGCTGGCAGTTCGCCAGCCCGGTCGTCCACTTCAGCGATGAACTGCTGGAAGGCAACCATCCGTCCAGCCTGCACGTCAGCCACCAGGCTGTCCAATGGGTACAGGCCGCATCCCAAGATCAGGCAGATGTAGGCCAAATAGTCTTGATTGTCAGCGGTGAACGGGTGGAACTCTAGCTGGTTCAGGAGATCATAGGCTATCTGGAAGCTCTCCGGGACAAACTCATCGCCCAGAAGGTCACCGACCGTGCGACGTACCGCTTCAACACGGGCTTGATCGATGACGTGGTCATTGCGTCCCCTCGCTCCCACGGCAGTCTTGTCCAGGTCAACAATGATGGCCGTCCCCTCGTCCATCGGAAAGCCCCGGTCACGACAGAACTGCCGAAAGTCCGTGAGCGCCCCCCAACGGTTCGCCACGTAGAGCGTCCCACTCTCACGTTCAACCAGCTCCACACGAGCCGGCTCATCCCGCTCCGAGCCGATGAAGGCCAGCCCCGGCCAGTTCCCTGCATCGCTGATGTTTGTGAATGCCGTTCCATCGTTCATGGGCGTGTCGCCCACGTAGATCAGACGCTGGATAGGGATGCCAGGCAAAGCAAGGGCCCGCGCCTGCTGGAGTAGGTGGACGATGACCCGGGCGTACTCTGGGGCAGTCTTGCGCGGTACCAGGTCGGGTGGCAGCCCTATCCGCGGGCGGACCTCCGCCAGCGACGGAAGCCGGGGATCAACTGGCACCAAGTTCCGGTAGACAATACGATCACCCAGGAACTCGTAGACGGATGCGTGTCCATAGTTCTTCACCCAGTGTAACCTCCCAGGATAGCTCGGACTTTTTCAGGGTACCTGTGCTGTACATCTGCTGCGAGGATCGAGCGCAGTTTGCGAGCAAGAAAGAAATCTCCTTCGGCACCCATCAGCCGAGTCGACCACCACAAGGCGATACCAGCAGCCTGGGCGAGGGCGTCAGCGCAGCCGACCGAGGTGCCACCGAACTTTATCACCAGCGGTCCCATGGCTTCCCCCCTGTTATGCGCGGCCCGAGTGGCGATAGAGCAGCACCCTTCACCGAGGTTGTCCTTTGCCCCTGGCCGCAGCATCTTGAAGGTGGTCTAGCAACGCCGCCAGTCCCAACTGGTAGCTTCGCCAGCCAAAGCCGCTGATCTGTCCCACGCAAACCGGTGCGATGACCGACGTGCGCCGGAAGGGTTCGCGGGCGTGGACGTTGGACAGATGCACCTCGACAGCCGGCAGAGCAACGCCCGCGATGGCGTCCCGAATGGCATAGGAGTAGTGGGTGTGGGCGCCAGGATTGATCACCAGCCCATGAGCCCATTCGGCCGCCTGCTGCACGACGTCCACGATGGCTCCCTCGTGGTTGGATTGGAAGGTCTGCAGCCCGACCCCAGTCCCCTCAGCCTGGGACTGCAACCGCTCATCGATCTCGACCAGTGTCATCCGACCATAGATTTCAGGCTCACGCCGTCCAAAGAGATTCAAATTGGGCCCGTGAATCACCTGTATCTGCCACATCGTTTTCCCCTCCTATTGCACAAGGCACGCAACACTTGGCACGTACCACACCTTAGCCCTCTCTCAATGTCTCCAGAACCCCCAATACGTCGTCCTCTCTCACCTGGTCAGTCGCCAGGACCTCACCTACAGCCCGAAGCAGGACAAAGCGCAGTGTCTTCCCCCTGCGCTTCTTGTCCGTGGCCATGGCCTGCCAGATCTGCTCCGGAGTATGGTCCCAATACCGCGTTGGCAGGTCCAAGCGCGCCAGTACCTGCTCAACGCGTACGGCAAGAGCCGGGCTGCAAAGTCCCAGTCGGGCCGACAGGCGCGACGCCGCCACTAGCCCAACACTAACCCCTTCACCGTGGGACAGCCTATAGTCGCTCAACAGCTCCAGCGCGTGACCAAAGGTGTGGCCCAGATTCAGCACCGCCCGGAGGCCGTGCTCGTAGGGATCCTCTTGAACAACGCCAGCTTTGACTCGCAGCGACCGCTCGATGATCCAGCCTATCGGAGCCGGCCCGTGCCGCTCTATCTGCTCAAACAGGTCAGGGTCCCCGATAAGGCCTGTCTTCACAACCTCGGCCAGGCCACTGGCAACCTCCCGGGCCGGAAGGCTGGACAGGGTTTCAGGATCGATGATCACCAACTCGGGCTGCTTGAAGGCGCCGATCAGGTTCTTCCCCTGCGGGTGATCCACGGCCACCTTGCCACCGACACTACTGTCCACCATCGACAGCAAGCTGGTGGGGAACTGAATCAATGCCACCCCTCGAAGATAGGTAGCCGCTGCAAAGCCCGCCATGTCGCCTATGACTCCCCCACCCAAGGCCAACACTGCCCCGCGCCGGTCCAACCCCGCATCGACAAAACCATCGTAGAGAACCCGCACAGTCTCCAGCCTCTTGTGAACCTCGCCATCTGGAACCACGCAGACAGCCACACCGTAACCCGCACGCACAAGGCTGTCCGTGACCCTTGCAGCGTATCGCTCACCCACAGGCGGCGTGGTAACCAGGACAATCTGGTCACTTACATTCTGTGCTCGCAACAATTCTCCGGCTTGGGCCAGCAGATCCCCGCCCAGGTAGATCGGATACTCGCCGCCTGGATGGCTCACGGGTATGGTTTGGAACAAAGCGGTGTCCGCCAGGACCAGAACCCGGTCGGCAACTTGGGTGACCGTCAGCCCTGTAGTATCAACCTGCAACGGGAAGCGCCCATAGGCTTCCACCCGCTGCACTAGTAGTGCGGCGATGCGGGCCTCCCGGTCAGGGGCATCGAGCAGAGGCCGGTCATGCACGCCCTCCAGCCGGTGCAAGATCTCGTCTGTTGAAGCCCTGAGGCACACAACCTGGCCGCTAGCACTCAAGATCTCTCGGTTGGCATCCGGTATCAGCGACCCGCCCCCACTGGCGATAACGAGATTCTGTTTGGCAGCTAGCTCCTGGCAGAGATCGACCTCCAGGCGGCGGAAGCCGGCCTCGCCCTGCTGGCCAAAGATCTCGGCCACGCCCATCCCCTCTCGCTCTGCGATAAGGGCATCCATGTCCAGGAACTCTCTGCCCAGGCGCCGGGCCAGATCCTGTCCCACAGCCGTCTTGCCCGTGCCCATGAAACCAGTGAGGATCAGGTTCTTGGTCCCTAGTCTAGGAGAATCGCCAGGATGCATTATCCATCTCCAGATCTCGGAGGGTACCGCGCCGGAGAGCGGCGAAGCGGGGCGTTATCTCAGCCATGCTGTCTCCCCCCAACTTTTCCAGTAGGGCATCGGCCAGGACGAACGCCACCATCGCCTCGCCGACAACGGCTGCGCGAGGCAGGGCGCAGGTGTCCGACCGCTCATATCGTGTCGCAGCCGGCTGTCCGGTAGTGAGATCGACCGACTGCAGGGGAGTCAGCGTCGTGGAGATTGGTTTCATCGCCGCCCGAATGACCACTGGTTGCCCCGTGGTGATGCCGCCTTCAAAGCCCCCGGCACGGTTGCTCGGCCGGACAAGCAAGCCCCCTTCCTCCAGGATCTCGTCTTGCACCTCTGTGCCGCGCTTGGCCGCATTCTCAAACGCAGGCCCGATCTCCACGCCCTTGACCGCCTGGATGGAACCCACAGCCCACATCAAGCGGGAATCCAGCCGGCGGTCCCAGTGGACGTGGCTGCCCAGCCCGGGTGGTAACCCAAGCGCGACCACCTCAAACACACCACCCAGGGTGTCTTTGGCGGCCATTGCCTCGCGGATGCAAGTGTACATGGCCGCCCCCGCAGTTGGATCCGGGCAGCGCACGTTGCTCTCCTCAGCCCGGGCGAACCGCTCGGCGTAGCTCAGCTCCTCTGGAAGCACCGCCGAGGCGCTGCCAATCCGCACGACGTAGCAACCAACGGTGACGTCGACCTCTGCCAGCAGCCTCTGGCAGACCGCCCCGACCGCTACGCGGGCAGCCGTCTCCCGGGCGCTGGCCCGCTCCAATGCCAGCCGAAGGTCCCGGTAGCCATACTTGATCGCCCCCGTCAGGTCGGCATGGCCCGGCCGGGGGATGGTCATGGGTGGGATATCCCGGTCGCGCCAGTTCTCCCAATCTCTGTTCTCCAGTTGCATGGCCAACGGGGCGCCCGTGGTCTTGCCGCCCAACAAGCCACCTGTGAAGCGGATCTGGTCCCGCTCGATCCGCATCCGGCCACCGCTGCCAAATCCCCTCTGTCTCCGGCCCAGTTGGGCGTTCATATCCTCTTCTCCCAGAAACAGACCCGCAGGCAAGCCTTCCAGGATTGCCGTCAGTCCCGGGCCATGGGACTCGCCGGCAGTCAAAAAGCGCAACATCATAAACCTCCACGAGGTCAGTATTGGATACTCGACATCCGGCCTTGGACACTCTGCGTTCGCTAGCTGCTATCCAAGGTTGGTCCTTCGTCCTTCGTCTTTCACCCTTCTTTCGCCCATCGCCGGTCCTCTCGCTGTTCGCTCCAGCGCCTCCCTGGCCGCAGCATACATGATTCCCACCGGCGCCGTCTGCCCGGTCCACAGCTCGAACGCCATCGCGCCCTGATGTACCAGCATACCCAGGCCCGCGACCGGCCTAGCTCCAGCAGCGCGCGCCCTGGACAGCAGGCGGGTTTCCTCGGGGTTATAAACCAGGTCATAGACCGTCCAATGAGATGGCATCGTAAGAGCCTCCGGCCACGGAGAGGCATCCACGTTGGGCCACATCCCCACCGAAGTCGTGTTGGCCAACAAGCTGTAGGCACCCAGATCCAGCTCCTGTAGGCCAGCCGCCTGCGTTAGCCAGGACCCTACTGGCCGGGAGCGAATGCCCTGCATGTCCTGTACAAGACGGGTAGCTCGCTGCTCTGTCCGGTTGTATATGGTGACCGAGCAACCAGCCTGAGCCAGGGCATAGATCACAGACCGTGCCCCGCCGCCAGCGCCCAGAACCAGTGCCCGCTGGCCGGAGGGATCGAAACCTGCCTCCCTCAGCGCGGCCAAGAAACCATCCCCGTCGGTGTTGTGCCCAACCAACCGCGCGCCCTCCGCAAGGATGGTGTTCACGGCGCCAATAGAGCGCGCCGCAACTGTGAGTTCCTCGAGGTACGGCATGACGGCCCGCTTGTGGGGGAGAGTGACGTTGGCGCCCCGGTACCCATGTTCCCGGAGTTGGGCCAGGGTGACATCCACCTTCCCTGGTGGTGTTGGTAGAGGAGCATAGCGCCAGTTGAGATCCAGCGCATCAAAGGCAGCGTTGTGCATGGCCGGCGAAACGCTGTGTTCTACCGGCCAGCCCACCAACCCAACCCTTTGGGCCGGCCCGCCCACAAGCTGCGTGGTACCGGCAGTCATCGCACCTTGCCTCCCAGCTTTGTCAACGCGGTCGCAAAGCCGGGGAAAGAGTCCGCAATGCAGTCCGTGTCTTGCACGCAGGTCTCACCCCTGGCAATCAGCCCGGCGACAGCCAGGGCCATCGCCAGACGGTGGTCGCCATGGCTGTGAACCTCGGCTCCCTGCCCATCGATAAACTCGGGGCTCCGCAGTGGTGTAGGGCCTTGAATGACAAAGCCATCTGGCTGAGCTTCGATCTCGGCCCCCAATCGGCGCAGTTCCTGCACCGTGGTGGCAATCCGGTCGGTCTCCTTCACCCGCAGCTCGGCCGCGTCGCGCACCACCGTTTCTCCCTGGGCCTGTGTGGCAGCTACGGCCAGGATAGGGAATTCGTCTATGGCCCGCACCACCAGGTGGCCGCTCACCTCCGTACCGTACAGGTCCGAGGCACGTACAGCCAGGTCCGCAACGGGCTCGCCGCCCACCATGCGTTCGTCCTCCAGCACCACGTCGGCGCCCATGGCCAGTAGCACATCCAGCAAGCCGGTACGGGTGGGATTCACGCCGGTACCCTCGATCAGGACCTCTGAGCCCGGCACCAGGCTCGCCGCCACCAGGACAAAGGCAGCCGATGAAAAGTCGCCTGGCACAGAAAGGTCAAGTGCCTGCAAGGGAGAGCCAGGCTCAAGCCGCAAGCGCTGGCCACCAGGTACCAATCCCCAGTCTCCAGCCTCCAATCTCACTCCCATCGCCGTCAGCATCCGTTCCGTGTGATCCCGCGCTGGCCCGGGCACGCACAGGCTCGTGGGCCCGCCGGCGTACAGACCGGCCAGCAGCAAAGCACTCTTGACCTGGGCGCTGGCCACCGGAAGGGTATAGTCCAGGCCCTGGAGGGCGCCACCCTGAATGGTCAGGGGCGGCAGCTGGCCCCCGTCCCGGCCCAGGACCGTAGCGCCCATGTGCCGTAGCGGTTCAGCAATACGCCCCATAGGCCGCCGCCTCAACTGGGCATCGCCCGAGAGAACACTTGGGAAAGGCTGACCGGCGAGGATCCCAGCCAGCAAGCGCATGGTCGTGCCCGAACGGCTGCAATCCACGACATCGTCCGGCTCCTGCAAGCCTCGCAGTCCCCGTCCCCTTAGAATCAGCGACGACGGGCTGAGTTCCTCGACCTCCACACCCAGCGCGCGTACGGCGCCTAGCGTGGCCCGGCAATCGGCAGCAGGTAGAAAACGCTCCACGCGGCTTGTACCATCTGCAAGGGAACCCAACAACAGTGAGCGATGCGAGACTGACTTGTCGCCTGGAATCTGGATGCGCCCACGCAGGGGCGCGCTGCCCTGCACGCAGAGTCGCCTCACGGGTACATTCGCCTCCTCTCTTCACGAATGGCCCTCAATATAGCTTGCAGTTCATCCTCTGCACCCGCTTGCACGAGACTGGCCAGGCGACCTAGCTGGGCCTGGCAAGCTTCCACCGACCGCACGACTTCTTCCTGGTTGGTCATCAGGATGTCGAGCATCATCCTCACATCGCTGCCCGCCACGCGCGAGGTGTCTCGATAGCCTCCAGCCACGATCTCCCATGCCGCTGGATCAGGCGAGGTCAGGGTATCTGCCGTGCCAACCAGCGCGCAGGCCAGCAGGTACGGCAGATGGCTCAGGGTGGCAACGAGACAGTCCTGGCGCTCCGCTTCCAGCACCAACGCATGGGCGCCGGCAGCCTCGGCCAGTTCGCGACCCAGACTCAGCGCCGCATCGGAGGTGCGCGGCAGCGGACAGAGAATAAAGGTGCTTCCCTGATAGAGAGCCGGATCGGCCACCTCGATCCCCGACACCTCCTTGCCGCACATCGGGTGCCCGCCCAAAGGCTGGACGTGCTCCGGCAATCTCGCCATCTCAGCGATGATCTCCGCCTTTGTGCTACCTAGATCCAGCAACAGGCAGCCCTCGGGCAAGAGAGGCGAAAGCTCAGCCAATTGTCGAATGACAACGCGCACCGGCGTTGCCAGAACCACAATGTCTGCCTGGCGCACCCCCTCCGCCAGGTCGGTCGTACCCCAATCGATCAGGTCCTGGGTCAGAGCAGTTTCCAGCACCTCGGCACGACGGGCTACCCCAACAACGGCCTGGCACCTGCCCCGTAGTGCGCCCGCCAGCGAGCCGCCCATCAGACCCAATCCCACGATCACGACCTGGGCATCTTGGAGCCGGCGTTCTGTCAGCGAGTGTGGATTCTCCAGGGAGAGATCGTGTTCCATTCGCGCCACACTCACAACTCCCGGCCCACAGCCCGCGCTATGGCGCCAAGATCGTCCATCAGTCGCGAAAAAGTCTCGGGTTTAAGGGACTGGGCCCCGTCGGACATAGCTTGGCTGGGATGCGGGTGGACCTCGATGATCAACCCATCCGCCCCAGCAGCCACGGCCGCCTTGGAGACAGACTCCACCAGCTCCCACTTGCCGGTTCCGTGGCTCGGATCGACGATGACGGGTAGGTGGCTGAGCTGCTTGAGCAATGGCACGGCGTTGATGTCGAGCGTGTTGCGCGTGTATGGTTCAAAAGTGCGGATCCCACGCTCACACAGCATCACCTTGTTGTTGCCATGGGACAGGATGTATTCAGCCGACATCAGCATCTCTTCGATGGTAGACATCATTCCCCGTTTCAGCAGGACGGGACGCTGCGCCTCACCCACGGCGTGCAACAGGGCATAGTTCTGCATGTTCCGGGCGCCGATCTGCAGGACATCGGCGTAGGTCGTCACCAGCGGCACCTGCTCGGGAGCCATCACCTCGGTCACGACCGGGAGCCCTGTCTCCCGGCGAGCATCGGCCAGAATGCGGAGTCCCTTCTCCCCCAATCCCTGAAAGCTATAGGGTGATGTGCGTGGCTTAAAGGCGCCGCCGCGCAGCATGTGGGCGCCGGCTTCCTTGACCAGTTGCGCGGCCTCCATCAGCTCCACACGCCCCTCAACAGCACATGGGCCGGCCATGACTACCAGATTCTTCCCGCCCACCGATACCCCGTTGATGGGAACGATGCTGTTCTGTGGGTGAAAATCTCGGCTAGCCAGTTTGAAGGGCCGCAGCACCGGCACCGTTTGCTCGACACCATCCAAGCGCTCAATGGCTCCCTTGTCCAACGGGCGTCCGTTGCCTACAACACCAATGATGGTACGCTCCTCTCCATCCGAGATATGCACCGTGCAGCCAAGCTGCTCAATGCGGGCCGTGACATTGACGACCTGAGCGCGGGTTGCTCCTTGCTTCATGATAACGATCATAGCCTTCCCTCCAACTATTTCTGCTCCGGGCATCACTCCGTCTCGTCAAGCGTGGGGGTGGTGGCCGCAGGATACGAGCCCAGCAACTTGACGAACGAGGAGCGCCGCAGCAACCCCATTAACGCGGCCTCACACTCCGGATCCTGACAGTGGCCATCAAAATCCAGGTAATAGCTATATTGCCACGGTCGATTCGGTCGCGGACGCGACTCAAGCTTGCTCAGATTAACGTGTCGCTTGGAGAACTCGCCTATGCAGTCATACAATGCACCGGGTTGATGGCGTGAGGCAAAGACGAGCGAGGTCTTGCTGCGCTGGGCCCGGGGCGCATCGTCGATGCTGAGGATGAAAAAACGCGTATAATTGTTTGGCGAGTCCTCGATACCATAATCCAACTCCTCGAGGCCATAGAGCTGGCCCGCCAGCCGGCTGGCAATGGCTGCCACTCCGGGCTCGGGCTCGGCAGCCAGGTCTCGGGCGCTGCCCGCAGTATCGTAGGAGGTCTCAGAAGCCCAACCGTGGTTACTCACGTACCGTTTGCACTGGGCCAGAGCTTCGGGCTGAGAGCGCACCCTAACTACATCGCCCAATGCCATACCCTTCGGCGCCAGCAGTGCATGCTGGATCCTGAGGATGACCTCTCCCCAGACACGGAGATCGTGAGACTGCAACAGATCATAGGCACGGTTGATCGATCCGGCCGTCGAGTTCTCCACCGGCTGCGCACCATAGTCGGCCGCCCGGGATTCGACAGCCTCAAATATGCCTTGAAAGCTCTGGCATGGCTGTGTTTCGACGTCCGAACCGAAGAACTGGTAGATCGCTTCTTCAGAATAGGCCCCTCGTACCCCCTGGAACGCGACTGTAGTCATGTTTCTTCTACTCCCTTCCATTCTGATGATCCTCTCTTCCGTCCACTCACAAACTCCTCGCCAGGTCTGGCCGTAGCGAGGCCGCATCCCGGAGATAGATATGGTGGATCTCTGCCTGCGGCCTGTCGGTATTCCAATGGATCAACACCCGAACACAGCGGGGTAGGCTGCCCGGCACCGGGATCTCCTGAGCATCCAACAATGCTACCTGCTGCCAGCCCAGATCTCGGGCCGCCGCTGCCGGGAAAGCAGCGGTCAGGTCTGGTGTGGCAGTGAAAAATGCGCTGGCCAGATCCTCGACAGCTACCCCGTTTACCTCGACGATACGGGTCAGCAGATCGCGAGTTTCCCCCAGGATCGCCGCGGCTGAATCACGCTCGACCGTGGTCGCCCCACGTATAGCCCGACACCGTACTGGGCTCGTTCCTTCATAGGACATTGTACACTCCCAGACAACAAAGAACGAGCGTGGTGCCGGTTGCACCACGCTCGCTTAAGGTTCTTCTTGCTGCAAAGCTACTTCTGGCAAGACCTCCCTGGCGCAGGGCAATCGCCCGGTGCGTACGCACCGGTAAAATAAAAGTAGCCAAAATACCAGCCAACGGCTGGCGACAAACCATCTATCCACTTTTTGCCCGGTGCTCGATCAACCATCCTTCCATCCCTGTCAGAAGTTGCGCAATCATAGCACAGAAGGAGGAATCTGTCAAATGGCGCAACCCGGCCTCTGGAGGCCAGGTATTCGTCCCGGTGAAGAACGATCCAGATGGATTGTGCACGCGGGCGCTTCTATGGTACAATGGATCTACCAAGCAAGACCACAGCATGCAGAGCGGCTACAGACCTCTTTTTCACCTCGCTGGGCGTGCGACACAAGGAAAGTAGATCTGTAAGGCCAATCCGCTCAGGCCATGGCCAGTTGGGCCCTATTTGGAGCAGCATCTGGAGTATGATCCGTACGAGTTGAGCTACGGCAAGGGAAACCACGAACTTCCCTCAGGCCGCCAAAGGGAGGTACAAGCCAGAATGCGCGGCATCATGGCGGCACTCTGAACAGATCCAGCGCAGCACTTGGGCAAAGTCAAAAAAGGGAGGTACAAGGAACGATGAAATTAAGGGCAGCAGATGTCCGGGACCTGATTACGCTTTCTCGCGAGCGGGGTGATCGCCTGGACCTGCGGGGCCGAGATCTGTCCGGTCTGGGCCTGTACAAAGCGGACCTGAGCGGGGCCGATCTGCGCGATGCAGACTTGACCAATACCAACGTAGCAGGAGCTGATCTCACTGGTGCGGATCTTTCGGGGGCTACCCTGATGGAGGCCGAACTGTCCAGGACCCGCTTGAGCGGGGCCAACCTGAAGCTGGCCAACCTGGCCAAGGCCAATTTCGTCCAGGCCGACCTGCGCGACGCCGACCTGAGGGATGCCCACCTCGTGGGGGCTAACTTTCGCCATGCAGACTTGAGCGGAGCCGACCTGCACGGAGCCCGGTTCGACAAGTACACAAGATGGTCCGTTGATTTTGAGCCAAGGGCAGCGGGTGCGGTCTTTGTGGTGACCACTTGAGCTCTTGCAGCCAGGCAGGAGGACACACCATGCCAGAAATCCGCATCGATCTATCAAGCGACACCTCCACACGCCCGACACCAGCCATGCGGGATTTTATGGCCGCGGCAAAAGTGGGTGACGAGCAAAGACGGGAGGACCCGACTGTCAATCGGCTCGTCGAAATGGTCTGCGACTTGCTGGGCAAAGAAGACGCCATGTACCTGCCATCCGGTACCATGTGCAACGCGATCGCGCTGCGCGTCCATTGTCAGCCCAGTGACGAGATCATCATGGACGAAACCGGTCACACCAGGCACTTTGAGACGGGCGGCCCTGCGGCACTCTGCGGGGCCTTGGTCTATCCCCTCCCCGGGGAGCGGGGCGTGTTCTCCGCGGCGCAGCTCAGGACTGCTATCCGCCCACCCAGCAATTACTTTCCCCGATCCCGCCTGATTGTGGTCGAGCAGACTTCCAACCTGGGCGGCGGTTCCATTTGGCCGCTGGCGACGATCCAGGAGGTCTGCGCCGTGGCTGAGGAACACGGGCTGGCACGGCACATGGACGGGGCGCGCTTGCTCAACGCCGTGGTGGCCACAGGGATCCCGGCCAGGGACTATGCCGCCCCCTTTGACTCGGTCTGGATCGATTTTAGCAAGGGGCTGGGAGCTCCCGTTGGGGCCGCGCTGGCCGGCTCCCAGAGTTTCATCCAGGAGGCCTGGCGCTGGAAACACCAGTTCGGGGGCGCGATGCGCCAATCTGGAATCATCGCTGCTGGGGCCGTCTATGCCCTTCAACATCATGTCGAGCGTCTCGCCGAGGACAACGCCAACGCTCAGACCTTGGCCCTGGGCCTGGCCGAGGTGGAGGGAATTCAGGTCCGTCCGGTTGACACCAACTTGGTGTTCTTTAACGTGGGAGGGCTGGGGCTGGCCGCGGAACAATTCAACCAGTTGCTGACAGCCCGCGGAGTGCGCGTCTCGGTCATAGGCGGTTCGCAGGCGCGCGCCGTGACACATCTGGATGTTTCGGCAACCCAGATCGAGGAGACCCTGGCCATCGTGCGAGATATTGCTGTCGAGGCGCAATCCGGGGCTCCGCGCACGTAGGAGGCACATCTTGTCCCAACTGCCAGCCGACCACAGATCGCTAGCCCTTGCTGTGGAGACTTTTTCCGCCGTCCTGCGGGAACAACCCGACTCGAAACTGGAACGAGACTGGGCCTGGGGTGCCTACGACTCCGAAGGTGTGCGTTTCGCCCTTTTCCGCACCTACGAGGAACTCTGTGAGCTGGCTGTCAGGACAGCCATGGAGCGGGCAACTCAAGAACAGGCCATCTCGTCGGCCCAGCGGACGCTGGCCCAATATCACGCCGCCTATCGCGACCTGCAGGCGGTGCTGCTGGTACTGCCGGCTGGCGCCGCGGACCAGGCGCCAGCCGAGGGAGAATGGCCCCTGCGTCGGGTTCTGGCCCACATCGCTGGCGCAGACATCGGCTTTTACGTGGTGGTCAGGTACGCCCTGGATCGGCATCGCGGCGGGGGCGGTCGACCGGCAGAGATCCCAGACGAAGCCTGGGAACCCATTCTCGGCCATGAACTGAGCTCTGTCGATGCAATCCTGGACGGTCCGTTGGCGGGCATCCGCACCTATCACCAGACGCTACACGAACGGGTACTGCACGAGTTCGCAGACATCACCGAGGCGGAGTTGGCCGCACCTTCCGCATACTGGGAAGGTTACGAACTGAGCCTGCGCTTTCGCCTGCATCGCTTCGACTCGCACCTCCGCCAGCACACGATCCAGGTCGACAAGACGCTGCATGCCCTGGGGTACCCACCGAGCGAGGCAAAACGCATCCTGCGCCTGGTCTATGCGGCCCTCGCCGGTGCCGAAGGGGCTGCAATCGGGGCCTGGGACGCCGCTGCTGGGCTCTGGTCCGAAGCTGCCCAGGTGATTACCACACGCGCCGATGAGATCGCTGGAATTCTCGCCGAAGACGAGATCAGACCTAGCACCAGCGCCAAGACTGGGTGAATGGAGAGACTCGCTAGGGGTGGGTCCATGCTCCCGACGCTAGAGGTGAGGTGGTTCTTTGTGGGTGCAGTGCCCCCGGATGTCCTGGCGTGGTTCCAACAGGGCGAAAACCGGCCTGCAGAGCCATTTCGGAGAGTAGATCGCTACCTCCGCCTTTCCCAAGGGGATTCCCTGGGCA
>Ga0209013_10002276_pt1 | contig 17438 bp, 17 predicted proteins | sample Cruoilmetagenom2_FD_187291 | JGI IMG/M metagenome (GOLD analysis project Ga0209013, IMG submission 187291) | Oil polluted marine microbial communities from Coal Oil Point, Santa Barbara, California, USA - Sample 2 (SPAdes) (version 2) | ecosystem: Environmental > Aquatic > Marine > Oil seeps ...
GCTCTTTCCCAAGCCGCACAGTTACCATCGCCAGGCCCAGGAAAATCCAAAAGGCCGCGACCGAGTGCGGGAAGCTCAGGTTGAAAAAATAGTGGTCAAAAAGACCACCCACCAGAATGCCAACGACAGCGGCTGACAGCCCGAGTAGGATTGCTTCCAGGCCCCCTTGGTCTCGCACGTGCGGCCATGCTAGCCAGACCTGCCGGAAGAAAACGGCAATGATAATCAAAAAAACGGCCAGCCCGATGAGACCCATTTCCTCAGCAATGAGCAGGTACACGTTGGAGACCCCGATATACAGACTGCTCTCGGGCGTGCCAACGAACCCAACACCAATCCAGGGATGGCGACTGATCAGGGTCAGCGCATCCTTGTATTCACCGAGACGCATGAGGGTGGCCAGATCTTGGAATTGCAGGCCTTCGATGAAATGCTGGACATAATCCTGAGCCTGCGGCAGGAGCATTAGGAAGAGGCCGGCCAAGACCATGGCTGGAATCAGCCTGCGGTATCTTACCAATGCCAGAGTGCCTAGACCAGCGGCCAGACCAAGCATGGAGCCGCGAGAATAGGTGAGATAAAGGCAGAGCGCATCCACAAGGACCATTCCGCCGAGAATGGGGCGCGGTAAGAGTGGCTTCCGGGCGAAGAGTTGGGCGGTGGTCAGTGTCGTGATGAGAATGAGTAAGCCACCCAGCACATTGGGGTCTGTGGAAGTGGAGATAGCTCGTTGGGCAAGGTCCGGGTTGTCTTCAACGTACCGTAGAACGCCTGCCCCTGTAGGATAACCAAAGCGTCCCAGTGTAGATAAGAGGCGGATGCTCCAGGTTGGTGGAATGAAATAGAAAAGCACACCGATGGCTGAAGCGACAAATCCGGAAACTATGATGACCGTAACCAGCGTTCTCAGTTGCTTTCTTGTACGAACACAGTTGACGATCACAAAGAACAGCGAGATGCTGAGCAGAATCTCGGCAAAGTGCCGGAGTATGTATTGGTCGAGGTGGGCATGCGCCAGGCCTGCCACAAAAGAGGCGCAGGCCAGAAGAAGAAAGATGACAATGGGTAGGCCCAGGGCTGTACCCGTGAACTGGCCCGCTTTGCCCTTGGCGATGCGCATTATCCAAACAAAGTATGTGGCCGCCAGGGCCAGATCAAGGAACGTCGGTGTAAAGCCAATTTTGAATGGCAAGGCACCAAAGGGCAGCAGGCAGATGAGCGCGATCACGGCGACTAGACCCCATTGCGTGCTGCGTAGCATCAGCAGCCCGCCGGCCAGGGCCAGCACGCCGGCGATGGCATAGAGGGGGGACAATATCGCCACATAGGCGCCCACGATCAAGCCCGCTGCCAGAGACAGAGTAATAGCTGCAGCCAGCGCAAATCGCCGGCTGCTTCTGACAAAAATCTGCTGGAGGCTAACGAGAGTCTGCTGGGTCATGGGTGCATTATGCGATCAGTTTGGCCAACGTGCGGTTACCGAGTGTGGGGGATTGCATCGATGGTCCACATGTGTACGGGAGTGGATGGGAGTCGAACCCACCAAGGCCGCTTCTGCAGCACCCTTCGGACGGTTTTGAAGACCGTGGAGCCCACCGGGACTCAACCACCCCCAAGTTTCCTCTAGCATACCCCGTTTTCACAAATCCGTCAAATGACTGCTGCGCCTGATGCTGGCGAGACTAAGCCAGTATCCATGCGCGCTATTCCACATGCCGCTTTTCTATCACATAGGTGCAGGATGGATCTCCCCGGGCAACACACAGGATCTCTTCCACAAAAAAGCCCTTGCCGCCAGTGGCTCGATGCAAGGTTTCCTGGAGTAGGCCGAGTTCCGTGTTGCAGATCGGTTCGACGGACGTGCGACTCCAGCACTCGGGACAGCGATCAATGTGGTAGTACAGGCGCCCTCCATCTTCTTCCACTCTCACGATCTGATCGCTGGTTTTGTTGAATGTATCAGCCATGGCGTTGAGACTCATATTGATCCTCATCTTTATGCCCAGGGGAAGAAGACGGAATGCAAGGTCACTAATGCCCAGGACCGCACCAAAGTCTTTTTGCGCATGGTGAAACCATGCCCGCCCAGCACGGATCGCGATTCCCCTGCCACCCTGCCTCCCATAGGTGTCGTCTATAGCTTGGCCGAGCGCACTCATCTCTTCAAAACTCCAGCCCAAGGCCAGATTATCGGGAGGATAGTTGCCTATTCGATAGCGCAGGTTGGCTCCGTTGAGGATGGCGTTGATTCCATTTCGTCCCAAGACGTCCTCAAGAGCCAACAGGTACATTCGCCCCATTCTGTTGGACCAGTAGAAGCGCTCGCTGCCGATTCCCTCGGTCAGAGCGTCGGTCGCCATGCCGATCTGCCTCTCAAAAAAGTCCTGCCCATGATTCGTAGTGTGGAGTTTGTAATGCACCAATTATACCCTGTCTCCAGGCATCCGTCAACTGCATCGCCGTCTCCGAGTAGTCCTCCTGTTTTCGCTACAGCAGGAACGCCAGAACTACGGCTCCTGGACGTGGCCGATCCCCCTGGGTATTCTGGAAGCGTCATGCACATACCACATGCCCAATCTTCAACTTGGAGAATGGTATACAGGTATGATATAATGGCCCACGATGTATGCTGGGAGTAGGATGAAACTACACAGGGCTCGTCATCGAGTACAAGTACGCCTATGGTAGGGGGTTATGCTCCCGAGCCTGTGGCACGCCCGGGTTCTTCGTGGCCTGTGGTGGTCTTGGCCCTGCATGCAGTTCAAACGCATGTGGAGGTCGAGGCATGGTGAACGTGGGACAAAGAGGGGTCTGGAGAGGATTGGGTGTGATACTGTTTCTGGTGATATTGTCTCTGTCTGTCACCAGTTGCCTATCTACTGAGACTGCTCGCGTGACGCCCACGCCCACCAAGACGCCACGTCCGACTTTTACGCCAGTACCAGCGCAACCCACATTGACTCACACACCAACCGCCACACTCACTCCGATGCCAGAGCCAACTGACGAGCCTACGGCCACTGCTACAGGCACGCCGACATCCATGCCCGAACCAACAGAGACGCCTGAACCGAGCGCGACGCCCTGGCCGACCCTCGACCCCAATGCCTGTCCGCTGACGGGGCTCACGGTGAGCGATCCGGCCCTTCTGGAAAGGCGTCCCTTGGCCATCAAAGTGCAGAATGCGCCTTTGTCACGCCCCCAGTTTGGCCTGCCGCAGGCCGACATCGTGTACGAACACCTGTCGGAAGCCGGGATCACTCGCTTCACAGGTATATACCTCTGCCAGGATGTGGCCAAGATTGGCTCGGTGCGCAGCGCGAGGTTCATTGACCTTGAAATCCCTGCCATGTACAAGAGCCTCATGGCTCTTTCTGGGACCAGCCCTGGTCTTCTCCCCAAGCTGGAGAAATCAGACTTTAGTGACCGTCTCTTCTGGTACGACAGGGGGATCAACTCTGCAGGGTTCTACCGGGATAAAGAATTGCGCCAGCAAGGCCTTGCGATCGAGCATACCCTTTTCGGAGATCCTGCCAAAATCTGGGAGATCGCGGAAAAGAAAGACATAAACCAGCCCCAGGACTTGAAGGGGCTGACCTTCGACCGCGTCACACCAGAAGGAGGAGCGCCAGCCACTTCTATTCATATTCCCTATCCCCACCGGGACATGGTTGTGGACTATCGCTTTGATGCCGAGTTGGGTACCTACCTGCGCACTCAGGGTGGAAAGCCCTTCATCGATGCGGTGACCGGCGAGCAGATCTCTGCCACAAACATCGTGGTCCTCTATGCCAATCATGTCGATGCCGACTTTTACGAGGATTTTCCACGCACCAATCATCCATCGGTACAGATCCAGATTTGGGGCACCGGTCCGGTAGTAGTTTTCCGGGATGGTCTGGCTTATGAAGGGCTGTGGGCCCGACCACAGCGGGAGGACATGGTGGTGTTTCGGGATCCAACAGGGCAGGTTCCGATTCCCCTCAAGCCAGGCAACACCTGGATCCAGCTTGTGCCCCTGGAAGGTCATCGTTGGACTTTTGAGGCCACATGGGCCAGTGAGGAGTAGTCAAGCTATGATCGTGAACAGACGGTTTGATCTGAGCACACAGGGTAATGGCCACATCTTGGATATCACGGATGACGTGGTACGTCAAGTTGAGAGTTCCGGTCTCGGGAATGGCATTGTGACCCTATTCACGCCCAGCTCTACTAGTGCATTGACGACGATTGAATACGAACCTGGTGTCGTTCAGGATCTGCAGCAGTTCTTTGATCGTGCCGTACCTCCTGACATCGAGTACCAGCACCACTTACGGTGGGGGGATGGGAACGGTCATTCCCACGTTCGTCACGCGTTGCTGGGACCCTCGTTGACAATCCCATTGCTTGATGGACGGATGACCCTGGGAACCTGGCAGCAGATTGTTTTTGTTGACTTTGATGGCCGCCCTCGCGCACGGTCCGTGGTGGTGCAGATCATCGGTGAGTAAATCGACCTGATGAATGCCGGGCCGCACTGATCGCGGAGTCCGGACTACTCTCCTGGGATCTTCTGAGGGGCGCTCATGTCATCTCCCGATGGCTCCGATTCAAGAATGCAGCGACAGCCTGCCAATTATCAGCAGGCTAGCCGTATGCATGCCTGGCTGCAGGCCAGAGCCAGACTAGAGTCCCGGTTGCTCATCCAAGCCCCTCCTTGGGTCCGTGGTGTCTTTGATCATGCCTGGGCACCCATGAGGGCCCTGGCGCGGCAGACTTGCTGTCTTCCTGAGGCTTTGTGTGATCGCCTTCTGGAATTTGACACCGGCTATGTAGCGATCCATGCGGCGGGTTCCTACTATGCTCCTGGTCCCGCGGTCATTCGTCAGCGGCGTGTACAGAATGTCGCCTTTGTGTCGGTAGAGGACCTGGCCATGGACAACGAGCGACCACTGCACGTCATCGGCCATCTCATCGATCACCACCTGGGATGTGCCGGCAGGCCTGCCCCCGCGAAGGCGGCGGGGCTGGACCCAGCCTGGCTCACAGATGGCGGTGGTCTGAGCCCCCAGTTGAAGTCGGCAGGAGCTCGCCTTCCGCGCTTGTTTTCCCTGGGATACGCAGTGGATGACGTCGCAAGTTCTGATGTTCGCAACTATTTTGCCCAATCATTGGCTTTCTACTGCCGGAACCGGCGGCATCTCAACGTGGGCGACCCGCAGATCTACAAATGGTTTCGCAGCACCCTGTGGAATGAAGCATTCTGGCACGGGCAGAGATTTTAGGGAGGAATCATGTACAGTCAGCGCTTAGCCTCGCTACAGCGGCTCCAGGCGGCAAACGGTGTGGAATGTGTGGCCTTGATTCCGGGCGCCAACCTGCGCTATTTCACTGGCCTCACCACACACCTCAGCGAGCGGCCTTTCGTAGTCTTTCTGCCGGCCGAAGGGGCTCCGGCTGTGCTTCTTCCAGAGTTGGAGACCCCGGCAGCGCGGGCCCGTTTGCCTGAGGATGTCCGGTTGTCCGTCTACCGTGACGAGGAAGGTCACGAGCACGTCTTCTATCAGGTTGCAGAGGAGTTGGGCTTGGAGGGCATGGCCATCGGCGTCGAGTACCTGTCTATGCGCATGCTTGAGATGCGCCGCATTGAACAGGCGGCACCTGGCTGTCAATTCGTGGCCACCGAACCCTGGATGCCCATTCTCCGCATGAGCAAGGACGAGACCGAAATCTCTCGCATGCGCCGCGCGATCGAAATCGCCGAGCAGGCCATGCAACGCCTTCTCAATGAAGGTGCTATCCGGCCAGGCCGTACCGAACTGGAGGTAGCTTCCGATCTTCGTGTGGCCATGTTGCGTGAGGGCGGCCAGGGGGAAGCATTTTCCCCCATCGTTGTGAGCGGCCCGAATTCGGCGCTGCCTCATGCCAGCCCGTCGGACCGGAAGTTGTCCAAGGGCGACCTGCTGACCATTGACTGGGGAACCGTCTACGAAGGCTACCGTTCGGACATCACTCGTACGTTTGTGCTGGGCGCGCCATCTCCAGAAATGGACCGGATGCAGGATGCAGTGCTGGCGGCGAATCAGGCTGGACGGCTGGCAATCCGCCCAGGGAGGCCAGCCCAGGAGGTAGACCGCGCCGCACGGCGCGCCATCACCCAGGCTGGCTACGGTGAGTTCTTTGCCCACCGTACCGGCCACGGCCTCGGGCTGGAAACTCACGAACCACCCTATATCGTTGAGGGGAACCTGGAGTTGCTTCAGATCGGGATGACGCTCACCGTTGAGCCAGGTGTCTATATTCCGGAGGTGGGTGGCGTGCGCATCGAGGACAACGTGGTGGTCACCGAACGGGGGGCAGAGACGCTCACTACGCTGCCCCGGGACCTGCTCTCGATCGGCTAGTGGCGCGCCAGCACGCTTGCTCCATCGATACCTCCAGGCCAGGGCCATGAATCGGTGCTAATTGGAGGCCTCCTGCCGCACTGTGGACCTCGGTAGCTATCCCATAGCTGCCGAGGACTTGGGCGTTAGGCAGCCGGCAGTCACCTTTCAGATGTAGGCGTAGGAAAAGGAGCTGGGCGGCACCCTGCTGGATCGCTCCCCAAGGCGTGTAGTGCCCACCGGCAGCGGGCACATTCTGTACGAACATGCGCCCTGATCCGTGACTCGACGGCCCACTGCTGCCGGGCACCTGCCGACCCTCAGCGTCCGGCGACGGTCTAACCTGTTCTCTTTCAAAAGCCCGAAAGGGGCATTCGAAGCAGGACGCTGGTCTGGATGGGGCGAAACGGCCTGGATGGGGGTTGATAGGTCGGAGCGTGCTCAGTGCGGCCTGTTCCAACGAAGCAGAAACGAGGTGCGGGCCGGGATGGAGGATTCCGGCGACCTCCCGAGGGCTTGAAGAGGCAGGGCAGTGGCCGCGACCTCTTCCCGATCGTTAGCGGGTCGGACATCGGCCAGGAGAGAGGTGGAAGCGATGGACCGGGTCAGCCAGGAGAAGTGGCAGGCTGCGGTAGCCGCAATACCCTTGGCCTCTTTGTTTCTGGTTTTGGTTCGGATCTGCAGATTGATTGGGGTTATCCTGGCGTTGGTTGGGGCCGCTGTACCAGAAGAAGCGAGCCTCGGCACCGCGGGGCGTGGCGTAGCGACAGACATCAAGCCGCCTGTGCCTGGCGGAAAGGGGCGGCCTCGGTGGGCGTGCCGGGGCCGTCTGACGCTCGATTCCTTCGATTCATGGGACACCTCCAATGCGAGATAACCAATTATCCCATGAGAACGTTTATGCGGGAGGATCAGGCACCAGAGCCTTGGGCTTGATAAGGGGGCTCAGTTCTGCTTCGAAAGCCCGGAACGACTGTCACTTGCCAGGAGCCTGGCTTTGTACTATAATCCGCAAGGATAGGCTTTTCTATCCCTGTGTGGGCGCATCCGCGGGCGGAGACGCAGGGCGTGGGCGAGACGACGCGACCCGCGACACACCGCGAGCCGTGGTCTTGGAGCTGTGAATGGCAATCAAGGGCAAGCGCATTCTCATCACTGGTGGTGCTGGCTTTATCGGGACTGCTGTATGCCGTCAGCTAGCCGATAATAACCGAATCGTGCTTTACGACAGCTTGCGGCGCAATGCGCTCAAGGGCACTAGTCTGCTCGAACACCCGAATGTGCAACTGGTTGTGGGCGATGTGCTGGACCGGGGAAAACTCGCAGAGGCCATAGAGGGGACTCAACTTGTTCTCCACATGGCCGCGGTTGCCGGTATTGATACTGTCGTACGGAGCCCAATCCACACTATGCAGGTCAATATCTTGGGAACGGTCAATCTCCTTGATGCTCTGGATCCAATACTGGATCATGTCGAACGCTTTGTCTTCTTCTCAACCAGTGAAGTCTTTGGCAGCTACGCCTACAAACGTCGGGAAAGCGAGACGACGAACCTACAACCGGTTGGAGAAGGGCGATGGACCTATTCCGTGAGCAAACTCGCTGCCGAGCACCTCGTACACAGCTACTATCGGGAGCGTGGTTTGCCCACCGTATCGGTGCGGCCGTTCAACGTCTATGGTCCTGGACAGGTGGGTGAGGGGGCCGTTCACGTTTTTATCAACCACGCTCTGCGCGGCATTCCGCTAGAGATCCACGGGGACGGCGATCAGATCCGCTCGTGGTGCTACATAGACGACATGGTAGAGGGTGTCTTGCTCTGTCTGGAAGATGAGCAGGCCGTGGCAAACGTCTTCAACATCGGCAACCCAAGGGGTACCACTACCATTTTGAGCCTGGCGGAAAAGATCGTGGCTCTGGCTGACTCCCGCTCACCTATCGTCCACATTCTCAAGTACTACACAGACGTCGAGTTACGTATCCCTAGCATTGAACAGGCTCAGACGCTTTTGGGCTACCAACCACAGGTAGACCTGACCGAAGGACTGCAGCGGACCATCGCCTGGTATCGTGCCCTTCTGCATGGTCAAGACGAGGCAGTGTCATGATCCGATTGGTTGTGCCTGAAATGGGCGATGACGAGTTTCAGGCAGTCCAGCATGTCCTGACCTCGGGCTACCTGGTGCAGGGTCAGAATGTGCAGCGCTTTGAAGACATGGTTGCTGCATACCTGGATGTGGATCACATCGTGGCAGTGTCATCGGGAACGGCCGCGCTGCACCTTGCGTTGCTGGCCTTGGGCCTTGGTCCTGGTGATGAGGTCATTGTTCCTGATTTTACCTTTCCGGCCACGGCCAACGTGGTGGCCCACGTCGGTGCGCGCCCGGTCTTGGCCGACATAAACCTGGATACTTTTAACGTGGACCCGACCCAGGTTACGGCGCTAATAACCTCGCGAACGCGAGCCATCATGCCGGTACATCTCTTTGGCCTCTCGGCGACGATGGACGAGGTCCAAGCGCTTGCTGTCCAGCATGATCTGTGGCTGATCGAGGATGCCGCCTGCGCCTTAGGTGCCGATTACCATGGCCACAAGTGCGGGACCATGGGCGTGCTGGGCTGCTTTAGCCTACATCCGCGCAAAGCCATTACTACGGGTGAGGGTGGGCTCGTTGCTACCCGGGATCTTGAACTGGCTTGCCAGTTGCGCAGCCTGCGCAACCACGGCATGGTGGTAGGACCCGAAGGGGCGCAATTCGTGGCCTCCGGCCTTAACTACCGGATGACCGACTTTCAAGGAGCAATGGGCGCAGTCCAAATGGGCAAGCTGATACGCATTGTCGAGCGCCGGCGGGCGTTGGCAGCAGTCTATGACGCGGCGCTGGCAGACATGCCCTGGATCAAGCGACCGATTGAGCCATCTGGCAGCCGCCACATCTACCAGTCCTACGTGGTCCTTTTGGACGAGGAAGTGGAACGGTCTGAGATCATGACAGCCTTGCAGCGGGAGGGCATTGAGTGTACCATCGGCACGTACGCCTGTCATGTCCAGCCATTCTTCCGCGATCGCTACGGTTTTCAGCCAGGCGATCTGCCCAATTCCTTTGATGCTTTCCGGCGAGCGCTTACCTTGCCTCTTCACGGGCGGATGTCAGAGCAAGATATTGGGGTCGTCGCCCAGGCGCTTAGGCGAGCCGTCCCTTGAGCCGTGGCAAGGGCATCGGGCGTCTCTTGATCTTGGGCGCGGGTCCGACTCAGGAACCAGCCATCCGCCAGGCCCGTGAGATGGGCCTTGAGGTCATTGCTGTTGACAGCAATCCACAGGCTCCTGGGCTGTCGCTGGCAGACTATCCCCTCCCTATTAGCAGCTTGGACGTCCCCGCCATCCTGACGGCTGCTCGCCGATTGTATCCTGATGGCGTCATGACTGTAGGGAGTGACCGGGCGGTCAGTTCTGCCGCTCAAGTTGCTCATGCCCTGGGGCTGCGCGGACTAGATCCCAGCGCCGCTGCCAGGGCGAATAGCAAGCTGCGGATGCGCCAGGCGTTTCGCGATTGGGGGGTGCCCGCCCCCGATTTTGTTGCAGTCAAAGACCTGCGCGCCGCGGAAGATGCTGTCAGCCAGCTAAGATTGCCGGCAGTGATCAAGCCCGTTGACAATGCGGCACAGCGCGGTGTGCGACGTATTGATAACGTAGACGACCTGCCTGCGGCGTTTGGCCAGGCCCAGCGTTTTTCCGGTACGGGTACGGTGCTCGTTGAGGAGTGCGTTGACGGCCCCGAGATCACCGTCAACTCCTTTTCATTGGATGGGTGCATGCTGCCTGTGCTAGTTGCCGACCGATTGACCAATCCGCCGCCCTTTTTTGGTATTGCGTTGGCTCACGTCTACCCCTCACAACGGGCGCAACCCTGGTGGGATCAAGTATTGGATGTGACCTCCAGGGGCCTGTCTGCTCTGGGTATTGACCAAGGACCGGGATATACCCAATTACGCATCGATCGCGATGGACCCAAGATCATGGAGATCGGCGCGCGGACAGGTGGGGGCCGCGAGACTGAGTTGATCGCGTTCCTGGGTGGGCCAGATTGGATAGCAGCCCAGATCAAGCTGGCGCTAGGTGAACCACTGGTCGCTACTGACGTGGTGTTGCCTGACTCCGCCAAGAAGCTGGCCGGGGTGGTCAAGTTCATCTTTGCCTCGCAGGGTGAGGCTGCTCGCGTGACAGGAGTAGACCGAGCTCAACGGACCCTGGGAGTTGAACGAGTGGTCGTGCGAACAAAGCCTGGCGCGCTGATTCCACCCATGACCAATGCCGAGGCTCGGCAGGGCTACCTGATTGCACTGGGTGCCAACCGCGGTGAGGCGCTGGCTCGGGCCGAAGAGGCTGCTGCATGCATCCATATCGAGGTCCGGCTTCCTGTCAGAAGGGACCGTGATGATGTCTGAGGACTCGCCACGATTTGGTTGCGATGCGCGATTCCCATCCCGGCGTGTCGTGCGGCTGATTGAGGAACGGATTGCCCATTCCCACTTCGATCTGACCGGGCTAACGGTGCTGACTGAGGCAGCCGCGGGCTATGGCGGACCTGGCTTGAGAGGATGTGTGGCAGGTGAGAGAGGCACTGACAGAATGGCAAGCTTGATCCTTGATGCACAGGTGCACGTGGGCGTTTGGGATGATCCTGTCCTCGGTCACACATCGACGACTGTCAGGCAACTCGATGAGGCGCTTGCAGTGCTAGGCATTCGTGGCGCTGTGGTCACCACGTCCGATCGGCGCGGAAACGCTTCCCTGTTGGGGGAAACTGAGCAGGATGCTAAACTCTGCTACTAGTTCTTCCCCTGGGTTGACCCTGGTACAGGGGCGAAGGATGACTTGATGTTGCTCGAAGCCCATTGCCCGTGCATCTTTGGCATCAAACTGCACTCGTCGCTCAGCCAAGTGGGCGTTGCCGATCCTGGCTATGCCCCGTTCCTCGACTTTGCCAGCTGCGAGCGGCTGCCTGTTTTGGTTCACCGCGGACAGTGGCAGGAGATGGTCAGCTACAGGTTCGTTCTAGAGTTGGCGGAGCGCTATCAGCGGACTAACTCTGTGAGAGCCCACGGTGGAGGACACAATGCTGCGCTGCGGATTCCGCCTGCCGACAAGGACCTGATTCCGGGCCAGAATCTGCTCCGGCTGTTGGAGGCCTAGAGTGCGGATCTTGCACGCTCCGGTCAATATCGCCGGGCAGCCCTACGCCCTGGTGAAGGCTTTGCGTCGCCAAGGTTTGGACGCGGAGATGTGGGTATTCAAAGAGCGGCCTTTTGTGCCAGGTTATGATCGCAGTTTGCATCTGGAACAGCATCGAACCGGTGTCGCGAAATGGCTGGTGGCGCTCCGTGCTTTCATCCAGGCTGCGCGGGATTATGATCTATTCCACTACCATACCAGTGTGACACTGCTCTATCCTCTGCATTGGGATCTACCCATTCTCAGGGCCCTGGGAAAAAAGATTGTCATCCAGTTCTGGGGCAGTGACGTGAGGGGTAAACGTCCCGAGGAGTTGACCTACTTGCGCTATGCAGATGCGGTCATCGTAGGCAGTTATCATATGTTGGACTATGTGCCCGCGGGGGCACACGTCGTGTTGCCTGGCCTTGACCTTGCCCAATGGCCCAGGCCTCAAGGGAGGCAGACCCAAGCTGGGCCAGTGCGCATTGTTCATGCCCCATCCAGACGAAAGACCAAGGGTACCGCCCAGGTGCTTGTGGCTTTGGAGGTACTGCGGGATCGAGGGCTGCCTTTTGAGCTGGAGTTGATCGAAGGCGTTCCTCATGCGCAGGCTGTCAAGATCTATTCGACTTGTGACATCGCCATTGATCAACTGCTCGTTGGCTGGTACGGGATATTTGCACTGGAAACCATGGCCCTGGGAAAGACGGTACTGGGCTACATCAGTGCGCAAAACGCTGATCGGCTGGAGGGTGCACGGGGAGTGCGTCCTCCCCTGGTGAGTGTTTCTCCTGATACGCTGGCTGGCGCGCTGGAATCGCTCATCCTCGATCCAGAGCGACGTTTTGCTTTAGGGATTTTGAGTCGCAGCTACGTCGAGCGCATGCACAACATCGATCGCTCGGCCGAATTGATGATCCAGATCTATCAACAGGTGTAACGTTCATTTGGACGACGACGGCCTTTCCACTCGTATAGTCGCCAGGCGGACCCTCTCTAGCTCTGCCTTCCAGATCGGGGCCCAGGCGATCACTGTTGTCACCGGCCTGACCAGATCGGTGATCCTGGCCCGTCTCTTGATGCCCCAGGACTTTGGCCTGGTCGCACTTGCCATCATCTTTTCCAACCTGGTCTGGAACACGACGACTCTGGGCATTGACTCGCGCCTTCTGCAGAGAAGGGGGATGGATCAACTGGGGCTGAGTACGCACCTAACCCTCCGCATAGCCCTCTCGCTCCTTGCTTTTCTGATCCTGCTGGCCATCACTCCCCTCCTTCGATTGGCCTATCCTGACCAGACTGACCTACCCAGTGTCGTGATGGCCTATGCAGCCTTGAACGTCCTGAGAGGCTTCAACCTCACCCCCTTTGTGCTGCTCAAGCGAAGGCTTGCCTTTCGAAGGGTGGCTCTCATCGGTGTTGTGAGTAGCCTGGCCATGCTGGTCGTGGCACCCTTGCTGGCCCGGGCAGGTTGGGGCTTCTGGAGCCTGGTTGTCGGCGAAAGCGTCACCGGTACGCTGGTCTCAACGGTGGGCCTGTGGCTATTCCGGCGACCCATGAGGTTTTCGCTCAAGCTGGACCGGGCCATGGCCAGGGACCTGATCGGCTTTGGCAAGTTCGTGATGGTGACTCACCAACTCAGGTTTGCCCTGGATCGCTTTGACGACTTTTGGGCTGGCACAGCACTGGGCCAGGTTTCCCTGGGCTACTATTCCAAGGCCTACGAGTTTGCTACCTACCCACGGCGGATCATATCCAGACCCCTGCAAGAGGTGTTCTTTACGGCATATTCCCGATTGCAGGATGACCGACTGCATCTCTCCAAGATCTTTTTTCGGACAAACAGCTACGTTGTACGGCTGGGCTTCTTGCTTTCTCCAGTGTTGGTTCTCGTTGCCCCGGAGTTTGTCCTTTACCTATTGGGCGAGAAGTGGCTGCCCATGGTCTTTACCTTTCAACTGATGATCGTCTACAGCCTCTTTGATCCGCTGCTGGTGACAGCCGGCAACCTGCTCACAGCGTGTGGGGCTCCGCAAAAGATGACGCGCGTGCGGGTCGCCCAGCTTGTGTTCTTTGTCCCGGCTGTAGTCGTAGGGGCCGCCCTGTGGCAGATCAATGGCATAGCCCTCGCGGCAGATGGCATGCTGCTGGTGGGTCTACTGGGCGTCTTTCGGATGACCGGCGCCTTTGTAGATATCTCATTGCGCAAGTTGTTTGTGGCGCCCACTCTGGGCCTGGCGGCGGGAGGCAGTGCCTTTTTGCTTATCTCCTACTTTTTTCAGGCCCAAGGAAGCCTGCTTTGGGCCGTTGTCAAGGGGCTGGCCTATGCCATTCCCTACCTGGTCGTATTATTGTTGCTGGAATGGCGGGACTACCAGGCGATGCTTCAGTCAGCAGACAATCTGTTCGGGCTGTCGCGCTTTGTGCGCCGGTCCGCGAGCTGATGGACCGCTTCCAGGCAGATCCCATCCCTATTCACTCGTTCGCGGGGCAGTCCGGACTAGCAGTTCTTGAGGTAGATGATTGTGCGATTGGATTCCGAGATACTGAGAGTTATTGACGGCCCCGCAGCTGTGGTCATTGGTGTTTCCTGGGCCAACGGCCTGGGACTTCTCCGCAGCCTGGGTCAATCCGGTGTGGCTGTGCTGGCACTCGATCCCAACCCTGATGCGATTGGACTTTGTTCTCGCTATGCCATTGCAGCCTTGGTCTGCCCTGATGCAGGTGAGCAGGAGTCCGATTTCCTGGACTTCATGGATCAGCTGGGGGAGCGCCTGAGGCATCCCGGCGTCCTCTTTCTGACCCGTGACCAGGACGTGTCGACAGCCAGCCGCAACCAGGCGCGGCTGGAACAGCATTTTCTTGTCCCCTTTGCCCGCTGGGAAGTGCTGGGCCGTATTGTAGACAAGCAGGGCCAGTACGCTGTAGCCAAAGAGATAGGCGTGCCCTTGCCTGTCACCCGCTTTCCACAGAGTGAGGAGGATGCGGCTGAATCTGCGCGGAGCGTTCCCTACCCGGCGATCCTGAAACCGGCCTACCACGTCAAATTCTCGCAACGATTCGGCGTCAAGGGCTTTGTGGCCAACGATCCGAATGAGGCACTGGATCACTACCGGCGTGGCGCGGCGCAAGGATACCAAATGATGATCCAGGAGATCATCCCTGGCGAGGAGCACCGGTTGTATTCCTATGGCTCCTACCTAAACCGCGAGCACGTGCCCCTGGCCGAATTCACCGGGCGCAAGCTGCGGCAGTACCCCCGTGTGTTCGGGACCTGTCGCCTGGGCGAAAGTTGTGCGGCGCCCGAGGTGGCCGAGCTGGGCCGGCGCATGCTGCGCGCCCTCGGCTTCTGGGGTATCTCTCACGTAGAGTTCAAGCTTGATCCCCGTGACAACTTGCTCAAGCTGATGGAGGTGAATGCCCGCAACTACCAGTGGCAGCACCTGGCCACGTTGTGTGGCGCCAACCTGGCCCACGTTGCGTACCAGGATGTCCTGGGCCAGAACCCGACACCGGTCCAGGCCACGGCCTATGGCAAGCGCTGGGTGCTGGCAGCGACAGATCTGATGGTAGCCCCCCGCGAAATGCTGCGTGGGCAGCTCTCCCTGAGGAACTGGCTCAGCGGCTGGCGGGGGGTCTCCGTGGACGGTATCCTCTCCTGGCACGATCCGCGTCCAGGTTGGCGCTATCTGCGCGGCCAAGTGCTGCGTCGCTTGCGAGGTCCGTCGTGAAGGTCTGTGTTGTCATCCACGATGACCGGGCGCGAGCCGAAATAGCCTATGCCCTGGCGACGCTTCTGGAGCGAGCGGGCCTGCCCTACGAATTCGCGACTCCCGGGGCCGATGCACAGTCCTCATCATGCCTGTGGCTCCACTATGGCTCGGCTGGATCTGATGCTGCCAACAGCATCGTCATTCCTGCTGAGGATCCGGTCCTGTGGCAAACAGCCGAGCCCAAACACGTGACGCTGGATGGGGTACCGGTCCTAAATGCGGGCGAGGCGCCATCATCTCTGTCCCACCGCCATCACGGCCAGGTTCGTCTGACGTTTGACCTGGCTCGCGGAGCTTTCTGGCTGCTCTCGCGACAAGAGGAGTTGGGCGACGGCAATCGAGACGCTTTTGGCCGATTTGACTGCTCCGCCAGTTGGCTGGTGCGCCATGGGCTGGCCGAGGTGCCAGTAGTAGACCTTTATGCGCGCTTGCTGGCCCGGGTGCTGGCAGAAGTTGCTGTTCGTGCAGGCCTGCCCCTGCTGCGCAAGCTGCCCTGGCCGCGCGGGCAGCACTACGCTGTTGTTCTGTCACACGATGTGGACGATGCCGGGCGATTCAGCCCGCGCCAGGGGTTGCGCATGCTGGGCCAGGCCATTTCCCAACGATCACCGCGGGGCATGGCTCGGGGAACCTACTATGCCCTCGCCGGCTTGGGGAACCTGCTCGGGCGGCAGTCCGATCCTTGCTGGAACTTTGAGGTGGTGATGGAACTGGAAGCCGAGGCTGGCTACCGCTCCACCTTTTTCTTTGTCCCCGAGGTGGGCAGCGCGCGCCGTGACCCGCCTTATGAAGTGGATACACCCCGCCTGCGGGATCTGCTGAGCCGCCTGCGCGCGGGTGGGTGGGAAGTGGGTGTCCACGGCAATTTTGACAGTTATCTGGATCCGGAGGCATTAAGAGCCCAGCGCGAAAAGCTGGAGCGGGTGTCGGGAGGATCTGTGCGCGGAGTGCGGCAGCACTATCTCCGGTTACAGGTACCCGAGACCTTTCGCGCCCAAGTCGATGCGGGGTTTGCCTACGACGGCACAGTAGGCTATCGTAGTACAGTGGGCTTTCGGGCAGGGGTCGCGTTCCCCTTCCGCCCCTTTGATCCAACTGCCGGCCGGCAGCTGGCTTTGCTCGAGTTGCCGCTGACGGTGATGGATGGCTCCCTTTTCTGGCAGCTCAATCTCGAACCGCCTGAGGCGTCCGCCCGGACGCTGGCGCTTCTGGGGGCAGTGCGATCTGTGGAGGGAGTGGCGGTGCTGCTCTGGCACCAGCGGGTGTGGTACGAGAAACGTTATCCCGGCTGGCGCCAGGTTTACGGCCGGGCTGTGGGATACCTGCACGAGGAAGGCCTGGCCTGGGTGGCTACCGCGGGCCAGGTTGCTGATTGGTGGCTTGCTCGGGAGGCCGTACAGGTGGAGACGATCAGCGTCAGCGGCCGGGCGCGCCGATGGCGCTATCGAGCAGGCCAAGACGTGGAGGGGTTGGTCTTCTCGCTCCACCAAGCAGGCGCTGGAAGGGTCACCGTGGCCGGAGCGGAGGCCGCCGTCCATGCGGTTGAAGATGAGGTCCGGCTTGAGTTCCAGTCTCTGGCAGCAGGCCAGACGTTCGAGATCGAGTGGACCCCGGAGGCAGAGGCATCTTGAACCGGCGCGTTGTCATGCTCGTCTCCAACGCTTGTGCTCCCGACCGCAGGGTGCTTCGGGAGGCAAGGGCCATGGCAGAGCGCGGCCATCAGGTGCGGGTCATCGCCTGGGATCGTGAGGGCCGTTACCCCGCCAGAGAGACGCTGGACGGGGTAGAGATTGAGCGGGTCGCAGTGAGATCGGCCTATGGGACCGGACTGCGTAGGCTCGGCCAGTGGCCTGCCTATGCCCGTCACGCATTGGCCTACCTGCGTCAGGAAGACTGGGACGCCGTTCATTGCCATGACCTGGATACATTGCCCATCGGTTATGCTTATACTCGTCGCCGCAGCATACCGCTCGTTTTCGATGCACATGAGAGTTACCCCGATCTAATTGCTCCCCAAGTGCCGGGCTGGGCCGTCGCGGTGGTCCGGTGGGTGGAACGATTCCTGGTGCGGCGCGTCGATGC
>Ga0209013_10002277_pt1 | contig 17430 bp, 16 predicted proteins | sample Cruoilmetagenom2_FD_187291 | JGI IMG/M metagenome (GOLD analysis project Ga0209013, IMG submission 187291) | Oil polluted marine microbial communities from Coal Oil Point, Santa Barbara, California, USA - Sample 2 (SPAdes) (version 2) | ecosystem: Environmental > Aquatic > Marine > Oil seeps ...
ATACTTCTCGTTAAATAATGTTTGTCTATCACATGCGTTACCATTATATACGGAAAGCATACCCCTCAGTTTTCTTGCGGATCAAGAAGAGCAGCTGATGTATACCCAACTTGCTTATCAGAGCCAGCGATGCATCAATTTCAGGAATGTATCTCCCGAACAGTCTGGCGCCCAGATTCGAGGCAGGCAGAATGGGTCGCTGTTGCGCCAGACCACGTCGTTGTGGCTCGCACATGCGTAGCTATAGCCGCACTCCTCAACGAGCCTGACGGATGTGTCCGACTTCGAACCATGCGGAAAGGAGAAGCCGCTTACTGTATTACCGGTCAGAGTCTCCAGCATTTGTTTGCTCTTCACGATTTCATCATGCTGCAGCCTTGCTGGGAGCAGAGACAGCATCGGGTGCGAAACTGTATGGCTCCCGATGGTTACTTTGTCATCAGCTGCCAGTTGTTCAACCTCCTGCCTGGACAGGGCTGGATTTTGGCGCAATTCGGATGTCAGTGTCCCGAATGATTCAGCCAGTTGTTGTAGATACCCTGATCGTTCGTCCTTGTTCAGTGGCATAAGGAAACTTGCGAGATCGTTGATTAATGCACTTTGGGAAGGTTTTGCCCTGTTACTGTCGGGATGCCATTCAAATTTCGATCTGCCGGCATCCAGAGTCAGCGATTTTTCAGGGTCCAGCGAGCATGCCAGGCTACTCAGTATATCCCACCAGAATTCATGGCCGATATAGCCTGTCGAGATAAAAATGGTGCTGGGGAACCCGGCTTTATCGAGCAATGGTTTTGCCACGGACAGGTAGTCGGCATATCCATCATCAAAGGTAATTGCGATACTGCGCGGAGGGATATCGCCACTAACGCGCGCCTCGGCAAGATCATGCAAGGAAATTACATTTGCATGCTCGTGCAGGATTTCCAGTTGCTGCGAAAAAGACTCCGGTGAGACGGCGAGTCGGAAAGGATCCCATGACAGCTTGTTTACACGATGGTAGCCGAGTATCAATCCGTGCTTCACAAACTTGCTGCGGACAAGTCGGGTGGAATACAGTAGGGTTTTGCGACCCGGTATTTTCATTGCTGGCCAAACCTCCCTGGATAGTTCTGTAACTTCATGATTATCTTACCAGCACGTCGCTCATTTATCAGTATTGCCGACGACGTCACCCATCTTTTGACCGTTATTGACAGGCAGAAATCGGGAGAGCACCGGAAAATAGCTAAGCAGGGTATTGACAAGGCCGAGTCTGAGCAGGCGATCAGCGGTAAATGTTAAACTCAATGTGACCAGCGCACCGGCACATGCTGCGATGAGAAATCCTGCAATGCCAGGCAAGTGATTATCCAGAACCCCTGCAGTGATTGCGCCTAAAAGGGAGGATGCCGTGACTGCAAGCAGGGGCTGCCAGAGTCCTGTATAGGGGCGCTCCAGTAATTTCCGGGTATACGCTATGCAAACCGGTTGGGAAACGGCAACAGCGATCAACAATGCCATGACGGCACCAGGCAGACCAAAATGGCCGACCAGCACCCATGCAAGCGTCAGGCTGAGACCGGAGTTCAGTGCTTCGTAGACTGTAACCCTTGAGGGCAGACCCAGGCCCTTCAGCAGTGGTACTGCAGCATGAGCTGCCAGTCCTAGCGGACTTGAGATTGCCAGTATCTGAACTACCGTGGTGGTTCCTGCCCAGCGTTCTCCAAGAACATGTTCGACCAGTCCCGGCGCAAGCGCCGCCAGCAAAAGGCAGGTGGGTATCAGCAGGGTTGCTGTTCCAAGCATTGTAGCGCGGAATAATTCCCGGGCCTTTTTAGCCCTGTCCTGGATGCGGGCATAGACAGGAAAGGCGACGGATTCAATGACTCCGACGATGGCCGTGTAGGGTAGATATGCAAGTCGTGCAGCGAGGAAGAAAATGCCTAGTTCAGCAACGCCAAGATGTCTGGAAATGATTGCGCGCAGGCCCGCTTGTGCAATCATCACGATGACAGCCGTGAGAAATATCCAGCGACCGTAGTTCAGCAACTCGCTTACCGCAGACTTATGCCACCTCAATCGGGGCCGATAGGGCGCCACGATATATGAAACCACGGTATTCGACAGGGATCCCGCGAGATAGCCGGCAACCAGCGCCCACACTCCGTAACTGGAGGCCATCGCGATGCTGACTACCGTGATCGCAGTCGCTTCGGCAAGGTGGGTGATGGCAATTGAGCGAAACTGCAGTTTTCGATTGAGTCCGGCGATCTTGATGCTTGCCAGGGCATCCAGTATGACCCCGATTGCCAGGACCTGGATGATGGCAGTAGCCCGCAAGTCACCAAAGAAGGCTGCTATCTGCGGTGCAGCCAGTATGACAATGAGTGTGACCAGTGAGGCACGCGCAACTCCGATCGTCCAGCCAGCGTCGTAGTCCTGCCTACTGACGTCCGGACGCTGGATCAGTGCTGTCACGACACCGAAGTCGGACAGTTTCAGCAGCACGGCGATAGCGGTCAGACCAATGGCGAGTAGACCGAAGTCTTCCGGGGTGAGGAGCCTCGCCAGCACCAGAATCCGGACGAAAAAGACGACCTTGACTGCGAGGAAATCCAGAAACCCCCAGATCAGTGCCTCTATTGCCTGTTTGCTGAGTGATTTTTTCAACGCTGGATGACTTCTCTCTGGCTGGTCAATGGGTGTATCTCGTTTGGTATGCATTTACCTGTCACAGCGCCAGGGGGATTGAGCGTGCCCTTTCATAAACCCGTTCGGGCACAAAAAAAACCTGAGGATCGAGCACCAAGTTGTTAAAAAACAGAGTCCACGATCTCTTGGCGCTTATCAATTAGCTTGTATCCTGATTTTTTTTGCAAGGGTAGATCTGAATCGCCGTACAGATGACCCAGTCCAAAATCATCAACGATTCCAAGCACTCTTGCGATAGCGTCGGCTGATAATTCATGGCGCCAGGCTGAAATGATATCTGTGCCACTGAAGACTGCGCTCTGCATCCGGGTTGTTGTTGACGGCCGCCTGGCGTACCTGAAAACTGATTCAGTGTACGGTCGCCCGATGGCACTGAATATTTTCGGTATCTCCTCCTCCGGATGCAGGTAAAGATTTTCATAGTACACTACGTGTAGCGGTGTGCCGCGGAACTGTCTAAGAGGTACCAGGTTAGATACGCACCATGCAATAGCATGTTTCTCCTCATCTGTTCTCGCACTTCTGATTGTGGCCAGCTTTCTCCCAAGGAAATCCTCGAGTAAATGCTCCTGTTCAAGTAATGGGTCGAGGTCGTGATCCGGAGCCCAGCCCAGCTTGATCCTGGATGCCACGACTGCGCAGGGATGTCGAATGATAAATACAATCGGCACTTCTGGGAAACGATTATGGATCCAGCGCAGAAACAAACAAGCGCGAACATCTTTTATAACACGCCACTTTGGCCAAATTGTTTCTACCTGCCTGTCAATCCAGCGATCCCGGATCTGGCCAGTAAGTATGCGTCTGACGTAATTATGAAGCGCGTCATCTTTCTGATTTGGCCTCATATACTGGAAATAGTTAAATTGTGCGAAGTCTTCAACCAGCTTGGAGTGGAACGGCTCGAACATGATGCGAGAAGATATTTGAGATGCAATGAGGTCGCCCAGCCAGGTTGTACCGCTACGGGCGGTACCGGCAACAATGATGCTCTGGCCCGGGTCTGTATTCTTGTCCTGATACAATTTGCTCCAGATAAATCTCCTGCCTCGTCGCACCGTTTTGTACAGACGCCATCTCAGGTTGAGTAATGGTGCGTGTATTATAGATGCTGCATGCACTCAGTGATCTCCCGTGGATCGTGCTCGCGGGAGCGTCGTGAAAAGCAGTAGAATGTGTAACCAGGCGACAAGTTTGCAAGTCAGATGTGAATTTAATCGCTGTCTTCCAATATTGGTTTTCATTTATTACATCTCAGAAAACCTCGTCCTGTGGGCGTGGTCAGATAAAAAGGCTGTACCGTTGAAGTGACACAGTGTTACAACCTTCACTTGAGTTGAGCCACCAATTCAAGCAAGAGGAAGTAACAATGAGTCGATTCGAGAAGTTATCACATGTCATTTGGCATTGCCAATATCATATTGTCTGAGCCCAATGTACTGTACCACTTCTCAAGAAAGCCACTGCAACATATAGTGGCTGAGCCATCTGACACCACAATATGTAGATGTCATAGTCTGAAAATGTTTACAGCGCAAGTACTTCACGCGCGCAGGCAGAGCCTTGTTATTTGCTGTCTTCCTGTGTAGCATGGATAATTAGCTTGGACATAATCCGGCTCGGCAGGCTGGATACTGGCAGCACGATTAACCCTGCGAAGCAGGATTGCGAACGTAACAATGTACGACATGGATCCGGCGGAAATATTCGGGGGTGTGATTCTTGTAGTGGCGCCCCACATGGATGACGAAATGCTTGCCTGCGGCGCAACCATGGCAGCACTGCCGGAAAAACAGTCTATCCACGTAATTTATGCTACTGATGGTGCGCGTTCGCCCGTCCCGGATCTACCCTGGGGTGCGCGGGACGATCCGGCGCTGGTGCCGGTCAGAATGACAGAGGCAAGGAATGCACTCGATACACTGGGCATACCTGCAGCCAATGCGACTTTCCTCGGACTGCCGGACGGCAGTCTGAAGAGTCGTGAGAATGAACTTACAGATATGCTGACCACTCATATACTGCGTGTGCAACCGGACCATGTCTTTGCGCCGTTTCGGCTGGATCGTCATCCGGATCACCTGGCGGTACACAGGGCCACGGTCAGGGCGCTGCAGTCAGCGCGAAGCAGCGCGGCATTCAACGAGTATTTCGTCTATTTCCGCTGGCGTCTGCTGCCGGGCGGTGATATTCGCAAGGTGATCCGTGATGATCTGCGCATCTGCATCCCGCCTTCAGCTCATGCCGATGACAAGCGCAGGGCGCTTGCCTGCTACGCGAGCCAGACAACGAAATACTTTGAATGGCAGACTCGACCGATCCTGGCGCCCGGGAATATCGATGAGGTATGCACTGCGCCGGAGTGTTTTCTGCAGGCGCTGTCCGGCGCCCGCAACAGCCGTGTTTTTTCGAGGTGGGCGCTATGGATACCGTTTGCTCACATGCTGGAGCCGCGGCTGAAGCAATTAAAGGAGTGGTCCAGGTCTATCTGGCGCTGGCTTAACAGACGCTCCGCCCACAGCGGTAAACGGGGGTGACGGCGCCCTTCCGTGTAGTCGTGCTGACTTCCGGCCCCGGCTTGGGTAGCGGGGTTCGCGAGTTCATCGGGCAGCTGGAATTACATCCTGATGTCGAACTCAGCGCCATCGTCTGGCAGACGCAGTCGCCGACCTTCAGTGGCGTCGTCAGGGACCTGTGGCGCCGCAGGGGCTGGCTGACGGGGCCACTGCTGGTGCAGAAATACCTCGGCATGCTGATGCGCTTTTTGATGCGGCCGGTCCACGGATTCAGACTGGCCAGGAGAGTTCGCACTGTGCGTGACAGGATACACTGCTTCGAAGACATACACTCACCACGCTCCCTGGACATGATACGGGACTGCCTGCCCCAGTTGTTGCTGGTCTACGGTGCTCCGATCATACGCAAGCCCCTCTATGAAATAGCCCCGCTTGGTACACTGGGTATCCATCATGGCAAGGTCCCTGAATACCGCGGCAAGAAGACCCTGTTCTGGGCCATATACAATGATGAGTCGACAGCAGGCGTGACGATTCAGCGCATCAACGATACTCTCGACGGTGGGGACGTGGTCGAATCGGGAGAGGTGCACACCGGGCACAGGCTGCCCTGGGTGATCTGGAGGGAGCTGGAACGCATGGGGATGTGTCTGTATATCAAGGCTATCCTTGATGTGTGCAATGAACGCGCGAGTTACAGTAGGCAACAGGGGCTGACGATAAAACCCTACCGTGATCCCGGCGCGAAGGAGATCATGAAATTCTGGCTGCGCTACGTGCACAGGCTGGCGACTGCGATGTTGCCCGGCGTAAAGGCCCGGGAACCGGACGGGCAGGGACGACAGTGACCGGAATCTGCATACTGACAGAGACCTTCCATCCGGTTACCGGGGGCGGAGAGACCCAGGCACTTGCCTTGGCATCCGGGTTCTCAAGGATGGGGCACGATGTATGCGTTGTGACCCGGCGCCATGATAAAACACTCCCCAAATCCGGGTTGCTGGAGGGTGTGCGCATCTATCGGGTTGCCCCTTCGGGGACGGGGCAATTGAGAAAGTGGGCGTTGGCGTTGACCACTCTCGGTCCTTTGATCCGTCATCGCAACAGCTACAGCTACATCATTGTGTCCGGGTACCGTATTCTGGGCATTCCTGCGATGCTTGTCTCAATACTGCTTGGGAAAAAGGCGATTCTCAAGGCGGACAATATGGGTGAAATGTCAGGCGAATACTTCAGGGACGGGTTGGCAAAAATAGGCCTGAGGCCCGACTCTTTTCCGGTTCGCGTCTTCCTGGATTTGCGCAATGCCCTATTGAAAAGATGTGGCGCATTCATAGCAATATCCTCACCCGTGCTACACGAACTGGAGGCCTGTGGTGTTGCTGGCAATACCATCGTTCGAATTCCGAACAGCGTGGACGCGGAGCGGTTCTGTCCGGCGAGCGAAGCGGAAAAACACGAAATCAGGCAGACCCTGGGTATCCGGGAAGAGGCCTTTGTCGTCACCTATACCGGCCGGTTGGTTGACTACAAGGGGCTGCCACTGCTGCTGCGTGTTTGGCGCGAGGTGCATGCAGGATTTGGGGAGAGCTACCTGCTGCTGGTCGGATCCGGTGGTCTCGATATGCATAATTGTGAAACCGGACTCAGGAACTTCGTCAGGGAACAAGGTCTGGATGATTGTGTCACTTTTGTCGGTAGTGTAGGTAATGTGCAGAGATACCTGCAGGCATCCGATGTGTTTGTGTTGCCTACCGAACGGGAGGCCTTCGGTATCTCCCTGATTGAGGCAATGGCATGCGGGATTCCGGTTGTTGCTTCCGGGGTCGGCGGTATTCCTGATATCCTGCATGATAACGTTGACGGCTGTCTGATTCCGGCAGGAGATTTTCAGCAGCTGCGTGACAGCCTGGACAGGCTGTTTGGTGATGATGAACTGCGCAAGCGCCTGGGTTGCCGGGCAAGGGACTCGATCATGCAGCGGTTTACGCAGCAAGCGGTAATTGAGCAGTATTTACAACTGCTTGGCAGTTCCAGTGCGGGAAAGGTTGCAGATGCAGGCGTCTGAGCATCTGGCTGTCTGGACTTGTTGTATGCAGCACTGCCTGGATTCGGGTTTCTGCTAATGAGGGTGTAATCGTGCCAGATGAAATACAGTCCGGTGATGGTGACAGGAAGTCAGGTGAGATCTCCATCATCATACCGACGCTGGGGAGAGCCATGATCAGAAAATGCCTGGAATCTATTGCTGGAGGCCTGCTGTTGCCGCATAGCATTGTTGTAGTCGATCAGAGCTCCAGTAATGAGGTCCGGAACTGGCTTGAGCCACTGGCGGGGCTGGGGGTCGAGGTACGATATGTGCCGTCATCACAAACGGGCAGGGCGGCGGGTGTCAATCGGGGAATAGAGGCCGTTACTACCGAGTACTTCGCCATCACGGATGATGATTGTCAGGTTGCGCCGGACTGGTTGCTGAACATTCGGGCAAACCTCGAGGCCAATCCCGGTGCGGTGATCACGGGCCGGGTGGAAGCCGGGAGTGATGATCCTGTAGGCATCGTCGTCTCGTCGATGAAACCGGCCAGGTACGAGCACCCCCGCCTTAAATTCGACTCCCTGTGCGGGGGGAACATGGCTACATCAAGGAGAGTGATAAGGCAAGTGGGCCTGCTCGATGAGGATGAGGTGCTGCGCTGTTCCGAAGATGGTGAATGGGCCTATCGCGCCCTGCGAACTGGCATTCCAATTGTCTATGCGCCTGACGCGGTGATTTATCACTATGGATGGCGGGACCCGGGAGAACGTCAGGTTCAGTATAGGCTCTATGCCAGAAGCCATGGCGCCTTTTACGGCAAATATCTGCGCCGTGGCGACTGGTTTATTGCGCTGCGGGCTGTGATGCACTACCTGCGTGCGTTAAGGAGACTGATCAGGGGTATGTTAAAGGAAAACACAGAAGAGGTTCGTATTGCGCGGGCCTACCTGGTCTGGCTGATACCAGGGGCGATCACGGGATTCCGGAGCCAGGTTGGGGTCGTTACCGGGGGAGCAGTCAATGCCTAGTCATGATAGCGGAGATATCCGCGTTGCAGTCATCATCCTGACTGTCAATCAAAAGGAGAAGACTCTGGCCTGTCTCGACAGCTTTTTCGGGTCACTGCCGAAGTATGCCCGTATTCTGGTATGGGATAACGGTTCCATGGACGGTACGGCCGAAGCGATACACCAGCAGTTTCCGGATGTGGCCGTGGAAAGTCATCCGCGCAATCTGGGCGTTGCATCCGGCCGTAACAGTGGCGCTCAGCTGGCTATGCGTCTTTTCAGCCCCACGCACTTGTTGTTTCTGGATAACGACATAATCCTCACGGATGGGTTTATTGAAGGGCTGCTGGGGCCTTTCCTGAAAGATCGCAATGGAAATGTCGGTCAGACGCAGGCCAAGCTCCGTTTTCTGAATGAGCCGGAACTCCTGAATGATGGTGGTGGGTGCAGAGTCGAGTTCTGGCTGGGCAGGACGACACCGGTCGGTTACCGGGAGATTGACCACGGGCAGTACGATAAAGTCAGGCCGTGTATAGCCTGTGGCGGCGCCATGATGGTTCGCGCAGACGTTTTCGAGCTGTTGGGTGGTTTCGACAGCCAATTCGATCCCTTCGGGCCGGAGGATCTCGACTTCTCACTGCGACTGCAGAAAAATGGCTACCAGGCCCTGTATGCGCCTGAAGCTGTCGCCTATCACGAGGTGAGTCATACAACCGGCGGTGACGGTTACAGCGAGGGATATGCCGAGCACAGGTCGCGGCACTGGCTAACATTCATGTCCCGTCACGCTTCGCTGAGGCAGAAACTGGGTTTCTATCTGCTCGGGGCGCCACTGATCGCCATACGAATACTGTGGCGTGAAGGTAAGAAAGGGAACTGGAGAGCACTCAAGGGGCTGTTCAGGGGAATATTGCGTTCTTCGGGCAGGTAGGCGAGGCATACCAAGTGAGAACTGGGTATACAGACAATCCCAAAGACAAGGCCAAGGTTCAGGGCGGCATACTGATCGTTGAACACTGTGGATACTAGCTGTTGCGTTAACCGTAACAGGGGGAATATCTGCAGGATGAATTGGTTACGAATGTCAGCTGGTTGCCGCCCCATTTTTTCTACTGACGAAAGCAAGAATTTTTTCAACAGAATCGAGGTTGTCGAGAGTGACTTCGGTAGGTTCCACTGTAAAGCCACCCTGTTCTTCCAGAAACACCAGCAGCTCAGCGACTGAAAACGAATCCAGCAAACCCGTGCTGAAGAGCAGGGTTTCGTCCGACACCTCGGCAACATTCAGCCCAAATTCGCTTTCAAACTGGTTGACCAGGAGTTGGCGCGAAATTGTCATTATTCGTGGTCTTTCTTGTCGTCTGAAGAGATTGGTCTTGTGGGCTGTATGTACGGTAAGTCGGCTGTAATTGCTGTAGGGCGGGGCATAATATGATGCTGTCAGTATTATTTACGATGGAAGCTGCGCATTGGCTTCGCCGGGTTTCCCTGTAATACGGTGTTCGGCGGGTGATGTCTGCTTACCAGGCTGTTAGCGACTATGATCGAATCGTCACCGATATCCGATCCATCCAGTACCACCGATCCAGCCCCGATCCAGACATTATTGCCGATGCGCGCCCCCTTGGAAGTAGCGCCCTGGTCGCGAAGGTGCACTCCCAGCGATTCGTATCTGTAGCTGCTGGCCATTATAACGACATTTGGTCCACACACAAGGTTGTCACCGATTACAAGTCCCTTCTCGCCGCTGGATATAAAGCAGCCGGTGCCGAAGCCGCATCGATTACCGATCGTCAGCGGTCCTTCGGCGGCCTTGATCTTGGTGAATGAGCTTATAGTACAGCCACGCCCGAACTTCAGGTTGGATGATAATTCCACTTCGGCGCGTGGGCTGATTTTTGCCCCGAACTTGAGGTAATAATAAACAGACACCAGGAAACGCGGCAGCAGAAAACGCCTGATTATGTTTGGCAGCATTGATTTGTGTGCATCCGCCATCACGTTGTCCGTCTGGCTTTGGTCTGTTGTAACATCAGTTCTTTCCCTGGCCATTTTTCCCGCTTCCAAGCATTAGGGCGAACAGATATCGACGTCGCGCTGTTTCGGCGCTGTCAGCCTGTTTAACTTCCACCGGGTCATAACCGCATGCCTCCAGCATGGGATTGCAAATCTGTCCCAGGGTGCTGGCTATGGGGGCGGGAAGCGATTTCCAGCGGCCAACACTGCTGTAGCCGATTTTTGTACTGTCATAGGTTTTCCAGTCTCCCAGGCCCGCGTTATCTTTCCTTGCAAGCGCAGACTGGAGTAAGTCATCACTCCATTCCTCGCCCAGATAATCAAAAACGAGCTGCATTGTTTCCGTTGGTCTGGAGACCAGGTCCTCGTATCGCAGAAAAAGTGTGTTGTCGGGATGGCGCTCGATAAAATCCAGCATCGACCGGTTGACATCAACCCAGGCGTGTGCAAAGGCTTCCATTGGCCGTGGATAGCGCTTGATGTACTCATGGATTTCGGAGAGGTAGGTGTATCCCCGGTTTGAAAGCTCTTTCATACTGCATGCGACATCAAGGCCATGCCGAACCAGGCAGATGAATTGTACTTTGTCGCCACATAACTCTTCGATTTTCCCGATATGGAAGGAGTCTACCGCCGTTTTCTCTGCCCAGCGCTTCTTGTTCTGACGTCTGGCATGCTCCCGCTTGAAAGCAAATGCAAACTGCCTCAGTCGCTCATGGACATCGTCTGGCTGGAAGCCGGCGAATGCCAGGCCGGTGAGTACACCAAAGTCCAGTCCATCCGATACCTGTTCCGAGTGCAGGAAGCGGGCGCATGCGCTGAATATGCAGGTTTCTGCAGGGCAGGCAATACCCGGATGAGCGTCGAGCAGGCGCCGCAGGAGCGTCGTGCCTGAACGGGGCGCACCCAGAATGATGATGCCTTCATACGGTTGTGTCATTGCTCATATACCGGATAAACAGCCCAAACAGGTTTGTATTCCGTTACTATGCGACCCCGTCTGCCCGGGATATGGTCCTCAACGTAGCATGTAATCATACGGACTCGTCAAGTCTCTCGATCAGGGCCTTGCGGTCCACCTTGCCGTTAGGGTTCAGCGGGATATTATCTATCAGGCGTATTTCACGCGGCATCATGTATGTTGGGAGCCTGCGCCTTGCCTTTTCCCTGACCGACTCCAGGGCTACATCCCGGCTTCCGAGGAAGGCAACTATGCCATCGGCGCCAGCCGGTGTCTCGGGCCAACCTATGGCTACAGCGATATCGACACCGGCGGCATCGCGGAGTACCGCCTCGATTTCCCCCAGTTCAACACGATTTCCGCGAATCTTGATCTGCTGGTCGATCCGGCCCAGGTACTTAAGCGGCTGGCCTGCCAAGGGGCGTTGAACCAGGTCGCCTGTACGGTAAAACAACGTATTCATGCCGGGCGGGACAACAAATCCCGCGGCGGTTTTCTGCGGGTCTTTCCAGTAGCCCGGAGCAACCTGGGGTCCGCTCAGCAGCAGTTCGCCGGTTTCTCCAGGGGTAATCTCAGCCAGCTTCTCATCTACCACAATGGCCGTCATACCGGGAAATGGTTCCCCGATGGGGACTGTGCCATGTTCCGACTCGCCGGGCGATGCATGCGGGTTCCAGCGGTAACAGGTACATGCGAGCGTAACCTCGGTCGGACCATAGAGATTCTCAATGACTGAATGCGGCGCCGCCCTTGTCCATTGTTCAATCACATCTTCAAGCAGTGCCTCACCGCAAAAAAGGCTTAGTCGCAATCCGGGATACAGTCCGGGCTCCAGCATGCGTGTCCGCTTCATGGAAATGGCCAGTGACGGCACCGAGAACCAGACCGTGATTTTCGAGTCGATAATGTATTTTGCCGGAAGCTGGGCTTCACCCTGGGTGGGGCAGCATACACAGGCGCCACACTCCCATGCTGCAAACAGGTCAAATAGGGAAAGGTCGAATACCAGTTCGAACATCTGTGAAAACCTGTCGTATTCGTTTATCCCATAGCGTTCCGTGACGACATCAAGGAAACGGCAGATATTGGCATGCGTGATCGGAACGCCTTTCGGCTGGCCCGTGCTGCCGGATGTGAACAGGAGATAAGCGGTATCTCCCGGACCTGTCTCGACAGGTTTCCAGTCTGATGCCGCGCACAGCTCATGACCACAGATAAAAGTGTGGCCTGGAAATTCTGTGCTAAATTCCGTGGCATCAGTGCTGGCCGGAAGTATGACGACAAGAGGGTGAGCGGCATTGGGAAGCAGCTCTTTCAGTGCCGGTATCGCCTCGTTCCCAACAACGATGCTGCGGCAACCGGATCGCTCCAGCATTACGGCTGTCCGTTGCGTTGGAAAGTTGGGGTTGAGGGGTACATACCCGTGGCCCCGGAAAAGTACGCCTAGTATTCCGGAAAATGCACTAAAGGAACGATGTGCCAGGACGGCGGTTAAGGATACGCCGGTGACCGGTGAATTTTTTTGCAGCGTTTCCGCGATTGAGCAGGCCTGTTCCCGGAGTTGTGTATATGAAAATTGTTCTCCCCCGACCTCCAGTGCGATGCGTTCCGGGAATTTGTCGGATGAAGCAATAAATCCTGATCCCAGTGCTCGGGGTGTGGCAGCATCTTTCATTAGCGGGGTTATACGGGCTGGTTCCAGACCTGGTTTGAATATTTTTCCAATGGGTTTCAGGCTGTCATTTTCTGCCGTGTCACAACCTGTTCATTAATATGTGGTCGGTGCGACTATAGTACATCTTTAGAAATCATGAAGAACTGTACCCGCTTTTTATGTTGCAAACAAGCTGACATGTAGCTGCAGAGTCGAGGCAGGTTACCATTGGTTACAGTGTCCTCATGCAGAATGAGCAAAACATATCAGGGCGAGTGCATTAAAACTTTTCAAAAACCAGTGAGATAGGGGGCTATAACGAGAAACTACTCAAGGAGATACTCGTGACAGCCTGCCTTATCGAACATTTCTCACCATTAGATGATCCACGAATTGACCGAAAGAAATTCCACAAACTCATCGATATCATCGTTCTCTCGGTTTCAGCTATAGCCAGTGGCGCCGATGGCTGGGAAGTCATTGAGGAGTTTGGCAAAGAAAAACCGGACTGGTTGCGCAAGTTCGTACTGCTCGAGAATAGGGCGCCTTCGCATGACTCTATTGCTTACGTCCTATCCCGTGTATCACCCCATCAATTCAGGAAGTGTTTTATGAGCTGGACGCAAGCTGTCATGGAAGAGGTCGATGGCGAAATGCGCGGAATCTGGCCGGGTAGCGAAAATATGATTATTCAGATTGCTAGTTGGCCGGCATTTCTGATCACCATGATATTTGCCTCGATTGCTTTTGTACGGGCCGTGATTTCAGGGCTGGGCATACTGGAACTGTTTGTAGCGGGATGCCGTGATTGTTATCTTTGCCGGCTATCAGGGGCTGCGGTACTTGATAACGGTTGTTCCGGTTTTCTTTCTGTTTGCATTTAAATTATACTGCGAACCGATCTCTTCACGAATCGGAGCATCATGATCTCTGTTGCAGCGCTGTTTCTTGCCGCAACAACGACATCGTTACAGGTTTCAGGGATTATGCAAACGAGATACGTCGGGGGATTACTGACGCACAGGCAGAAATGTTATTTGACTCTGGAAAAAAACGCCCGAAAACAGTGTCTTTATTTTCCAGAAGTCGCGAGTTCTTTCACTGATGACGGGCCGTTCTGCGTCGGCCTGACCCGGCAGAGAGAGGCCGGACATTCTGCTGGTATACAGGCTGGATACCAATAACACTTGATTTGCCTCTGGGGGGGATTTGTGGCTACTGATCAAATGATGTGTTCCTTAAGGGAAGAAAAGGTGGTTTGACAGGATTATGAAGATTGGAATCATGCTGCGTGCACTTGACGAGAAGGGGGGAATCGGTGTTTATACGCAGAATATAACCGAGGAACTGCTGAGGCTGGACCGGAATAATCAATACGTACTCTATTACCGGAATGCCACGAATCTGGGCAGGTTTTCAAGATTCGACAATGTCACTGAGCGCGCCATCAGGGGTTCAAATACTGCAGTGTGGGACCAGATACGCATTCCCCTTGCTTGTTGGAAGGACAAGATTGATGTCATCTTCCATCCGAAATTTACAGCCCCCCTGCTTGCACCCTGTAAAGCCGTGATGGTCCTGCATGGTGCAGGGTGGTATATGCCCGATATGGTCCAATTCTTCAAACCCCTGGATGTCAGGTATATCCATCTGGTTATGCCTCTTTATTTCAGGAAATGCGGGGTTGTACTTTCTGTCAACCGGCTCGGCGCCGGGGTTTTTAACAATGCACTCAAACTGTCTCCTGGCAAGATCAGGCCGGTCTATTTCGCACCTGCAAGGCATTTCAAACGTATTACAGATGAAGCTGAAATGCTGCAAGTGAAAGAGCGTTACAATCTGCCTGACCGGTTTATCCTGACGCTGACAAAGCGGGGAGGTGATACCCGGAAGAATTTGGGCCAGATCTTCAGGGCCTATGCCAGCTACCACAGTAATACAGAGAACCCGCATAAACTTGTCGTGGGCGGTAAGGACTGCCACCTGTTTCGGGATGAGTATGCTATACCAAATGACGGTTATGGTGCAGATGTGCTGTTCCCCGGCTGGATCGACCAGCAGGACCTGCCGTCTGTATACACCCTTGCAGACCTGTATCTTTATCCTACGAATCTCGAGGCATTTCCTGTGCCGATTACCGAAGCGATGGCATGCGGGACACCCATCATCACATCAGATGTCACCGGACCCAGGGAGATCGCCGGCGAGGCCGCACTGTTCATTGACCCTGACAATGCCGGCCAGATTGCGGAGGCAATTTCCAGGGTCTTGGCAGATGAAGATCTCCAGCAAAAGCTGTCGGCAAAAGGTCTTGCCCGATCAACCATGTACAGTTGGGATAAATGCGCCAGGGAGACGCTGGAAGCCATCGAGAGTGTGGTCAAATAATAATTCCACTCCATTGCCAGGGTTTCAATGCCGGCCTAGGTGTTGTCTAGTTTTTCACTGGCTGAGTGCTTTGGAACGGAACCGATAGCGCCCCGCTGCAATGCGGGGGAGCATTAAGTGACGCAAGGGATTAGAAATCTGCAACTGTCAACTATGGTCGTCTATGGATGAAGCGTTGGCCGGAACCGAAACAGGTATGCTGCGTGGCCCTTCCACGCCGTGCAGGTTTACCGCGGAGATCTCGTAGCTGGAAGTTGTATGCTCGAAGACAGCATCTGCAAAAGCGGTTCCTGTTACCGAGCTGACAAGCGCGCCATTTCGATAGATATTGTAGGCAGCAACACCGGTTTCCGGATCCGTTGCAGGAAGCCAGGATAGTTCGATGCGAGTGGGATTCGCCCGGACTCCCTTTACCACGGCAGGAGGCGAAGGACCTGATTCATCATGTTCACCGTAAGGCGCCACCTTGACGCGATACATGTTTTTCATCTGGTAGTACAGGAACCATGTGTTGCGTTTCTTGTCGAGCATGACAACGGCATGAACGGCATCCTCCAGAGTGTATCTAGCTAACAATCCCCCCAACTGCTGTGGTGAGTCGAGCGAAATAGACCACGCCTGTAGTTTGTCTTTTTGGGTGTCGAAAAGCATAAGCGTGTCGGCGCGAGGTATGAACCTAATATGGCTGCCTGTTCCCCACATGTTGACTGTTTCTTGTGTCGGCTTCGTTACGGCTGATGAATGCTCCAGCTCGAGTGGCGAGTTTCCCCATGCAACACCCAGCTGCCTCGAGAACCCTTTCTTGTTGGGAAGGTAGTAGAGCATCCACATGCCATCCGTAAGCGCTACTGCTATCGGGAATAGCTCATCCCCGGAGCCCCAGAGAGTGTTGTCTTTATGGTCAAGTACAACACCTTCATCATGGAAGCTGAGTCCATCGGAGGATCGTGCCAGCCGTGCGTCCGCGTTTACCTCGATATCATCCAGGGCTGTGTTTGCACCGTAGAATGCTAGTATATCCCCGTCATGGTCGGTTGCCAGTGCAAGTGAAGCGGCTCCTTCTTCGCACTCTTCGTTTGGAGCCCATGTAATGACGGGATTACCTTCAAATTTCTCAAAGTTGATCCCATCACGGCTCGTGGCAACTCCTATTGCGCGACCGCACACTGTTTCATCGAAAGCGTAACGGTAACTGCTGCTTCCCTGATAATAGAGAAAATAGGTCTCACCTTTTTTCAGGATAGCTGCTGCAAACCCGCCCCACAGATAACGATCCCATTCACCTGTCTCACCTGCCTCGAAGATTGGCCCAAGGTCGGTCCATCCTGTCTCAGAGGGGAATTTCCCTGGATATTCATGGTTCGTAGTTGCATGGTCTTGGTCTTGGTCTTGCAGTCCGGGCGCTTCCGGGGGGTGGGCGTTGCATGATGTCAGTAAGAGGGCGGCTAGGACGCTGCAAAGAGATAATATAAATCTCCAATAATCTGCGGCCCGGGACCGGCTTCTGGAAAGAATGATGGAGTGGGTATTTGCCATGGTATCAGGGGTTGAATCATCGGGAGTGAGAAATATCTCAAAACTTTTTTATCTGTTATGCTGATATATTTACTTCGCATTCTTTTCCACTGAAGTTTCCTAGAAATTTTGAGTCCATATTTTGCAATGCCTGATTTTGCGACATGCCATAAAAAATGATTATATGAATATCAGTAAAAAACCCACATTTTTTCATACCAGCTTCCCTTTGAAAATCCCAAATAATTCCTTTCTAATCAGCATAAGTGATGAACAGAGGGTTCTACTATTTATATATATTGTTTTGCAAATATTGTTTCAGACGATTATAGTCATAAACCTGATATGTTTATAAATTATAGCTGATAGCTACACAAAAAACGGCAGCTTAGGTGAACGTGTAATAAGGAGGTTCTTGCAAAACTCTCAAAAGCTATCATTTCTGCTGAAAGGAGAAATCTTAACTTATTGATAAATAAGATCTCTTACATTCGTTCGAGATGACAAAACTCACTATTTACGAGTTTTGCAAGAGGCTCTAAGGAAAACTGGATAAATCATGACAAGGCCCTGGCAGTTGTTAATGTTCAAAAAGACGCTAAAGAAGCAGCAGCGTCTGGCAGTACTAAAGCGTTATCTCGGGAGCG
>Ga0209013_10002279_pt1 | contig 17426 bp, 27 predicted proteins | sample Cruoilmetagenom2_FD_187291 | JGI IMG/M metagenome (GOLD analysis project Ga0209013, IMG submission 187291) | Oil polluted marine microbial communities from Coal Oil Point, Santa Barbara, California, USA - Sample 2 (SPAdes) (version 2) | ecosystem: Environmental > Aquatic > Marine > Oil seeps ...
TTACTTTTTTCACATGTATTTAATTTAATTGTTTTGTTATTATATTGTACAAGTGATTTTAAATTTAGTGGGAAAAGTTTTCTAATTGGTGTTCTCATTTTTATTTATTAGTTGATTTGTAAAATTCTATTCTTTCAAGAACATCTTGTCTAGTTATTTTATTCTCCATTTGTTGTACAATGTAAGAAGTCATATCTATCACTTTACCGTTTCCGCATGTTAATGTTACTACCATCCGCCAAAAGTTATAGTAGGGTTATTAAATGCTAAGTGGAATATAATAGTTATAATTCCTGTTGCTGCTAAAGTTCCCAGCGAGATTAAAAATGCATTAATTGCATAGTGTTGAAATTTTCTTTTCATAATTTTTAATTTAATATTAGTAGACGTGAGTAGAATCGAACTACTGTTAACCATTACGTCTGAAATCTCACCAGTTTGTGTATCATGCTGGTTCGGTGAGTCACCATTTAGAAAATGTTGTTTACTGTACTTCAACAACATCTCTAACACTTACAGGAACATTAGTTGAACTTGTATAAGAGTTATACTTTTGAAAACAATTAAGAGAATTTAATTTATCTTTCATGATTTCATACACTTTATCGTGATTGTAAGTACAAGTTTTACCACTTTTGAATTCAACATTGATTTGAGTGTTTTTACCGATTAGTGATTTGCGAATAACAAATCTTTTTGAGTTAATTGTGTTTGACATAATTTTAATTTTAATTTAAGTTATTATTTATTTATTTATTTAGTTGATTATTAATTAGTTAATCATTTATTATATTATCAAAGTATGATGATATTATGTTTGTAATGAGTGTATATTTGTTTATTAGTTAATAGTGTCAAGATGTCATTGCACTAAGTGACACTATGTCATATAGTTATATTATTTATATAGTTTATATTTTAAATAATGTTTGTTTAGTAATTTAGTTAGATTATTAGTATTAATTGAGTGAGTGAATATTAATTTGTTATTTAATATTATAAAGTTATAATGTAAGTTATTAATAATGAGTGATGTTATTAATTTAGTTTGATATTTGTTAGTTATTAATTGCATTGTTATTATTTATTATATTATCATAGTGTTATAATATTAAGTTTGTAAAGCGACAGCTCTCGGGGATAAACGTAAAACATTATAGGCTATACGGAGGAAAAAGGTAAAACATTTTGAACTATTATAAAAAACGAGTGGGGGCCTGGGGAAATGAAACGTGTTTTGGCTACAAATATAATATGGTGAAATAGGGGAGCAACACAACCTTTCTCTATAAGCAGCTAGGTATGACATTAGGTAGTTATATTATATAAGTAGTACCCTGTTGTCAGCCCCTTATAATATATAAGATCCTATTCTATGTAAATTTCTATAAATACGTGTAAGTATACTAATGTACACTTCACTTAAAAAACAATACTATGAACGGAGCATATACACCAGGGTTAATGAAAAAAATGCAACACGCCCTACCAAAAAGATATTGCAATAATCCTGCTAAGCAAATGGGTGCAGCAACTCACGCGATAGGACACAATCGTACTGACAACGTACTAATGCAAAATGGTGAAGCAACTAAAGCAGACTCATCGTTTGTAAAACAAAATCATCCAAAATTTGTTGGAGATTATTTATCAAGAACTTGGAAAGAGATGGACGAGCGTCCAGAAAACTTACCTAAGCCAACAAAGGAAATGGATTCAGATCACATACAAGCTAATAAGGTACGGTCAATACAAGCTATTAATTTAGCAAATAATAAAAATATTGATGTTGATAATTGGAAGAAACAAATAAACCAAAATCAATCTGCTCCAATGCCAGCAAATTTTGGTGGTGGAATGATAGAGCAATAAAAATAAATAATAAAACATGGCAATAATATACTCATACCCTACCTCTACAGTAAAAGGTACCGATCGAATAATTGCATCGGACATGACTGTAACAGGTAATCCAACAATAAACATAAATGTCAATGGTATTGCTGATTACATAATAGCTTTACTAGGATTTGGTAGTGGTACTCCCGGTACTATGCCAGTGTGGGTTACTAGTCAACAACTAGGAGACTCATATGTAAGACAAGTAGCAACACCAACTCCATTAACAATACACACAGAGAGTGCTGAGTTCGTTGCTGGTAAAACATTAACTGTAGATAGCTCGTTTATTGTAAACGGAGCAGAAGTACATAACAACTTAGAATCCCACAACGGACAAGTTACATTTAACAACCAAGTTGATCTTGGTGATTTAACTACAATTAATATAAATAGCGTTAATGCTTATTCTAAATTAAGACTTTATGGAGAATTAATTGATTCTGGCGGACTTGGATCTCCAGGTGGTTTAGGTCAAATACTATCCTCTACCGTTACAGGTGTTGAATGGATAGATGGTTTACCTTCTGGTATAGAATACAGAGGAACTTGGGACGCAAATGCTAATACATCTGTTGATGGAGCTTTAGCATCAGGAGTTGGAACACAAGGATACTATTATATAGTAGATGTACCAGGAACAACTAACTTAGATGGATTTAATTCATGGCAAGTAGGTGATTGGTGTATATTTTCTAGCGCTAACACTTGGCAAGAAATAGATAACTCAGGTATATTCTCAGGTGCTGGTACTCCAAATACAATGACTAAATGGACAGGACCTAGCGCATTAGGTGATTCTCAAACAACTGATGATGGTACTAATATAAATATGACTGCAGTAGGCAATCTAACTATAAATGGTACTTCTCTTGATATAAACGCTGGTGGTGGTGGAATAAGAAGTTTAGCTCCACATACATTTACTAGCATCGTAAATTTACAAAGTCAAACAACTATTACTGGAGCAGTGACCGATGCTTTTGTTAGTACAGGTGCAGCTGGTCAAGTACTATCTTCAACTGGTGCAGGACAAGTACAATGGATAAACGGTTCAGCAATAGCTGGAGGTTTAAGTGGTAGTGGTACTTTAAATAAAGTTGCTAAATGGACACCAACTGGTATAGCATTAGGAGATAGTTCAATAACAGACGATGCAAATACAGTTACAATTTCTCCAGCTGTAGAAACCAATATAACATCTAACGCTAATTTAACTGGAGTTAGTAATGTAATGGGAACAGCAGGTGGTACTAATAGATTCGATAGTGTAAGTGATTTCCAAGATGATGTCAAACTTTCTAGCTCTTTAGTAGATAGCTTTGGATCTTCAGGTACTAGTGGTCAAGTGTTATCAAGCAACGGTGCTCAAACATTATGGGTTAGTCCTTTGGCTGGAACAGATGGATCACAGCAAATAACAGTTACAGTAGATCCAGCTGAAATGTCAACATTATCAACCGTACCTAAAGTTTGTATACCAGCTAAAGGCGTAGGAACAGTTATAGAAATATTAAGTGTAGCCTATAAATATGATTACGCAACAGTTGTATATGATTATACAGGTGACTTAATAGTATGTCCAGCAGGTTTTGTGGGTAATACAGATACTTATCAATCAGTATTTAAACAAGGATTTGTAAATGGTGTTGGAGACGTTTACCAAGGAAACGAAAGTGGTGCAGGTGTATATTCAGGTCACTTAATACAAGACAATGTAGCTATGGTATTTACTACGCCTGGAATAAATCCAACACAGGGTGATGGAACTATGAGATTAAACTTAAGATATAGAGTACTAGATATTTCATCTTGGTTACCTATAATATAAACAAACAACAACTAAAAAACTAAACATGAACAAGTACGGAGAAATAACCACTACAGGTGGATCAGGACTGATTTCGTTAAACAATGTAATTCTCGCTAGATTATTTGGAGGAAATTTTATACTAATTAATTATGCGAATGGCTCATTATGCAGTATTCAAGCAACAACAGCATTTACTCAAGCAGATGCAGAAGTTATATTCGATGTTATAAAGAATGCTCAGGAACAAAAATGGGATACGGTAAAGTATACAGTACCTACATTAAGCGACAGCGTAGCATCAATATCATTCACATTTTAAAACTAAGAAACTATGAACAAATTTTTAAAAATCGGAGACTACTTATATGGAGGTAGCGTAGTATATGTTGGCTTAAGCGGAGGATTATTAACTCTTAATTATGATGACATTAAATGTGTTATTACAGGAGCAGGAAGTTTTGTAGCAGCAGATAAAGTTGCTATTGAAAATGCACTTGTAAACGTTTGGGCACAAGGTTATACTGAATCAACAATTGATGTAACTTTAAGCCAAACAATAACAAACCCATTCTCATAAAGTAAAATTACACTTTAACAAGTGACTATATAAATATACAATAAACAAACAACAATTATGGCAACAACATTTATTAACTTAATAGTTTCAGATGGTGGTGATGCTGGTGAAGAAGGATTAATATCACAGCCTTTTATGAATGGTGATAACTTAATTAACACTGATATCATTACATTTGTTAAACCAGTAACAACCGGTGGAAACGCACCAAATTATATTGAAATCTATACAAACATTCCTGCAAACACTCTAGAGGTGCAAGCTGGTCAAGGAACAACTGAGCAAGTACTTAAAGAAAGAGTATACAAACTAACCGTGTCAAAAGCTCAATTTGGTGATCCTTCAGGAGCTGTTAATAAACCTTCAGCAGAATGGATGGAGAAAGCTAAAAAAGCTATATCAGCAGCACTAAGTAATATATATTTTCCAGACTCAGGGCGAACAACTGTATCGCTACCAAGAGATGGAGGAAAACAAGTATATTTTAGAAGTATTAGATTACAATACCCAACAGCTAGTACTAACATCGCGTTTTCTGCACCAGCTGAAGAAGCTGCACCAGGAGGTCCTCCAGGAGGAGGTGGTGCTAATGAATTTGAAGGAGAATTTATTCCACCAGGCGAAGACTTTTCATAACATACCCGGCTCGGGGAGAGCATCAACCAATTACTAATTTTAAAACCAAAACCAATGACGTTTTATTACACGACTAATTCGTGGAGTAGTCAACCACAAGTATCCAAAGAAACCGTTAACCTTTGGAAACACGTTTCAGACAAAGGCAAATGGAGAATTGTTCAATTACCTAATGGATTTTATCAAACAGAATATCAAGATCTTAATAATGATACTTGGCATGATGTTACAAGAAGAGAAACATTAGAAGGAGCTGAACAAGCAATAGATGCTTCAATTGAACATTATTCTAAGAAATTAGAATTTGCAAACGGACCAAAGGTGGTTAAAACCTTTGAATAATATCTAAACCACAATATAATATAATTTAATCAAATGACAGAAAAACTTGTTAAAAATCTTAACTTTGGGAATAAAGCTCAGGATAAGATATTAAATGGAATAGATAAACTCACAAAAGCTGTTAGCTCCACACTTGGGGCTAATGGTAAGTGTGTTATCTTAGAAGACAATTTAGGTAAACCTACTATAACAAAAGATGGTATTACAGTAGCAGAAAGCGTTACACTATTAGATCCAGTTGAAAATATGGGTGCTATGCTTATAAAAGAAGCAGCACGTAAAACCGTAAAAGAAGCTGGTGATGGTACAACAACCGCAACAGTACTAGCGCATGCAATTTTACATTTAGCTAAAGAGCATAATATTAACAATGTAAGATTTTTGAAAGAAGGTATTGATTCAGCTGTAACCAAAACAATAAAATACTTAGATGACATAAGTATACCTGTTGTAGATGATATGGTAGAACAAGTAGCGACTATCTCAGCTAACAATGATAAAGAGTTAGGTGATAAAATTTCTAAAGCTTTTTTAGCAGTAGGTAAAACAGGTGTAGTTGCTATGGAAGAATCTGATACTGCAGAGACATATGTTGAAATTGTAGATGGTATACAGTATGATAGAGGATTAAAAAACATGAGTTTTGTTACTGATCAAGCAAGTAAGAAAGCAGAGCTTAATAAACCTTTAGTATTAATTGTAGAATCTAAAATAGAAAACATACGTAAAATACAATCAGTACTAGAACATGTCATAAAAACTAGTAGAGCCTTATTAATAATTGGTGATGCTGACACTAAAGTTTTAGCGGCGTTAGCAATGAATAAAATAAAAGGCAATATAAAAATAAATATAATTGATGCTCCTAATTTTGGAGTTACTAAAAAACAAGTATTAAATGATATTGCTATGATGACTGGAGCAACAGTTATTAATGAGCATTTAGGTGATGATTTAGATTTAATCCAACCTGAACATTTAGGAGAATGTGTTAAATCAGTAACTACAGAATATGAAACCATTATACAGGTCGCAGGTGTTTCCCCACAAGTAGAAGATGTTATTGAACAAGTTAAGAAAGATATACTAAAAGAAACTAAACCCGGTCCAATAACAAGACTTGAAAAAAGATTAGCGTTATTATCAGCTAAAATAGCTAATGTAAAAGTAGGCGCTAATTCTGATGTAGAATTAAAAGAAAAGAAAGATAGAGTTGAAGATGCTGTGTGTGCTACAAAAGCCGCGATAAAAGAAGGTATAGTTCCCGGAGGAGGTATAGCCTTACTTAATGCTGCGTTAAAAATAAAAGCTGCTAACAAAGCAGAAGAAGTTTTATTTGACGCGATTAAATCTCCATTCAATGTTATTCTAAGGAATGCTGGTATTGAACCTAATACCGACTTAAAAGAAGGAGATGGTATAAACGTGGTTACAGGAAATATGGTAAATATGATTGATAGTGGTATAATTGATCCACTGTTAGTTACAAAAAGCGCTTTAAAAAACGCGGCTTCTGTAGCTACCACTATTTTATCAACTGATTGTGTAATTAATAACATTAGAATACATGAAGGCGATAGGAGATAACTTAATTATAACACCAATGGAACAAGGTGTTGAAGAGACAAAAGGTGGTTTGTTATTAACCCACGGGCAAAGAGAAGATATAAGATTTGAAAAAGCCCAAGTGTTAACTTTTGGCGAAGATGTAAAAGGTATAAAAGAAAATGATGAAATATACTTTGATAGAAGAGCAGGCCACAAAATTGAAATAAATAAAGATACATATCACGTTATCAAATCAAGAGACGTGGTCGTTGTTTTATGAAAAAGCTAGAAGCAAGTGATCTTAAAAATTTACACTTGCTAAAACATTACCGTATAATACGCAAATGGGCTTGTAAAAACAACGGCTTAAATGATGCTGAATTAGAACTACTTATATATCTAGATTGTATAGATATGTTTACTATTAATGATTTTAAAATAGGTACATATTCTTATAGTTGGGATAATAGAAGATGGAATAAACTAATTCAAAATGATTGGATTAAAGTGTGGAGACATAGAAATAGAACCACGCAAAAATACAATATATATAAAGTTTCTTTTAAAGGTAAACAACTAATAAGTAGAATTTATAGAATAATGCTAGGTGAAGATGATATACCGACTAGTGAAAGAAGAAACACTATAATGAAAGGTGGTACGTATATGAATAAGGTTTTACAAACCTCAATAAATCACGTTAATAAAGACAAAGCAAGATGGCAAGACAAAACACATCTCCCTTAAAGCGAAATGGCTTCGGCTATGATAGCTATGAAGATAATACAGAAAGCGGTAACAATATAACACAACCTGTTGAATACAAAGCATTCAAAGGTGATTTCAGTACTGACGTTTCTTTGGATGAAGCTAGAGAGAGAAAAAGAACATCAACTGGTTTAACTGGATTAGAAAAAAAATTAGCTAAAACAAAACCAGGAAGCCCTGAACATATTAGATTATCAGCTAAGCTTGACAAAAAGAATTTTAAGCGTGAAAAAAAATCTATTAAAAAGAACATAAGAAAGTACGGTAAAGACGCTGATTTTAGTAATATATCTACTCAGTTCATGGAAAACCTAGACAAAGGTGGAAGTGTTGGGGATACTGCTAGAAGAACAGAAAAACAAGTTAATAGATTTTTAGATAGAGATCAAAACTTAAGATCAATATTTACTGATAAAGTAGATAGAAGAGATGTTTATAATAAAGGTATTAAAGATAGAGATACTAAAATTAAAGCAGCTGCAGATGCAGAAGCAAAAAAACAAGAGGAGATAGATAATAGAATAGCCAACGATAATGTGTCTGGTAATTTTTTTAATTTTGGTTCCAAATTCGATAGTTCTACATTTGATAGAAGATGGAACACTGATTCTTCTGGTAGACCTTTATGGAGTATTGCAGGTTCTAATACAAACCCAAACAAACTTATGGGTGATTTTTCTATTTACGATTCTTTAAATGCTAACTTTGACAAAACTCCAAAGGAAGAATCTGGAGGAATGTTTCAAAAAGGAAAACCAGTGTATAACAAAAGACCTTTTATATCTCATACTGAATCTGTAACAGCAGGTAAATCTATAGGTAGTTTAATGAAAAAATTTAAATAATGCCTTATCAAAATTGGTATTCAGCAGCAACAAACGCAGCGGTAGATATGAACATGCCTCCAGCGTTAGTCCCGGCGTTAAATAGTGCTATGGCTCCAACTAGGCAACCTATGACACCTATTAATGCTAATGTTCCATCTACAGACACTACAACAGAAGATGCTTTAAACACAGGTAATTCAAGAGATACATCTCTGTATGCTAGAAGCAATTTAAGAACAGCTGGTAGATTTGACAAAGAAACAGCAATGATTAATCCTCAAGAAACTCAAAGAATGATGTTTGGAGATCAAGCCTTTCGCAACACAAGAAGAATAACTGAAGAAAGAGATATGAGTAAAGATTACAATTTTGTAGATAGAAGACCAACGATGACGCAAGGTGAAATGGCTGCGACAGCTGGCCCAATGGAAAATTACTCTAATCCTTTTGAAGGATATGAAAATACTTCAAATCCATTTTCAGATCAGTACTCTTCATTATGGAGTTAAAAAATTATTAATACATATAACTAAATAAATTATGGCAACAAATAAAACACAATCAGGACAACAGTACATCTGGGAAGGACCATTAGATCCTTCTGGCATGCCTATGGGAATGGGTGACAGTAGAGGTATAACTGGAATGAAGTTAAAATTAGGAGCTACTCCTTATACTCCAGGTCCAATAACACAAATAGCAAAATAAATTGGCAATACCAAATTTTACTCAAAATCAAGCTAGCTTCGCTATTAATGTAATTCCTAGCGATACAGTTAACATACCTCAACCTTACTTAAAAGCATCTGGTGCAAACACTGCTTTTCTAGGTACTACTTTAATAGACGGTAGTGCTAACTTTGAAGGAGTTGGTACAACTATACCAGCCGTGCAACAAGGAGATGTTGTGTATAACAACACCACTGGAAACTCAGCTACTGTAGTAAGTGTAGACAGCAATATTCAATTAGGTTTAAGTGCTACAATATTTACCGCTACTCCAGAAAACTATACTGTATTTCAAGGTAATCCAAACGGTAATTCTTTCTTATTATACGTAGGAACAGGAGGAGATATAAGTATTCAAACTTCTGCAGCGCAACCAGTAATATTAAAAAACGTAGGTGATGCGTCTTTTATTCCTATTAATGTAGGAAGAGTAAATGCATCTGGTACTACAGCAACCGATATAATAGCTCTACTCTAATGGCACCGTCAATTTTAGGAAACGCTAACGCAAACTTAGCTATACCTGTAAATAATGCTTTTCTTCCGCCACCAATAACCAACTTTATAATATTAGAGAATGGTGTTGATTTAATGGAAACTGAAACAGGTGGTGATATAATGATTAGAGAATAAATAAAAAATAACAAATGGCAAATATAAAATTTTCAGCTTTTACAATTGAAACTAATCCCGCATTAGTAGAATATGTTGTAGGTTATCAGGGAGGAGTAAATGTAAAAATTGCTCCAGCTGATCTAGCCACAGCTGGTGGAACAGGATTAACTGAATATATACCTCGTTGGACAAATGGACCAGGTGGTATATTAGGTGATTCAATAATGATACAACAAGCAGCTGCTGGAGTTTTCTCTAGTGACTACATAGAGGTTTCTGGGCTTGGTGGTTTATCTACACAAAACTTAGAAATAAATAATGATCTTTATGATGGAACTGCTAATCCTGGTAACGCTGGAGATATACTAAGTAGCTTAGGCGTAGGATTTGGTTTAGAGTGGGTTACTCCAGGAACTGGTATAAACCTAGTTACAGATATTTCAACCGCAGTTGGTGTATCTACAGGAGATCCTATAAACACTTTAACAAACGCTACAGGTTCGGTTACTATAACCCTGAATGAATATGCTGGAGCAGCAAATGAAGGTTTTGTACCAAGCGGTGGTACTTTAAATAATTATTTAGATGGAACTGGTGCATGGTCTATTCCAGTCGGTACAATACCTTGGCCTTATCAATATGATTTAGCAACAGAAACTTTGCTACAAGGAGAAAACCCTGCGGTAACAGTTGGTGCTAATAATACTAGCTTAGGTGTAGGCGCGGGAACAAACCAGACAGCTTTAGCGACTAATAATACTTTAATAGGTAAAGGCGCTGGATCAAGTGTTACTGATGGATTTGCTTTGACCTTAGTAGGGGTTGACGCTGGAAGCAGCTTTACAACTGGTGGCGCTCACACTGCTGTCGGCTTTGAAGCTTTAAAAAATGAAAACAATGAATTAGGTAATAGTACAGCTATAGGTTATAAAGCTTTACAAAATCAAAACGGACCTGGTATAACAATATTTAACACAGCTGTTGGTGGCTCAGCCGGTACGGCTGTAACTACTGGTGCTAGTAACACTTTTCTTGGATATAATGCTGGTTTTCCATTAACAACAGGTAACAGCAATATTGCCATAGGAGGTAACTCTCGTTTTCTTAATAACAATGATAACGACGCTGTAGTTATAGGTAAAGATGCTGTTGGGCATGGTTCAAATATAGTTGTTATAGGTAATGATAATACTACAGCTTGGCATCCTCATTATGATAAGGGTGTAGATTTAGGTTCTTCTGTTTATTCTTTTAAAGACTCATATATTGAAGGTATCTATTATGATACAGCTGGTAACGCGGGTAATGCTGGAGAAGTTTTAAGTTCTACAGCCACAGGAACTTCTTGGATTCCTACAGGAAGTGTAACAAGCGTTGCATTAACAATGCCAGCTGCGTTTTCGGTTGCAGGTTCTCCAATAACAAGTAGTGGAACATTTGCAGTAACTGGATCTGGCGCAGCAACAGAATATATAGATGGCACAGGAGCATTACAAACAAGATTTACTGGTACTACAGCTCAATACTATCGTGGCGATGGTACGTTAGCTACGTTTACACAAGCTTGGAATCCTCCAGCTATAATACTAAGTAACTGCTTAACGTTTTGGAATAATAGTGGACAATTAGATAGTAGTAATGATTTAACACTTACTTTAAATGGTAGTACAGATTCTCAGCCAACAATTGGTATAGGTTTATTTGGAGTGGCTAATAGTAAAGGCTCTATTGAAATAGATAGTTTCTTAGATTACAATAGTGGAGCTGCATTTGATTATTTCTTGTATACTTCAACTGGTGGTCCTTTCTTAAACTTTAGTGGAGTTGGAGCTTTTCCAATTAGTGTACATGCTTCTGGTAGATTTATGGGATCAGGTATACATATATTCTCTGATGAAAGAATTAAAAAAGATATATCAATTAGTAATTCTAAAGAAGATTTAGAAACTATATCAAAAATTGAAATATCTAATTATAAATATATAGATCCAGCAAAAGGTACTGGTGATCATAAAAAAGTAATTGCTCAACAAGTACAAGAGCATTATCCTTTAGCTGTTAACGAAGGTAAAGAAATAGTACCTGATGTATTTAAACAAGCTGTAATTACTGATGGAGTTATTGACTTATCGGTTGATTGTAAAGTAGGAGATAAATTAAAACTTATTTATCCTGGAAATGAAAAAGAAATTGTTGAAGTACTTCAAGTAAATGAAAACAGTATAAAGGTTGATTCAAGTAAAGCTGGTTCAGTTGTAGTATATGGTAAAGAAGTTGATGATTACAAAACTGTAGACTACGATGCTTTATCTATGCTTAACATATCAGCTACACAAGAGTTATACAAAATTATAAAAGAACTTAAACAAGAAATAGAGTTATTAAAAAATAATTAACAATTAAAAACAACAATTATGTCAGACAGACAGTACACAGGTAATCACCCTAGATGGGGTATGATTCGTGAAAGAGAATTAATTCATGATGCTAAAAGAAAAATCCACGAAATGGATAAATCTTTACACAAATATGATGATGCAGCTGCTCACCAAGAAGGTAAAATGGTAGACACTCCAGATGTTGATCAAATTAAAAGCGCTAAAGCTAAAAGAGAGATTGGTGGAGACGTACCACAAGATAGAGGTAAAACTTACTAGTTATAGTAAATGGCTTTTAAAATAAAACCACCTTACGAAATAGATACAACACCAGTATATAGAAGAGAAATGGAAGACCCTACAGTTCACGGGGTTACGCTAAATACTGGTTGTATTATATTAAATGACAAACTTCCTATAGAAAAGGAAGAAAATACTATTAGTCATGAAAAAGTACATACTGATCAAATAATGAGAGGTGACTTATGTTATGATGATAATTATGTTTGGTGGAAAGGAAAAAGATATTCTCGTTCTAAAATAAAAGAAGGAGCAAAGAATTTACCATGGGAAAAAGAAGCTTATGCCAAAGAAAAAAAGGTTTAGTGAAACAAAAGTAGGACAGTTCTTAGCCGGAGCTGCGCCTAGTATATTAGGTACGGTAGGTGATGTATTACCAGATAATGGAGTTTTTGGGGTTGTTAAAAACCTTATCTCTAAAGAAGAATCCTTACCGCCAGAAGACAAAGAAAAAGCTATGAAGCTTTTAGAAATGGATATTGTTGAAATGCAAGAGGTATCAAAACGTTGGCAGAGTGATATGAAGTCAGATTCATGGCTTTCTAAGAACACAAGGCCAATGACTCTTATATTTTTAACAGTAGCTTTAGTATTATTTATATTACTAGATGGGTTTGATATCAGTTTTGGTATTGATATGGGGTGGATAGATTTACTTAAATCCCTATTAATAACTGTATATGTAGCCTATTTTGGGTCGCGAGGAGCGGAAAAATTCAAAAGTATAGGTAATAATAAATAGTAAACTATTATTAAAATTAAATAAAATTAAATTATGAGTGAAGAAATTAAAAAAATTACAGAAGAAGAGTTAACAAAAATTCAAGAAGGTCAATCTAACATGTCAGCATTAATTAGTCAAGTTGGTGCATTAGAAGCTCAAAAGCAAGATGTTTTAAATAAAATTCCTGCAGTTAAAAATACAATGGAAGAACTTAAAAAACAACTAGAAGAAGCATACGGGCCAATCAACATTAATGTTACAGATGGAACCTACACTGATATTCCAGTAGAAAACTTAAAAAAAGTTGACTAATGGATTCAAATATAAGAAAAATCAGTATTGGCGCTGACTACAAAAACGATGCTATGCATTATTCTTTGGGTCAACAGGTTTATGGTGGTCATGAAATCTCTTGTATATTGTTAGATAATACTGATAGTTCTTATAATATTTTTATTAAAAAGAATGATGAGGTATTGCCGTGGAAGAAGTTTAATTCTAACATGGCTATATCCGTTGAGTATGATTTAGAATATTAATGAGAAGTATTGAAAATTTTATTATTACACCTCTTACTGAAAGATATGAAAATGAAGTAAGGGTTGATGATAAGAAACTAATAGTAAACGCTTCAATAGAAGAGTTTGAGTTTATAAGCAGATTTGCAAAGATTGTTGCAGTGCCAACAGCCTACCAAACTAATATAAACGTTGGAGATATAGTAGTTGTACATCACAATATTTTTAGAAGATGGTATGACCAAACAGGTGCAGAAAGAAACTCTGCATCATACTTTAATGAAGAGCTATATTTTGCAGCACCAGATCAAATTTATCTATTTAATCAAAACGATGAATGGAAAACATTTGGTGAGTATTGTTTTATAAAACCACTAAAAGACAGAGATCTTACTGGTGTTATAAAATTTAATAACAATCAATTAAAAGAAAAAGGTTTAAAACAAGGAGATATCATAGGATATCCACCGGGTAGAGAATGGAGTTTTTTGATTGATGAAGAATTATTATATTGTATGAAATCTAAAAATATCTCTGTTAAGTATGAAAACCAAGGAAACGAAATTGAATATAATCCACGCTGGGCAAAAGGCGGTGGAAGAATTGATAAAGGTTGCTAAGGAACCTATTGTAGATTCTAATGACGATATATCTGCAGATAGATTAAAGAACGCTGCTGCTACAAAAAAACTAGCTATATTCGATGCGTTTGAAATACTTAACCGTATACAAGAAGAAAAAGATATGTTAGAAGCTAAACCAAAAGAAGTTAAAGAAAAAACTTTTAAAGGGTTTGCAGAAAGGAGATCTAAATAATGTATCAACAAACTTTATACAAAGTAGTAGATGATCATATAAATCCTAAAGTAATTAAAAGATTAAATAAATCTAAAAAATGGGAATATGGTTACAATAAAGAATATGATGTAATTGTAATCAGTAAGGATGGTACTATAGGAGAGATATACGAAATACAGAACTTAAAAATAGCTTTACCTAAAGCAAAAGATGTTCAAAAGCTTGAAGGTGATAAATGGAAAAAAGTTGAATACCCTCAACAGTTGAGTAAAATAAAAACTGTATTTGATTTTAAACAGTATCCAGAAGATTTTAAAGAACAGTGGTACGATTATATTGACAACGAGTTTAATCGTAGAGATTCAGGTTTTTGGTTTTATAACAATGGAAAACCTACATATTTAACAGGAACTCATTACATGTATCTACAATGGTCTAAAATAGATGTTGGTGCTCCAGATTTTAGAGAATCAAATAGATTATTCTTTTTATTTTGGGAAGCATGTAAGGCTGATTATAGATGTTTTGGAATGTGCTATCTTAAGAATAGACGTTCTGGATTTTCTTTCATGGCATCAGGTGAGGTTGTAAATTTAGCCACTATATCTAGTGATTCACGTTACGGAATATTATCCAAATCTGGACCTGACGCGAAAAGTATGTTTACAGACAAGGTTGTACCAATATCAGTTAATTATCCTTTCTTTTTTAAACCTACTCAAGATGGTATGGACCGTCCTAAAACAGAACTGGCTTATCGTGTACCTGCTAGTAAATTTACAAGACGTAAAATTGCTGCTGGTCCTGACGAATCCTTAGATGATTTAAAAGGATTAGACACTACAATAGATTGGAAAAATACTGGAGACAATAGTTATGATGGTGAAAAATTAAAACTATTAGTACATGATGAATCTGGTAAGTGGGAAAGACCAAACAATATTTTAAACAACTGGAGAGTTACAAAAACAACATTAAGATTAGGTAGTAAAGTAGTAGGAAAATGTATGATGGGATCAACATCTAACTCTTTAGATAAAGGCGGGGATAACTTTAAAAAATTATACTATGATTCAGATGTTACCAAAAGAAACGCCAATGGACAGACTCGCTCAGGATTATATAATTTGTTCATACCTATGGAATGGAACTACGAGGGATACATTGATTCTTATGGCTTACCTGTCTTCGACACTCCAAGAGAAAAAACATTTGGTCCCGATGGTTACGAGATAACACTAGGTGTTATTAATTATTGGCAAAATGAAGTTGATGGTTTAAAAGGTGATCAAGATGCTTTAAATGAATATTATAGACAATTTCCACGTACGGAAAAACATGCATTTAGAGATGAAACCAAAGCATCGTTATTTAATCTTACTAAATTATATCAACAGATAGATTATAATGAAGAGGTATTAGTTATGAGCCCTTTAATTACTAAGGGTAATTTTCAATGGGAAAACGGTATAAAAGATACACAGGTTTTATTCATGCCTAATAAAGATGGAAGATTTAATATTTCTTGGGTTCCTAATAGAGAACAACAAAACAAAGTTATATTAAAAAATAATACAAAATATCCTGGTAATGAACATATGGGCGCATTTGGTTGTGATAGTTATGACATATCAGGAACAGTAGATAATAGAGGTTCAAAAGGTGCTTTACATGGTTTAAGTAAATTTAGCATGGAAGATTCACCTACTAATCATTTCTTTTTAGAATATATTGCTAGACCTCAAACAGCGGATATATTTTTTGAAGATGTATTAATGGCGTTAGTTTTTTACGGAATGCCTTTACTCGCAGAAAATAATAAACCAAGGTTACTTTACTATTTAAAACGTAGAGGTTACAGAGGTTATTCTATGAACAGACCTGATAAGGTTTGGAATAAATTATCTACAACAGAAAAAGAAGTTGGTGGTATACCAAACTCTAGTGAAGATATAAAACAAGCTCATGCGGCAGCGATTGAAATGTATATTGAAAATTATGTAGGATACAATAATGAAAGTTATGGTGACATGTATTTTCAAAGGACGTTAGAAGACTGGGCTAAATTTAATATAAATAACAGAACTAAATTTGATGCTGCTATTAGCTCTGGATTAGCTATAATGGCTTGTAATAAAAATAAGTATAAACCCGTTGCGGACTTTAAAAGGGAAGTTGTCCCTTTAGGTTTTAAAAGATACAAAAACGAGGGTTATAACTCAAAAATCATACAATAAATGAATGGTGTAGACACTAATTATCTAAGTGGCTTTCCTAGTCAGGTAGTACCTTTCGAAGAAAAGAACACATATGAATACGGCCTCAAAGTAGCTAGAGCAATTGAAAACGAATGGTTCAGTAATAATAGATATGGTAATGGCGGCGCTAGCGGTTATGGATTATTTAAAACTAATTATTCTGAATATCACAATAGAAGACTATACGCTAGGGGAGAACAATCAATACAAAAATATAAAGATGAATTAGCTATTAATGGTGATTTATCTTATTTAAACTTAGACTGGAAACCAGTTCCTATTTTATCTAAATTTGTAGATATAGTAGTCAACGGTTTATCTGATAGAGATTACGATATTAAAGCTTATTCTCAAGATCCTGATTCAGTCAAAAAAAGAACTGATTACGCAACAGCATTAATGCGTGATATATCTGCTAGAGATTATTTAAGAGAAGCTAAGGATACCTTAGGTTTAGATTTATATTCTACACAAAATAAAGAAAATCTACCTGAAAATAAAGAAGAGTTATCTTTACATATGCAATTAGATTACAAGCAAAGTATAGAGATAGCAGAAGAAGAAGTAATATCAAATGTATTAGCTCAAAACAAGTTTAAAGAAACCAAAACTAGAATTATACAAGATTTGGTAATACTAGGTATTGGAGCTGTTAAAACTAATTTCAATACTGCTAATGGAGTTACTGTTGATTAT
>Ga0209013_10002280_pt1 | contig 17416 bp, 15 predicted proteins | sample Cruoilmetagenom2_FD_187291 | JGI IMG/M metagenome (GOLD analysis project Ga0209013, IMG submission 187291) | Oil polluted marine microbial communities from Coal Oil Point, Santa Barbara, California, USA - Sample 2 (SPAdes) (version 2) | ecosystem: Environmental > Aquatic > Marine > Oil seeps ...
TAAGATTGTTGATCTCGCTAGTAACCTGATTAAACTTTCTGGGTATTCAGAGGGTGAGATTGAGATTCGTGAGACAGGCATACGACCTGGTGAGAAGTTGTTTGAAGAGTTGATGAATGAGAGTGAGAGACAGAGTGACGTGGTGTTTCCGAAGATTTATATTGGGAAGGCAACGCCGATTACGAAGCATGAACTGGTTTATTTGTTGGAGAAGATACCTAATTTGTCAGGTGCTGAATTGAAAGAATTGCTTGTTGGTACTGCTAATCGTAGGAATGTTGAGTTGGTCGTGAACAGTTGATTTATTATTCTTGAGATTTGGGACGTGTGAACGTCCTTTTATTATGACTATTAATCATTAGATGCAATATACAGAATTAGAATTTTCTGGGTTCCCAAATTCTTCTCTTGCATAAATGAGACGCTATATAATTACTGGCAGATTTTCTCGTTTTTTTGAAGGAGTATAGACTAATGGAGAGATACAGTTAACGGATGCCATTTAATAACTAAATTAAATATAGAGAGTTATTCTTATGATTTTGAAAGTAAGCAGTTTGATTTTTGGAAGAAGATTTGATTTGTGAAGACAACTATTAAATTTGCGATTCAGCATGAAGAGTTGAGCCATGAGTTGTTGGAGTTATATGGAGCGGATATTAGAAGCTAACAAAGTAGTTAAATAGTGGACTTATTGGTGGGCTCGTGTTTGGATAGAAGCCAGGTTAGTAGTTATAGAAAGAAATTGGTTGAAATTACTGCTGAGTGCTAAGCTACGATTGAATTCGAGGAGTGTACCGAAATGTATATGAAAATTAAAAGATTAATAGATATTGTTTTCTCGTTATTAGGACTTATTGTCTTATCACCAATTTTTTTAATTCTTGTAATTGCTATTAAATTAGAAACAAAAGGTCCGGTTTTATTTTTACAAAAAAGAATTGGGATAAATAAAACTCATTTCTATATTTTGAAGTTCAGAACGATGAGGTTAGAAACACCGAGCGACACTCCAACTCATTTGCTAGAAAATGCAGAGCAGTTTATTACAAAGATGGGTAAATTTTTAAGAAAAACATCTCTTGATGAGCTACCACAGATTTGGAATATCTTTATTGGTCAGATGAGTATTATTGGTCCTAGACCAGCGCTTTGGAATCAATATGATCTGATTGAAGAACGAGATAAGTATGGTGCGAATAATGTACCGCCTGGATTAACTGGATTGGCTCAGATTAATGGTCGAGATGAACTTCCTATTGAGGTGAAGGCAAAGTTTGATGGGCAGTATGTTGAGAATATTAGTTTTTTGATGGATGTTAAGTGTTTCTTTGGGACAATTGTTAGTGTTGTTAAGAGTGATGGGGTTTTTGAAGGTGTGACGGGATCCACTGGAAAGAACGAAGTTGCTGCTACTAGAGAGAATAAGGAGTCATAGATTAAAAGGAGTGTAGAAATGTTATTAGTTACAGGAATTACAGGTCATTCTGGAAGTTATTTTCTACAAGAACTAATTAATAATAATTATGAGGGACAAATACGATGTGTTGTCAGAGAAACTTCGGACACAACATCGATAGATAACAGTGGATTGAACATTGAAAAAGTTGTTGGAAGTATAGAAAATCGAGAGTTTATTGAAAAGGCAATGAATGAAGTTGAAGTAGTGATGCATATCTATAATATTCACCATTCGCCTATGATAGTAGAAGCTTCTATTAAGAATAATGTTAAAAGAGCAATCTTAGTTCATACGACTGGAATCTATTCGCAATTCAAGTATGCTTCTGAAGGATATAGAAACATAGAGAAAAAAGTCATTGAACTAACTAAAAATCCTAAATGTCCAACAAGTATTACGATTCTTAGACCTTCTATGATATATGGCGATTTGTGTGACAGTAACATGAGCAAGTTTATTAAAATGATAGATAAATTCCGGGTTTTTCCTGTAATAAATAAAGGTGAAAGTTTGCTGCAACCAGTTAATGCTAGAGATTTGGGGAAGGCATTTTATAATGTATTAATGTCTTCGAAAGATACTGAAGGTAAAGCTTATGACCTTTCTGGTGAGAAGCCAATCAAAATGATAGATGCATTTAAATTGATAAACAAAGAACTTAACAAGAAAACAACATATATCAATGTACCATTAAGTTTAGGTGTTTTTTTTGCGAGAATTATTAAAATTCTAACGCTTAAGAAAATTGATTATGTTGAGAGGGTTCAGAGAATGGGTGAGGACCGAAACTATTCTCATAAGAATGCTACTAGTGATTTTGGTTATAATCCCATGACTTTTAATGAAGGTATAAAACTAGAAGTTCGAGAGTATCTAAAGAAAAATAGAAGTTAGTCAAAATGATTAGGAGAAATGAAATGAAAATTGCGGTACTTTCAAGCCATACTTCATCACTGTTTTGGTTTCGTATGGATATGATGAAAGACTTTATAAAAAATGGACACCAAGTTACTGCATTAGGTTCAGAACCTGAAGATAATTGGAAGAGCAAATTCAAAGAGTACAATATCGACTATAGGCAGATAACTGTTGAGCGTAATGGGATAAACCCAATAAAAGATCTTAATACATTTAAGAACCTTTATGATTTTATGAAAAAGGAGAAACCTGACAAGGTATTTGCATATCAAGCTAAAACTGTTGTTTATGGAAGTATTGCTGCTAGGCTAAACGGTATTTCAGAAGTCTATCCACTAATAGCAGGACTAGGTTCAATATTTAGGGGGACTGGGTTTAAAAATAAATTAGTAAAATCAATAATGAAAATTGAATATTGGGCTGCATGTAGATGTAGTGAAAAAGTGTTTTTTCAGAATCATGACGATAAAACTGAGTTTATACAAAACGGTTTAGTAAAGGTTGAAAAGACCGTTATTATAAACGGATCTGGAGTTAACCTTGAGAAATTCAAACCAACTCCTCTTCCAATAGAACCTGCATTTCTTTTTATAGGAAGGCTCATTAAAGATAAAGGGATAATGGAATATTTGGAAGCGTGTAAAGAAGTTAAAGTAAAACACCCTAAAGTTCGGTGTTTGCTAGTTGGACCTTTTGATAGTAATCCTTCAGCATTAAAACCAGAAGAACTAAAGCCATATATAGATAGTGGAATTATAGAATATTTTGGTGAGCAGAGTGATGTTCAACATTATATTAAACAGTGTAGCACATTTGTGTTGCCTTCCTATCATGAAGGAACCCCTAAGACAGTTCTTGAAGCCATGTCAATGGCAAGGGCTATCATAACGAGTAATGCTCCTGGTTGTAGAGAGACAGTAGTTGATGGTCTAAACGGTTATCTGGTCGAAGTGAGAGATATCATTGGATTAGTTGATAAGATGGAATATATGATTAACCATCCTGAAATAAGTCAGAGGATGGGTGCCCAAAGTTTAAGAATAGCACAAGAAAAATATGATGTGAAAATTGTTAATAAGACTATTATGCAGACAATGGAATTATTATAATTAAGGGAGTATGATGATGACTTTATATGAAAAGATTGTTAATAAAGAAGAAAAGATTTCATTAATTGGACTAGGGTATGTTGGAATGCCTATAGCAGTTGAATTTGCAAAAAAAGTTAATGTAATTGGATTTGATCTTAATAAAGAAAAGATTGCACTTTATAAAGGTGGTATTGATCCTACAAAAGAAGTAGGAAATGAAGTCATCAAGAATACTAATGTTGACTTTACTTCAGATGAATTAAGACTTAAAGAAGCAAAATTCCATATTGTTGCAGTACCAACACCGGTAAGAGAAGATCGTACACCGGATTTAACACCGATTGAATCAGCAAGTAGAACGCTTGGTAAAAACTTAACTAAAGGTTCAATTGTTGTTTATGAATCTACTGTTTATCCAGGTGTCACCGAAGATATTTGCGTTCCTATTTTGGAAAGTGAATCTGGAATGAAATGTGGTGTGGATTTTAAAGTTGGTTATTCGCCTGAAAGAATTAACCCAGGTGATCAAGAACATAGATTAGCAACAATTATTAAAGTGGTTGCTGGCATGGATAAAGAGACACTAGATATTGTTGCAAAAGTTTACGAGCTAGTAGTAGATGTTGGAGTTTATAAAGCTGAAAGTATAAAAGTGGCTGAAGCTGCGAAAGTTATTGAGAATTCCCAACGTGATATTAATATTGCGTTTATGAATGAGTTGTCTATTATATTTAACAAAATGGACATTGATACTAAAGCGGTGCTTGAAGCAGCGGGAACGAAGTGGAACTTCCTTAAATTCTCTCCTGGACTTGTAGGGGGTCACTGTATAGGTGTGGATCCTTACTACCTTACATATAAAGCAGAACAATTAGGTTATCATTCTCAAATTATTCTTTCAGGTAGAAAAATAAATGACGATATGGCTAAATATGTTGCTGAAAGTACTGTAAAGAAAATGATAAAAGCAAACAAACAAATAAACGGCTCTAAAGTAGCTATATTTGGAGTTACTTTTAAAGAAAATTGTCCAGATGTTAGAAATACAAAAGTAGTAGATGTGATTAGAGAATTAGAAGAATACGGAGTAGAAGTGTTAGTTGTGGACCCGGCAGCAGATAGAGAAGATCTTTTGAGAGAATATAACATAGAACTATGTGAAGTAGAAGATATAAAGGATATGGATGCAATTATTTTTGCAGTACCTCATGAAGAGTTTAAAAGTATTCAGATAGAAGAAGTAAAAGGAATGTTTAGTACATCTAGTTATATTCATTCAGAAGTGATGAGTGAAGTAGCTGCAACATCTGAATTTGAGATAAGTAGCAATAAAAATAATTTTGTATTAATGGACATCAAGGGAATATTTAATCGAAATGAAGCAGAAAGAGCTGGCTTATCATATTGGAGGTTATAAAATGGGATATGCAAATATTAAGTTTCCAGAAGGCTCTAGATTTATAGTTACTGGATCAGCTGGTTTTATCGGTTCCAATTTGGTAGAAACAATACTTAATCTAGGATATCAAGTTAGAGGACTTGATAACTTTTCAACTGGCAAAAAAGAAAACGTCGAAATGTTTATTGAAAATCCAAACTATGAATTTATAGAAGGGGATATTAGAGACTTAGAAACATGTATGAATGCTTGTGAAGGAATCGATTTTGTATTGCATCAAGCGGCATGGGGGAGTGTTCCAAGAAGTATTGAGATGCCATTATTCTATGAAGAGGTTAATATAAAAGGTACATTAAATATGATGGAAGCGGCTAGACAAAATGGCGTGAAGAAATTTGTCTATGCCTCTAGTTCTTCAGTATATGGAGACGAGCCAAATCTCCCGAAAAAAGAAGGGCGTGAAGGGAATGTATTGTCGCCTTATGCACTCACAAAAAAAGTTGGAGAGGAATATGGGAAACTCTATTCAAAGTTATATGGACTAGACACTTATGCTTTACGTTATTTTAATGTTTTCGGAAAAAGGCAAAATCCTGAGGGGACATATGCTGCAGTCATTCCGAAATTTATCATACAATTGCTTAATGATGTTACTCCAATTATCAATGGTGATGGAAAACAAAGCAGAGACTTCACATATATTGAAAACGTTATAGAAGCAAATTTAAAAGCATGTAAAGCTTCTAGTGAATCAAGTGGCCAAGCCTATAATATCGCATTTGGTGGACGGGAATATTTAATTGATATTTATAGTAATTTAGCAACAGCATTAGGAAGAGATATCAAACCTACATTCGGACCGGATAGAAAAGGTGATATAAAGCACAGTAATGCTGATATATCAAAGGCAATTAGTCACTTAGATTATAATCCGGAATTTAGTTTTGAAATAGGTATTCAACATGCAATTAAATGGTATAAGGAGAATTTATAGTAATGAGATTTCTTGAGAAGTTATATGATAAATCACCGATATTTTTTCAAAATGTTATGACATCTATTTCGGGTTATCAAAGAAATATTACGCGTTATGGGAAAATGTATCATGATACTAGAAGATTTTTGGGTGAATTTGATACATGGAGTCTTGAAGAAAAAAAAGATTTCCAACAAAAAGAATTATTAAAATTAATAAAATACGCTTATAATAATAGTCAATTTTATAAAGAATTATATAAAGACGTTAATGTTGAAAATTTTAAAACTATTAATGATTTAAAATTATTACCTATAGTAGATAAAGAAATGTTAAGAGCAAATTTAGAGTCTGTTACTACTATAAAGGCATCTGCAGCTATAGAAGGCCACACTGGAGGTACAACGGGCAAGTCTTTGGTAGTATTATTTACAAAAGAAGACATGATGAAAAGAATGGCGATGCTTGACCACTTTAAATCTCGTATTGGTTTCGAACATATTAAGATGAAGCGCGCTACTTTTAATGGTAAGCATATAATTCCACCAACTCAATATAAAAAAGTCTTTTGGCGTTACAATGCTGCATGTAAACAAAAAATGTACTCGTCTTTTCACCTTACTGAAGAAAACATGAAATATTATGTTGAATCATTAAATAAATTTAAACCACAGGCAATTGACGGTTTTTTTATGTCAATATGTGATATTGCTAATTATATTGAAAGACATAATTTGAAGATTACTTTCACACCTATTGCAATATTTCCTACGTCAGAAACTTTATCCCAATCAGGAAGAGAATTACTTGAAAGGGTCTTTAAATGCAAAGTTTATGATCAATATGCTTCCAGTGAAGGCGCTCCATTTGTCACAGAATGTGAAAAACAAGAGTTACATATTGAACTTTCTTCTGGAGTATTTGAAAAATATGAAAAAGATACCGACGAGGTATTAGTAACAAGTTTTACCACATATGGAACTCCGTTAATACGTTATAAAATTGGTGATGCTATGACTTTTGAGGATACACAGCAAGTATGTGAATGTGATAATCAAACACCGATTGTAAAAGAAATTCAAGGGCGAAATTTAGATTTCTTATATACATTTGAAGGTGCAAAAATAAATGGAGGAAATGTAGCCAATTTATTTAAAAATATGCCAAATGCATTAATTCGAGCACAAGCAATTCAAGATAATATGAACGAAGTAAAAGTATTATTGGAAGTTGACAGGAGAATTTATAAAAGCGAATACGATAATCTTTTAAAAGATGAGTTTGTTCATAAGTTTGGAAAAAAGACAAAGATAACTATTGTTCATGTAGATGAAATTCCTAAAGAAAGTAGTGGGAAGTTTAAAATGATTAAAAATAGTTTAGCTAAATCTTTGTAAATAGCTTATTAATAAAGTTGGAATTGAAAATAGCTCTATTTAATATAGAAACAAAAGGAGAAAATATGAAATCCACATTAATAAAGAGAATATTTAAAGATAAGCATGGATTTTTAGAATCCTATATAAAGGCGAATTTACCTACCTCTTATTATAAAAATAGTATAGAAAAAAGAATAAGTAAAACGAAAGAAATGAGAGACTTAATTTTTTCTGAAAGCGACAAAAAAGAAGCAATAAATTACTGGAAAAAAAATCTAAGTCAAAGAATATCTACTAAATGGCATAAAGCTTATTCTTTAACGAATGGTATTAGTGATCCAAGGTATATTCCGGAATATGTTTTTTATAATAAAATAGAGCAAAATTTAAACAGATTTGATCTAGCAAAAGCATATGAAGATAAAAATAATTATGATAATTTGTTTAAGGACTATGCTCTACCTGTGACAGTTATCCGGAATATAAATGGTAACTTTTATGATAATCATTATAGGCTAGTTTCATTTGAGCAAGCTAATCTTATTGTCATTGAAAATATAAAGAAATCAAAAAAGTTAATATGTAAACCTTCAATTGAAAGTGGTGGCGGCAAAAATATTGAGGTAATAAAGATTAGTGAAGAAAATGCAAATGCTGATATTGAGGCATTTTTCAATAAATATCAAAAAGATTTTATTATTCAAGAATATATAGAACAGCATTCGTTGATGAGTGAGATGCATAAAGAATCGTTAAATACTATAAGAATTATTACTTTAAGATTCAATGATGAAATTCATTTTTTATCCGGAATAGTAAGAACAGGAAACAATGGGAGCATAGTAGATAATGCAACGGTTGGGGGATTAACTTGTGGCTTTGATGAGTATGGTAATCTCAATACCTTTGCAACAGAGCATGATAAATTTTCGAAACATGAAGTTCATCCAAGTAGTAAGTTTGCATTTGAGGGTAACACTATTCCAGCAATGTTTAAAATAAAAGAATTTATAAATAATTTACACAATAAATTGTTATATTTTGATATTGTTTCGTGGGATATTGCTATTGATAAATTTGAAGATCCTATTCTAATAGAGATAAACTTAAAAATGCAAGACATAAATTTTCATCAAAGAAATAATGGGCCTTTATTCGGAGAATTAACAGATCAAGTATTAAAAAAAGTTTTGGACTTTAAATAATTTATTATTAAATCGATATAGTTTGGTATAGAATAAGTTATTGCTAACTAGAAATAAAATTTTTGATTTTAATGTTTAAATTTGAAGTCTACTACTTATATGGAGGATATAAATGCTTAAAATATCTATAGCTTTAACACTATATAATGGAGAAAAATATATTTTCAAACAATTAAAATCTATACATGATCAAACTTATCAAGTAGATGAGGTAATAATTTGTGATGATGGCTCAAGTGATAAATCTACCGAAATAGTATCTCAATTTATTAGTGATAAAAAATTGCATGGTCATTGGAAACTATACATAAATAAAGATAATAAAGGATATACTAGAAATTTTTTAGACTGTGCAAAAATGACTACGGGTAACATTATTTTCTTTTGTGATCAAGACGATATTTGGTATCCAAACAAAATAGAAAGAATGGCAAAAGAATTTGAAAAAAATCAAATGGTAAAGGCTCTAAGCTGCAGATTTTTAATCATAAACTCTAAAGACGAAATAGTTAAATCTTTTTACAATAGCATCAGAAAAGGTAAAGGAAATTTAGAAAAAAGAACCTTTACATCCCAGGTAAAGGATAACATTAGTGGTGGTCTAACATTGGCGATAAGGCGAGAAACCTTAGTAGAAATTGAACCTATAATTAGAAAGTACAATTTAGCTTTTGACGTTCCAATAGGGTTATTAACCTCTATAGAAGGAGGGTACTATATCCTGTGGGAACCTCTTATGTATAGAAGAGTTCATTCAAATAACGTTTCAGCCCCGAAACTCTCTTTAAAGTCAAGGCTACTAAACGTGAATAATCATATAGAGGGCCGAGAATATCATGCTAACCTTTTAAAAATGTGTGTTGAAGAAAGAGGAAACCAGTTGAATAAAGTCGAAAGAAGAAACCTTATTACAACAATAAAAAGTCATGAAAATTATGTAACCAATTTAAAGAAAAGGGCAATCCTGCCACTTGTGTCCGATATTTTTACATTTAATCCAATGAAAAACTATTTTGTTGTTTCTACTAATATCTTATGTTCATTATTTGGGAAATATGAAAATATAAATAATAAGGAATGAAATTATTGAATAAAATAGCTGCAGGAATAGTTTTATATAATCCTGATTTAACAAGGTTGAAAGAGAATATTGAAGCCATTCTTCCTCAAGTAAATTCTTTGCTTCTTATTGATAATGCTTCTTCAAATATAGATGAAATAGAATTTGAAATAAATTCTATAAATAATGTTTTTTTAATAAAAAACAGTATCAACAATGGAATTGCTACAGCTTTAAATCAGATTGTTAATTTTTACAATGCAAAAAAATATAGTTGGGTATTAACATTAGATCAAGACTCTGTTTGTCCTTCTAATATAATCGAAGAATATAAAAAATATATCTCTTACGAAAGAATTGGAATAATCACACCTAATATCATAGATAGAAATAATTTAATACAAGGAAACAATATTAAAAATTTACAGAACTATCAATACGTTAAACGGTGTATTACATCAGCTTCTCTTTTAAATATAAATTTATGTGAAAATATTGGGTTCTTCGATGAGAAAATGTTTATAGATTTAGTGGATTTTGAATATTGTATAAGAGTTGAAAAAGCCGGATATAAAATTTTAAGAGCAAATCAAGTACAATTAATTCATCAGCTGGGTGATTTGCAAGTATATAATTTTTTCGGGAAAAATATAAATATTACTAATCATTCTAAAGTGAGAAATTATTATTACGCAAGAAACTCAATTTACTATTTAAAAATACATGAATCTTATTTATCGAAAAGAAAAATATATACAAATCTCTTTATTAAAATAATAAAAATTTTAGGTTTCGAAAAAAAAAAATTCGGAAAAATTAAGGCAATTTATTTAGGGATAAAAGCAGGTAAGAAATTGTAATATGTCTATATTTCAACTAAAACAGGTGGTGATAATAATATTATTTTTCTCTCTAATTTCAATAACACTTCTCTTGTTTATAGCAATGGTTGTCCATAAGGATTTATTATCTCCTGCTGTTGTTATTAATATTCCTTGGCTAATATCGCTAATATTTTTAATCCCTTCTGATTTTTTTTATGAAACAAATAGCATTCATTTTTTGTATTTTGTTATTGGTATAATTTTGTTTAATATTGGTTATTTTTTCACTGTAATAGGGAAAAAAAATAAAAGGCTGAAAGAAAATAAATGGATAATAAAAAACATCAATTATAAAGTAATTAACTTAATAGTAATATTTGAATTGATTATTTTATCAATATACTTATTTACTTTACTTATTTATGTGAATGGAAATTTTAATGAGAATATCTATTTTACTTTAAAAATGGCTAGAGGAACTTCGGATTTAGTATTAATGAATTTCATGGATTATTTAAATAATTTCATAATTTCATTTACTATGCTTATTTTGTATCTTTACTTACAAAATAGAAGTAAAAAGAATAGTATATTATTAACAATGCAGCTAATTATTGGTACTATAAGTGTGTTTCTTACTTTAGGGCGAACTGCAATATTATTATACTGTATTTTAATTTTTGTGACTTTTGTAATTTATTCAAACTTTGGTAATAGAAAAATATTAAAGTATGTGACTATTTTAGGCTCGTTATCTATAATATTCTTTTCTATTTACAATCTAGTTAAATATCCTTATCTTTTAGAATCATACTCAGCTTTAGAAATATCTTTAGAGTATTTTATTCTATATATTTCTGGAAGTATGGTAACTATTCAACAGTGGATGGCGAGCAATACTGAATTTTTATATGGCGAAAATACATTTAGATTCATAATTGCAGTTTTAAACACAGTAGGATACGACTTGAATTTGCAACCTTTAACTAATTCATTTGTTAGTATAGGTAATAAAACAACTTCAAATGTTTATACTTTTTATCATTATTATGTTGTAGATTTTGGTTGGCTTTACGCATTTTTAGCCCAATTTTCAGTAGGTCTACTCCATGGATTTCTATATAAAAAGATGACATTTAAAGATCCATTCTGGGTTTTTCTCTTTTCTTTATCTTTGTATCCTCTATTCATGCAATTTTTCCAAGATCAGTATCTCTCTCTAACCTCGACTTGGGTACAATTTGTTTTTTATGGAATCCTTCTTTTTAAATCAAATATTTTTATACGATCGAGGAATTCAAGCGCACCAAATTAATTTATAGTTTGATAATTATACTATGCAAACAAGGATTTCAATGAGATATTAAAATTTTTGTTTGATAAATGTTAAGAATAAAGAGGTAAAAAATTGAATAAAAAAGCAATTGATTTCATAAAAAACTTTTCTTTTACTTTGTCTTCAAACTTGATTAATTTACTAATTTCATCATTAGTTATTCTAATTGTTCCTAAATTAATTGGTGTAGAGGAATATGGTTATTGGCAACTCTATTTATTTTACTCCACTTATGTAGGTCTACTACATTTTGGGTGGAATGATGGGATTTATTTAAAATTGGGTGGAGAAAGATATAAGAATTTAAATAAAAACCTATATTTTTCTCAATTTTATATGCTTCTATTTTTCCAAATAGCTGTGGCTGTTGTGGTTCTCATAATTGCAAATGTGTATGTTAATGATTTAAATAAGATATTTATTTTCAAAATGATTGCATTTTGTATAGTAATTACCAACACTAGGTTTATGTTGCTTTACATTCTTCAAGCTACAAATCGATTTAAAGAATATGCTGGAATTATCATTTCGGAAAAGCTAATCTATTTTTTTCTTATTTTACTTCTTCTAAGCATAGGTGTTAATGATTATAAGTTTTTAATTTTTCTTGATTTAGTGGGTCGTTCTGTTTCTTTATTAATAGCGTTTTATTTTTGTAAGGAAATAATTTTCCGGAAAATAAATAATTTTCATTTTTATTTGAAAGAGACACTTAATAATATTTCTATAGGTGTAAAACTATTATTAGCTAATATAGCAAGCCTATTAGTAATTGGAAACGTGAGATTTGGTATAGAAAATTCTTGGGATGTTGAGACATTTGGAGAAATTTCACTGATGTTGAGTTTGGTGAATTTTGTATTAATATTCATCAGCGCCTCTGGGATTGTTTTATTTCCATTTTTAAGGAGAAGTAACCAAGAAATACTACCTTCTGTCTACATTACTATAAAAACCTTATTAATGATGTTTATATTTGGTACCTTAATAATATACTTTCCATTAAATTTTTTCTTAGTATCATGGCTGCCAGCTTATAGTCATAGTTTAATTTATCTTTCTTTAATATTTCCGATTATTGTATATGAGGGGAAAATGTCTTTACTAATTAATACGTATTTAAAGGCTTTAAGAAAGGAAAAATTATTACTGAAAATAAATTTACTCTCATTTTTTATGAGCTTGTTTACCACTTATTTAACAACTATAATATTCAAAGACTTAAATTTCGCAGTTTTATCTATCCTTATCTTATTAGCATTTAGGAGTATTGTTGCAGAAGTTTTATTAACCAAATTACTTTCCATCTCAATCAAAAAAGATTTAATTTTAGAAACATTCTTAATAGCATTATTTGTTTGGTCAACTTGGCATTTTCAAATGATTTTGGCAGCAGTAGTTTATTTAATATCATTTTTCGCCTATTTGATTATAAAGGCCAAAGATATCAAAGAAGCAAATAAGATGATAAGTTCATTAATAAAATTAAAGTGATTTAGTAATTACTATGGAGGTTTTAATATGAAAGGGATTATATTAGCAGGGGGTAGTGGTACACGTCTTTATCCTTTAACTATGGTGACTAGTAAGCAATTATTGCCTATTTATGATAAGCCAATGATTTACTATCCGTTGTCTACCTTAATGTTGGCAGGAATTAAAGAGGTATTAATAATTTCTACTCCTGAAGATACTCCTAAATTTAAAGAATTATTAGGAAATGGATCGCAATTTGGGATTTCTCTTAACTATGAAGTACAACCTTCACCAGACGGTTTAGCACAAGCTTTTATAATAGGTGAAGATTTTATAGGAAAAGATAATGTTGCAATGATTCTTGGAGATAATATTTTTTATGGACATGGGTTTACTAATTTATTAGAAAGTGCTGCTTTGAGAGAAAAAGGGGCAACAATTTTTGGTTATAATGTTAAAGATCCTGAACGCTTTGGTGTAGTTGAATTTGATAAGAATGGTAAAGCAAAGTCAATAGAAGAAAAGCCTAAATTTCCAATATCTACTTATGCAGTTACTGGGTTATATTTTTATGATAACAGAGTGGTCGATATTGCAAAGAAAATCAAACCTTCTGTGCGTGGGGAATTAGAAATCACGGATATCAATCAAGAATATCTGTTGTTAGATGATTTACATGTCGAGTTATTAGGACGTGGTTTTGCTTGGCTAGATACCGGAACTCACGAATCACTACTTGAAGCTTCATCCTATATTGAAACTATTGAAAAACGTCAAAGTCTAAAAGTAGCTTGTCTTGAAGAAATCGCTTATCGAAAAGGTTATATAAATAAGGAACAATTAATAGCCTTAGCAGAACCGTTAAAGAAAAATGAGTATGGTCAGTATTTATTAAGACTAGCTAATCAACATACCGATATGCTGAATAGAGAGGAGGTTTTAGGATGAATTTTGTTAAAACAAAATTAGATGGAGTACTTATTATTGAACCTAATGTCTTTGGTGATCATCGAGGATGGTTTACCGAAACTTATAATAGAGAGACTTTTGAAAAGTCAGAATTATATTTAAATTTTGTTCAAGATAATCATTCTTTTTCTGCTACAAAGGGTACTTTGAGAGGTTTACATTATCAGTTAGCTCCAAAAGCACAAACAAAGTTAGTACGATGTACTAAAGGTTCAATCTATGATGTGGCTGTGGATATAAGAAAAGGCAGCATAACGTTTGGAGAATGGGTTGGGATTGAACTAACAGCAGAGAATAAAAAGCAATTGTTGGTACCAAAAGGATTCGCTCACGCTTTCATGACTTTAACAAATGAAGTAGAGGTTCAATATAAAGTGGACGAATTATATTCGCCAGAAAATGATCGTAGCATCATTTGGAATGATCCTGATATTGGAATTAAATGGCCAATCGATATTGAACCAATTCTCTCTGAAAAAGATAAGAAAGCATCACAATTAATAAATGCTGAACATAATTTCGTATATGGAGTGTAATAGATGAAAATTTTAGTAACAGGCTTTAAAGGCCAACTTGGCTATGATGTTGTACGAGAAGGAATAAAAAAAGGATTTAATATGATAGGTATCGAAAGAGAAGATTTAGATCTTACAATTAATAAAGATGTTAATTTGTATGTCAGTAAATTAAAACCAGATGCTATTATCCACTGTGCAGCTTATACTGCAGTTGATAAATCAGAAGTTGATCGAGAAGGGTGCTGGAATGTAAACGTTGAAGGTACTCAATTTCTTGCTACCGCAGCAAAAGATGTAAAGGCCAAATTTATTTATATCAGTACTGATTATGTATATGACGGAGAAGGCGAGAAGCCTTTCGTCGAAACTGATATACCAAATCCCAAAGGTTACTACGGTTTGACAAAGTTTGAAGGCGAGAAGAAAGTAAAAGAATTACTTGAAGAATACTTTATTGTTAGGACTTCGTGGGTCTTTGGGATTAATGGAAATAACTTTATTAAAACAATGTTAAATTTAGCTGAGTCACGTGCGGAATTGAATGTAGTGGGTGATCAAATTGGTTCCCCTACCTATACACACGATTTAGCGGTTTTATTAATTAAAATGATTCAAAGTGAAAAGTATGGCCTATATCACGCATCTAATGAAGGATTTTGTAGCTGGGCAGATTTAGCTTCAGAAACATTACAACAAGCTAAGAAAGAAGTACAAGTAAATTCAATTACTACTGAAGAATATCCTACACAAGCAGTTCGACCAAAAAATTCACGAATGTCAAAACAAAAATTAGTTGATAATGGATTTAACTTATTGCCTACATGGCAAGATGCAGTAAAGAGATATTTAGAAGAGCTACATCAAGAGGTGAAATAATGACGAAAAAGAGAATTTTGGTTACCGGTGGAGCAGGTTTTATTGGTGGGAATTTTGTTCAATATATGGTTAATAAATATCGTGATTATGAAATCTATAATTTGGATTTATTAACGTATGCAGGAGACTTAACTAAACATGAAGAAATTGAAGAGCTGCCTAATTACCTTTTCATAAAAGCTGATATTGTGGATATAAAAGCTATTAATAATTTGTTTAGAGAATATAAGTTTGATTTTGTGGTTCATTTCGCAGCTGAAAGCCATGTGGATCGTTCAATATCAGATCCAGGTATTTTTGTTCAAACAAATATAGTAGGAACTCAAGTACTATTAGAAGCAGCTAAGAATTTCGGTATAACTAAGTTTGTACACGTTTCTACAGATGAAGTTTATGGAGAACTTGATTTTAATCCAACTACATTTTTTACTGAAGAAACTCCTATCCAACCAAACAGTCCTTATAGTGCAAGTAAAGCATCTTCCGATTTATTAGTTCGTGCATACCATGAAACATTTGATTTGCCAATCAATATTACACGCTGTTCTAATAATTACGGTCCATATCATTTTCCAGAAAAACTTATTCCATTAACCATATCACGTGTATTAAATAATCAAAAAGTTCCTATTTATGGAGACGGTAAGAATATTCGGGATTGGTTACATGTTATCGATCATTGTTCAGCTATTGATTTAGTTATCCACGAAGGTAAAAATGGCGAAGTATATAATATTGGTGGTCATAATGAGCGAACTAACTTAGAAGTTGTTCAAACAATTATTAGTACGTTAGGAAAATCAGAAGGCCTGATTGAATATGTTAAAGATCGCTTAGGACATGATAAACGATATGCTATTGATCCAAGTAAGTTAGAAAAACTTGGATGGCAGCCGACCTATACATTTGAGACAGGAATCGCTCAAACTATTAAATGGTATCTTGATAACAAAGACTGGTGGGAAAGAATTATTTCTGGAGAGTACCAGACTTATTTCGAAAAGCAATATTCAAAATAAGTCTCTATTCTTTATTAAAAAATCGGGTACTTGTATAAAACTAATCAGAATATACACTACAATTGCATTAGAAATTCCTTAAAAGCTGTAGGCAATGGGTTTCTTGAAAGAAAATTTGATTAAATTATCAATTTTGCAAATAGTCATAATTTAAGTGGTGCCACCCATAACAATTCATAAATTCGGGTACCTGTGTAAAAAACTATTCAAATTATTCACTACAATTGCATGAAGAATTTCTGGAAAGCTACAGGGAATTAAAAATCGGGTACCTGTGTAAAAAACTATTCAGATTATTTACTACAATTGCATAAAGAACTTCTAGAAAGCTACAGTGAATGGCTTTCAAATAATTGCTTCCGCATAAATTTTCAAACTAGTAAATAGTCATAATTTAAGTGGTGCCACCCATGACAATTTAATCGGCAATTTTTGATAAACAATTTTGAAGCGTATTATTTTTATGCTGTAACGCTGACGATTTAATTAGAAATTGTAACAATATTTAGCATGGGTGGCACCTTTTGTTTTTTTGGAATCGTCAAGCTGCCTCTCATAATTATATAGAAAATCCAGCAGTGATCGAAAGTGTTTCTTCGGTCACTTTTTTTTGTGAAGGTTATAAAATCTTTTATTGTTTCAATAAAGGTTTTATCACTAGTATTATAAATGACAGAAATTTCTTACATATATGGATAGATTAGATTAAAATGAAGAGAGAGTTGTTTGTGTAAATAGAACGAAAGAGAGTGAGGTTAAATGAAGATTAATATTCATATCATCATGGGGTTTAATCAAGATTCAATTGAACCGGCAACATATCTACAACAAAGAAACGAAGTTGTTTATATTTGTGATGATTACGTCAAAGGAGTACATAAGCGAAAAGACTTCACTTTTGTCGATCA